>Ga0233425_10002432_pt1 | contig 36687 bp, 33 predicted proteins | sample Watercolumn_Towu_2_FD_181712 | JGI IMG/M metagenome (GOLD analysis project Ga0233425, IMG submission 181712) | Freshwater microbial communities from Lake Towuti, South Sulawesi, Indonesia - Watercolumn_Towuti2014_140_MG | ecosystem: Environmental > Aquatic > Freshwater > Lake | place... | reverse complement strand
GAGCCAGGAGGAGGTCCAGGGCCTGGTCGGCGCGCAGCCGCTCAAAGACCTCGAACCGTCGCTCGTCGAGGCCTACCGGACACGGCTCGAGGCCGTGATGCGCCAAATCAAGCCGTAGCGCCACGGCCCGCCCACGGTTCAGCGTACGAAGCTGGGCTCGAAGACCGGCGCCCGGCCGTGGCGGCGCAGCAGTTCCATGAACCGCGCCAGGCCGCGTTTCTCATCCGCCCCGAGATGGTAGTGGATGTGCCAGGTGAGGTAATCCTTACGAAAGTCGAAATCGTAATCGGTGCGGCTGCCGATGATGGCATCGAGGGTCTCGAGGCCGAAGTCGCGCGCCTCGCGCAGTTTGGCCCGGAGCGGTTCGTTGGGCAGGCCGCGGCGCAGGGCCCAGGCGGCGTACACGAACGGCAGCCGGGTCAGTTCGTACCACGCGGCGCCGAGGTCCCAAATCTCGTGCTCGTGCCGGGCCAGCCCAAAGTCCAGGGCCGGGTCGCCGATCAACAGCGCCGCATCCACGGCCGCGGCGGAGGCGTAGTCGGGCAGGGGTTTGAATTCGGGACGAAGCCCGCGCTCGGCCAGCAGCACCCGCAGCAACTCCACGCTCGTCAGCGAGGCCGTGTCGCAGAAGACCTCGCGCAGCTCGGTGAGCGGCACGCGGTGCGCCAGCAGCACGCTCTTCACCTCGCCCAGCGAGGCAATGGCGATGCCGTCCAGGACGTCGTAGCGGTCCGTCAGCAGGACCTCGACGATGCTCACCAACGCGGCGTCCAGTTCATCGCGGCGGAGCAGTTCGGCCAGTTTGGCCGGGGTCGCGAGCAGGACCTGCTCCTCGAGGCCGCGGGTCAGCGGCACGGCGTTGAGGTACGACACCGAACCGACGCGGAAGGGGGCGAGCGATTGATCGAGCTGCGTTTCGCGCTGCAATTGCATCGCCCGCTGTTCGCGCTCGAATCGGTGCGCCAGTTCCTCGGCTGAATCCGGCGGGGCCAGGCGCAACTTCGGCGGGTCCGGGGGGGGCTCCGCCGGGGGGGGGGGGGCGGCATCGGGCGAACGCTCGCGGCGTGAGGCGTCACCATTCATTCAGGCGGTGGCGAGGTTTTCCTCGAGGATGCGCGAGGGTGGTTCCGCTGGCGGCGGCTCGAGGGGCGCGGAGGGTTCCCACACTTTGAGCGGCTGGTAAAACGTGTCGCGTTGCACGGGCGTGCGGCCGGTCTCGCGAATGGCCTTGATCATCGCGGCCTCGGATTGAGACTGCGGAGAGGCGGCCCCGGCCATGTGGAAGATATGTTCCTCGATGATGGTGCCATGGAGATCGCTGGCGCCATAGTTGAGAGCCACCTGGGCCAGTTTCAAGCCCAACCCCACCCAGTAGGCGGTGACGTGGTCGATGTTGTCGAGATAGAGCCGGCTCACGGCGATCGTGCGGAGCGCGTCGAAGCCCGTCGGCGGATGATCGACCGGCAGCGCGTTGTTCTCCGGTTGGTAGGGGAGCGGGACGAAGCCCGTAAAGCCGTGCGTCTCGTCCTGGAGCTCGCGCAAACGGCGCAGGTGATCAACCCGGTCGGCGAGGGACTCGACGTGGCCGAAGAGCATCGTGCAGGTGCTGCGTCCGCCCAGTTGATGCCAGGTCCGATGGACCGCGAGCCATTCCTCGGCAGATTCCTTGCCGCGGGCGATCGCAGAGCGGACGGCGGGCTGGAAAACCTCGGCGCCGCCGCCGGTGAGCGAGTCCAGGCCGGCGGCGCGAAGCTCGAGCAAAGTCTCGCGCACGGGCTTGCGGGCGAGCCAGGCCAAGTGGAGGATCTCAATGGCCGTGAAACACTTCAATTGCAGCCGCGAGTCCAGCGCGCGCAGCGCGCGGAGCATGTCGAGGTAGTACCCGAACGGCAGGGACGGGTGGAGCCCGCCCACAATGTGGAGCTCGGTGACGCCCAAGGCGAGGGCCTCGCGGGCCTTGTGCACCATCTCCTCGAGGGACAGTTGGAAACCGTCCGCATCCCGCTTCTTGCGCGCGAACGAGCAGAACTGGCAGCTCAGGATGCAGTAGTTCGAGTAATTGATGTAGCGATTGACGATGTAGGTGGCGCGGTTGCCGTGTTTGCGCTGGCAGGCCAGGCTGGCCAATGCCCCCACCGCGTTGAGGTCGCGGCTCTCGAGCAGCCGCTGGGCGTCGGCCTCCGTCAGGCGCCGCCCCGCCGCCACGGTCTCGTGCAGGTCGCGCCATGCGCTGCGCTGGAGCAGGAAGTTCATCGCACAATGCGGAACGCCGGAAACACCACTTCGGCCACCGTGATGGTCAGGAACACGACGCTGATGAGCGCGTTGAGGCGGAAAAACGCCACATTGATCCACTTCAGGCTGCGCTTGCGGGCCAGCCAGTGTTCCAACACCAGGCAGACCAGGATCACAACCATGCCCACCAAGTATGCCACCTTGAACCCCGAAAGCAATCCGAACACGCCCAAGGTCACCCACATGATCAAGTGCGCCAAAAACGCCGCCTTCAACGCGTTGAGCACGCCCCATCGAACCACGAGGGAATGCAGCCCGTGCGCGCGGTCGAACTCGTGATCCTGGATCGCGTAGATGATGTCGAAGCCGATCAGCCAGAAGACAACCGCGACGGCCATCAGCAGCGGGAGAAACGCGCTCAGGCGGAACAGCAGCGTCCCGTCGCGGACGGGGAAGAACTCGAAGCCGCCCCGCACGGCGAGCCACGCGCCGATCGGGGCCAGGGCCAGGGCGATCCCGAGAAACACATGGGTAAAGTCCGTGAACCGCTTGGTCAGCGAATAGAAGCAAACCACCAGCAGCGCCACGGGCGAGAGATAGAAGCAAAGGGCGTTGAGCGCGTAACTGGCGGCGACGAGCCCGGCGCCGCTCAGAAGACAGAGCGTCCAGGCGCCCGCCAGCGAGACCTGGCCGCTGGGCAGGTGGCGCGAGGCGGTGCGCGGATTGGCCGCGTCGAAGTGGCGGTCGGCGATCCGGTTGAAGGCCATCGCGCACGTGCGGGCGCAGACCATGGCCGCCAGGATGAGACCGAACGTGCGCCAACCGGGCCAGCCGCGCTGGTCACGCGCCGCCACCGCCATGGCCGCCAGCGCAAAGGGCAACGCAAAAACCGTATGCGAAAAGCGCACGAACGATCCCCAGCGCCACACAAAAACCAGGGGCCGCAACGGTATCGGCATCGAGGAGTTCACAGGCACGAGGCGCGCGGTTGCGGGCGGCGGGCGGGTTCGAGCGCGGACCTACTCGGGCTCCGCTTGCCACCGCGCAACCAGTTTCTGTTCGATCCCGAGGTGGTCCAACACGCGGGCCACGACGGTGTCCGCGACCTGCTCGAGCGTCCGCGGGTGGCTGTAGAAGGAAGGGTTGGCCGGGAGGATCGTGGCGCCGGCCAGCAGCAGCAGCTCCATGTTCTTGATCTGGACCAGGTTCAACGGGGTCTCACGCGGCACCAGGATCAACTGCTTGCGTTCCTTGAGCATGACGTCGGCGGCGCGCAGGAGCAGGTCATCGCTCAGGCCGTGGGCAATGCGGCCCATCGTGCCCATCGTGCACGGGATGATCACCATCGCATCGAACGCATTCGAGCCGCTGGCGAACGGGGCGTTCATGCTCTTGAGACTGTGCGTGACCGCCCCCTTGGGCACGCGCAACCCGCCGGGGAGTTCCTCGGCAATGACCTGCGGCGCATAACGGCTCAAGACCAGATGCACCTCGTGTTGGCCGGTGTCCAGGCAGTCCAGGAGCCGTTGCGCATAGAGCGCCCCGGTGGCGCCCGTGATGGCAACGATCACTCGCATCAGCCCTTCCTAGGCGGAACCCGCCGCTTTGGCAAGCGGGCGCGCGAAGCGGATCACCTGGGCAACCACTTCTCCCAGCGCTTCGCGTGCTCGTCCACGTTTCCGAGAGTGACAGGCATGAGCGCACTCACATCATGCACCGCGGCGGGGTCCTTTTTGAGATGCAGGCGGTTGATCAGGTGCTCGACCGAACGATAGCCCCAGTCGTAGCTCTGCTGGCCCAGCAACAATTGCACGTGGCCGCTTCGCAGGTAGGGCAGTTGCGCCGGGAGGGCGTCCACGGAAACACACTTGATCGAGCCCGGGGTCCAGCGCAAGGCGTTGTCGGTGAACAACGGCCAGCCGCCAATGAAACACCAGCCCGCGATGTCCGGGTTGGCGTGCATGACCTGCTCGACCTTCGCCGCGGCGTCCTGCGGCGTTTCCTTGTGATAATAAGTCTCGCGAACCGTGATGCCGGAGTAACGCCGCGCGGCCTCGCGCGCGCCTTGCACCCGCTTTTGCAGGTTCGGCGCATTGGGATTGCCCGCGAGGATCGCCACCACGCCCTTGCCGTGCATGAGGCGAGCCAACTCATCCATCGTTTGATCCCCGCACTTGCGATCGTCGATGCCAAACGTGACAAAGCGCTTGCTCGCCGGCGCGTCGGAATCGAACGTCGCGACCGGCACGCCCCGGCGCACCGCGCTGTTGATGGCATCGGTGAGCTTGTTGGCGTCCGAACAGCTCACGGCGATGCCATCCGCGCCCGCCAACACGAGCTGTTCGATGGCCTCGGCCTGTTTCTGCGCGTCTTCCTCGTTCGGGGTGCGCCAGTCGATCTTGATGGTCACGGCATGCTTCGCGCCGAGGGCTTTGGCGGCCTCGAGCGCGCCCACCCGCGCCGCCTGGAAGACGGGGTTGCCCTGGGATTTTGCGATCAGCCCGATCGTGTAGGTCCGGGCCAGTTGCTCGCCGGCGAGCGGGCCATGACTCACCACAAGCAGGCCGATGCCAGCGAGGGAACGCAGAAGGGTCGATTTCATCATAGGACGACGGGCCGCAGTCTAGCCTGCCGCGGCGGCCGCGGGCAAGCGGCGGCCGCCGCTCGATCATCACGCGCGGGCCGCCCGCCGCGCCGCCAGGCGGTTGTTGAGTTGGTCGAGCACCACGGCCAGGATCACCACGCCGCCAATGATAATTTGGCTGTAATTCTGGTCGATGCCCAGGATGACGATGCCGCTGCTGATCATCTGGATGACCAGCGCCCCGAGCAGGGCGCCCAGGGCCGTGCCTTTTCCGCCGGACAGGCTCGCGCCGCCAACCACCGCGGCCGCGATGACGTTCAGTTCGTAGCCCTGCCCGTCGCCTGAAGTGGCCGCGCCGTAATAACCCAGCGACAGCAGCGCGGCGATGCCGGCTGTAAGCCCTGAATAGATGAACACACTCAGTTTCACACGCTCGACGCGGATGCCGCTGTATTGGCTGGCGAGTTCGTTCCCGCCGACGGCATAGACGCGCCTGCCCGCCACCAGTCGGGAGAGGTAGAAGCCACCCGCCAGGGCCACCAGCACCATGACCGCCAGCGGCACGAGGCTCAGGCCGTTGCCCACCTCCCACCGGATGCTCGAACGGAAAGCCTCCGGGAATCCCCCCACGGACTGGCCCTTGGTAATCACGAACGCCACACCGCGGTAAATGGCCATCGTGCCCAGTGTGATGATGAAGGGGTGGACTTTGAGCAGCACGATCATCCCACCGTTGAACAGCCCGGCTAGCGTGGCCGCCCCGACACACGCGCACACCCCAGCGCCGACCCCAAGCCAGGACGGCGCGCCCCCGTGCGCGCCTTCCGGTCCGAACTGACGGAAGACCAGCGCCCCCAGCACCGACGCCAGGGCGTAGATGGCCCCAACGGACAGATCGATCCCGCCCGCAATGATCACGAACGTCGCGCCCACCGCCATGATCGCGATGAAACTCGTGTCCTTGGCCAACTGCGCCAGGTTCTGCGCATTGAGAAACTTGTTCTTTTCGACCAACACCGGCTCGCGCTCGCCCGCGGCGTTCGTCCGGAAGACCCGCTGTGGGTTGCCCTGGGCGTCGGTCTCGAACACGGGCGCCTTGACCGTTCCGCCGAACACGGTCAGCAACAGCCCGAGAAGCACAATCACCACGACCAGCCCGCTTTCCTGCATCCGGAAGCGGGAGCGCCGTACGGTCTGGCTGCTGGTGGCGGGTTCGCTCATGCTGCGGCCGCGAGGGCGCGTCACGGTCCGCCCGCCACGCCCAGGGCATAGACCGTGCCGTCAAACATGAGGACGTAAAGCTCGCCCTCGCGGTCTTCGGCGAAGCTGGTGACGTTCTTGGGTTGCGAGAGGAGCGTGCCGTGCGCGGTCACTTTGCCGCCCTCATAGCGCAGGCCCCAGATCGTGCCGAGGGTGTAATCGGCATAGAGATACACGCCCCGCAAAGCCGGATGCCGTTTGCCCCGATAGACGTAACCACCGGTAATGCTGGTGCCCGGGGAGTGATCGGGAAAGCGGCTGCGTTTGGCCTGCTCGGGTGTGTGGGCATACTCGATCACCGGCTCGACATACTGCGCGCCCGGCGGACCAGGTTTGAATGGGTGGAACCCTTCGCGTACGCACCACCCGTAATTGCCCCCCTTGACGATGATGTCCACCTCTTCGTACTCGTCCTGGCCCACGTCGCCCGCCCAGAGCGCGCCGGTCTCGCGGTCCCAGCTCATGCGCCACACGTTGCGCAGGCCGCTGGCCCAGATCTCGGGGCGCACGCCGTAGCCCGCCTGCACGAACGGATTATCCGCCGGGATCGAATAACCGAGACTGCCCGAGCGGTGATCGACATCGATCCGGAGGATCTTCGCCAGCAAGGTTGCGGGATTCTGGCCGTTGTGATGCGGATCGTACTGGTCGCCCCCATCGCCCAGCGCCACGTAAAGAAAGCCATCCGGGCCGAAGCTCACTTGGCCGCCGTCGTGGTTCCAATAAGGACGCGGGACTTGCAGCAGGATGCGCTCCGAAGTGGGCTCGACCCGATTCGGATCGGTCGCCGACACGCGCCACTCGCTGATCACGCTCCGCTTCGGGTCCTGCTGCGTGTAAAAGACAAAACACCGCCCGTTCTGCTCGAACTTGGGGTGAAAAGCGAACCCCAGCAGGCCTTCCTCGTTTTCGATCAGCGGCTTGCGCTCGACGATGTTGAGGAATTCCCGCGCTCCCTGCCCGTCGCTCTCTTTGGGGACCACCAGGACTCGTCCGCGTTGCTCGACGATGAACCGACGCCTCGACCCGTCGGGGGCCTCTTCCATCCACAGTGGCCGCTCCAACGGCAGCCCGCGCAGAATCGGACGCAGCTCGACCTTCGGCAACGCGGCCACGTCCGCGCCCAGGGCGCACCAGGTCCAGAGTAGCGCCACGGGCCATCCCGCGCGGGGAATCAGTTTGATCATGGGGCGGGAACTAGACCAAAACCGGGGGTTTTGTAAAGCCTCGGAGCAGCATGCGCGTCAGCCTGCGAACACGCCAGCGCTGGGCGCATGAAGCCCGGGGCGCAGGATGCGGGGATTCGGGTGCCGGCGTTCAGCCGTCCCTGCCGGGACTGATGACAGCGCCGCGGCAGGCGTTTCCCGGCGCTAAAGCACCGGTCTATGCTCACCCCGCCCCGCTGGGGCGCGGCGCTCGGCCAGCGCGATGGGAGGTAACAGATTTATACCAAGACCTGGCCGCTCAATTGTAGCTCCGTTTCTGGGCTGACTGGCATTACGGCGCTTAGTAGGGAACAGATCGGACTGACGTCCGACTTGTCCCGCCGCAGTCCCGCACTAATCGATGCCTTTGGCGGGACGAAGGCGGATGCTACCCATCCGTGTGGCAGCCGTCGTCAGACGGCTCCAATCAATCCCGCTCAGCCCCAAATCTGCCGGTCCAACGAGCGCAACTGCACCGCTTCGGATACATGCTCGCTGGCGATCCGGTCCGACTGGCCCAGGTCGGCGATGGTCCGGGCCACTTTGAGGATGCGGTCGTAGGCGCGCGCGCTCAGCTTGAGGTCGGCCATGGCGTACTTGAGCAGTTCGAGCGCCGACTCATCCAGCGCGCAATGGACCTTGAGTTCGCGGCTGGTCATCCGCGCGTTGCACGTGATGCGCGACCGGCTCGCGAACCGCGTCTGCTGGAGTTGGCGCGCCGCCACCACGCGCTCCCGAATTTGCGCCGAGCTTTCCCCGGTGCGCTCGGTGGTGATCTCGCGGAACTTCACCGCCGGCACCTCGACATGAATATCGATGCGGTCCAGCAAGGGCCCCGAAATGCGGCCCAGGTAGTTCTGGATTTCGCGCGGCGAACAACGTGATTCGCTGGGCATCTTGCCGTCCGGGGTGGGATTCATCGCGGCCACCAGCATGAATTCCGAGGGGAACGTGGTCGAGCCGACCGCGCGGGAGATCGTCACCCGGCCCTCCTCGAGCGGCTGGCGCATGGTCTCGAGGACGCTCCGTTTGAACTCGGGAAGCTCGTCGAGGAACAGGACGCCGTTGTGCGCCAGCGAGATTTCACCGGGGGCCGGGTTGATGCTGCCGCCCAGCAACCCGGCGTCGCTGGCGGTGTGATGCGGTGTGCGGAAGGGCCGGCGCGTGACCAGCGCCTGCCCTGGCGTGAGCAGCCCGACGATGCTGTGGATCTTGGTGGTCTCGAGGGCCTCCTCGAGCGTCAGCGGCGGTAGAATCGTCCCGAGCCGTTTGGCCAGCATCGACTTGCCCGTCCCGGGCGGTCCGATCATCAGCACGTTGTGCCCGCCCGCGGCGGCGATCTCGAGGGCGCGTTTGACCGACTCCTGGCCCTTTACATCCGCGAAATCCAGGTCGTCCTCGACCGGTTGGTTGAAGAGCCGGCTCACATCCACACGGGTGGGCGCGATGGTGGTTTCGCCCTCGAGAAAGTTCACGGCCTCGCGCAGGTTCTGGATGGGGATGACCGTCAGTCCGGCCACGACGGCAGCCTCCGGGGCGTTGTCGGCCGGCACCAGCACTCCCACCTTGCCTTCGGCGCGCGCGCGCAAGGCGATCGGCAAGACACCCTTGACCGGACGCACGCCCCCGGTCAGGGCGAGCTCGCCCACGATGAGAAAGTTGTCCAGTTGATCGAGGTTCATCTGTTCGCTGGCGGCGAGGATGCCCAGCGCAATCGGCAGATCGAAGCTCGGTCCTTCCTTCTTCACATCCGCCGGCGCCAGGTTGATCGTCGTGCGGCCCATGGGGAACTTGAAGGCCGAATTCGACAACGCCGTGCTGACGCGGTCGCGCGACTCTTTGACGGCCGCGTCGGGCAGCCCCACGATCACCACCAGCGTATCGCCCCAGCCAGCGTTGACCTCGACCTCGACCGGGTAGGCCTCGATGCCGTTGACCGCCGCCGAGTTGACCTTGGCTAACATCGGGTTAGTTATGGACCGGCGGACGGCCCAGGGCAAACCCGTTTTGCGACCGCTGGTAGCCCTGGCCGAGCCTCGGAAAACGGCTTTGACCAACCGCAAAGCACGCAGAGAGCGCAGAGGGGAGAAGACATCCAGGTCTTTGTGATCTTTGCGTTCTCTGCGGTTGATCCTCCCGTCCGGGCGAAGTTGCGGAGCCGCATCCGCGCGAGAATCTCCTCGACCCGGCGCTTGGCAGGGCCGCGGCGAGTGCGGCGCCGGGTTCCGGGGAGTCCGCCGGCCCGTGGCCTTGCGGTCGTTTTCCATCGACGCGCGCGCCGCGCGGTCGGTATTTTCCGCGGCGTGGCTGTGCCGTTGCTCAAACTCGAGGCGGTCGAGAAATCGTTTGCGGGCGTGCGCGCGCTGCGGCCCATCCAGCTCGAGCTGGCCGCCGGCGAGGTGCTCGGGTTGATCGGCGAGAACGGCGCGGGCAAATCGACGCTCATCAAGGTCCTGAGCGGTGTGCTGGCGCCGGATGCCGGGGTCATCACCTGGGAAGGCCGGCCCGCGCGGTTCCAGACGCCGCACGAGGCGCTGGCGGCCGGCATCGCCACCATCCACCAGGAACTCGCCTGTTGCGGATCGCTCTCGGTGGCCGAGAACCTCCTGCTCGGCGAGCCCTGGCCCCGGCGGGCCTGGGGCGGCGTGGCCTGGGGCCGCCTCGAGGCCGAGGCGGCCCGCCAACTCGCGCACTTTGGCCTTGACATCGCTCCATCCCGGTTTTTCCACGAACTCAGCGCGGCGCAAAAGCAGGAGGTCGCCATCGCGCGCGCCCTCTCCCGCCAGGCCCGGCTGCTCATCCTGGACGAGCCCAGCGCCAGCCTGAGCGAGCCGGAGGTGCGCCGGCTCTTCGAGCACCTCGAACGGCTGCGCGCGGCGGGCGTGGCGATCCTCTACGTGTCGCATCGGCTGGATGAGATCGTAAAGCTGACCGATCGCGTCGCGGTCCTGCGGGACGGCGAGTTGGTGGCGGTGTATCCGACGCGCGAGGCCGATGTAAAACGCATGGTGCGCGACATGGTGGGCCGCCCGCTGGACCAGGTCTATCCCCACACGCGTCCCGCGCGCGCGGACTCGCGGTCGCTCGAGCTCGAAAGGGTAGGCCGGGCGGGGATGTTCGAGGAGGTTTCGTTCGCGGTACACAGTGGTGAGATCGTGGGCCTGGCCGGGTTGGTGGGGGCGGGCCGCTCCGAGTTGGCGCGCGCCATCTTCGGCCTTTACCCCGTCGATCGCGGGCAGATGCGGCTGTTCGGCCGGCCCTGGACACCCCGGGACCCGCGCCAGGCGCTGAATGCCGGCTTGGTTTATGTGCCCGAGGAACGCAAACGCCAAGGCTTGGTCCTCGAGCATTCGGTGGGCGAATCCATCAGCATCGGTTTCAGCGACCTGCTGGCCAGATGGGGGCTCATCCCGGCCGGGGCGGAGACGGCTCGAGTGCAACGCGCCCTGGAGACCTTCGCGATCCGCGCCACGGGCCCGGACCAAACCGTGGGCACCTTGAGCGGCGGCAACCAGCAGAAGGCCCTGCTCGCCCGGTGGCTGGACCGCGAACCGCGCGTGATCGTGCTGGACGAACCCACCCGCGGCGTGGACGTGGGCGCGAAGGCGGAAATCCACGCGCTGATCGACCGCCTGGCCGGGCAAGGCAAAGCGGTGTTGATGGTCTCGAGCGAACTGCCCGAAGTGCTCGGCATGAGCGACCGCGTGCTGGTGATGCGCGGCGGCAGCGTCTCGGCGGAACTGCGGGGACCGGCCATGACGCAGGAGAACGTGATCCTGGCCGCCTCGGGGCTCTACACCGGGGAAGGAGGTTCGCCGTCCTCGTGCTGACGCGGCTCTCACCCTATTTGCGGCAGCGCCTGGCGTTCCTGGTGGCGGGGAACGTGGTGTTGTTGGTGGCCATCGCGCTGCTGCTCAAACAAGGCGCGTCGTTCTCCGACGTGCTCGAGCGCTGCGGGCCGGATGTGGCCCCCACCGTGCTCGCCGGTTTGGGCATGACGGGTGTCATCTTCACGGGCGCGATCGACATCTCGATCGCCTCGATCATCGTGGTGGCCGGGACAGTGTTCGGAATCCTGGTGCAGCGCGGCGGGAGCCCGGCGGCCTGCTATGCCGCTTGTGTGCTGGTGACCTGGCTGCTCTCGATGGTGAACGGCTGGCTGGTGCGTGGGCTGCGTGTGCCCGCGATCATCATCACCCTGGCGGGGTTGACGTTCTACCGGGGGCTGGCGCTCGTCATCGCGGACATGGCCATCCCCAGTTTCACGGGGAACATCTCGGTTCCGGACGAGGCCTTCCACGGGCCGGGCAAGGTCTATGGCGGTTGGATTCTGGTGGCGGTGCTGGCGGGAGCGCTGGCCTGGGAGGCCTTCGCCCGTGTCCCGCGCCGCTGGCTGGCGCTGGGCAGTTCCGAGGAGGCCTGCCGCCTCGCGGGCTTGAACCCGGGCCGGATTCTGCAAAGCGCGTTCTGCGCGAGCGGACTTTTCCTGGGCCTGGCGGGGTTGATCTTCGTGACTCGAGTGCAAGCCATCGAGCCGGCGCGCATGGCGCTGGGCTTCGAGCTGCAGGTCATCGGGGCAGTCGTGCTCGGCGGCACCAACATCTTCGGCGGCGAAGGCTGTTTCGCCGGGACGGTCCTGGGAGCGCTCTTCCTCTATTTCACGGCGCAGGTGCTGGTGTATGCGGGCGTCAACCCGTACTTCCAGGAGGCGGTCACGGGCGCGTTGATCATCGGCGTGATCGGCCTTGACTGCGCGCTGCATCGGCGCCGCAAACTGCTCGAGGAACTCGCATGAGGCGCTGGGTGCTGCCATTGCTCCTGCTGGCCGAGGTGGCGCTCTTCACCGCGATCGGCGGCGTCTCATTTCATGGCCCGGGGGACGTCGCCCGGTATTTCGCCAGCTACTTCGGCGACCTGCTGGCCCAATCGGCCCCGGTCTTGTTGCTCGGTTTCGGCATGACCCTGGTGCTGATCACGGCGGGAATCGATCTGTCCGTGGGGTCGATGGTGGCGCTCGTGGCAGCGGTCATGGCCACGCGGCCCAGCGGTCCCGGGTTCTGGTGGACGGCCGTGCCGCTGGGCCTGGTCCTGGCCGTGCTACTCGGGCTCACCAACGGCGGGCTCATCGCCTGGCTGGACATCCCGCCCATCATCGCCACGCTCGGCACGATGATCTTCTATCGTGGGCTGTGCTTCGTCGTGCTGGGTGACGCGGAGAAATCGCCGTTCATCGACGTGCCCGGCTACGAGTGGTTCGGGCAGTTCTCGGGCGTCGCGATCGTCGTTGGGCTCGTGCTCGTGGGCGGGGGCGCCTGCTTTGTCCGGTCGCGGTGGCGGCGGGAGCTTCTCATGCTCGGCGGCAACCGCGTCGCCGCGCGCTACGCGGCCATCCCGGTCAACCGGCGGCTGTGCGAGGTCTATGGGTTGGTGGGTCTGCTGGCGTTTGCCGCGGCGTTGTGTTTCACGGCGCGGAATAGTTCGGTGAGCGCCAGTTCCCTGACCGGGCTCGAGCTGAAGGTGATCGTGGCGGTGGTGCTCGGGGGCACGCGCGTGCAGGGGGGCGCCGGTTCGATCGTGGGCACGTTCTTTGGGGTGCTGGTGGTGGCGGCGCTGGACGAGGGCCTGCGCGGCGCGGCGACCTGGGGCGACCGGCATTTGCCCTTCAAGATCAGCCACCTCCAATACCTGCTGCTCGGCGCGCTGCTCGTGGCGGGAGTGTGGTTGAATACGCGCGCCGGGGCGGACAAAAAATGATCGGACAGACGAGAAAGCGAAGCTTCATATTTGGCTTTGCTTATCTGGGGTGAGGGGGGTAAGGGCGCACCGCCTGCGCCTCTACGGATGCGCCGCCAGCCAGAGGCGGATGGTGGCCGCCTGGGGATGACGCGGTTCGAGCTGGAGCACCTTGAGGTAATGTTCCCGCGCCTTCTGGGGTTGGGCCAGCGGCTGCGCGTAGAGATTCGCCGCCGTGAAATGAGCGTTCACGTCGTCCGCCCGGTTCACGAGGATTTTCTCCAGCTCGTTGGCCGCGTCCACGGGATGCCGGGCGCGATTCAACGTCAAGGCAAAATTGAAGCGCGCGTTCACGTCGCCCGGCTGGATGGCCAGGGCCTGCTCGTAAGCGCCCAGCGCCCGGGGCCAGTCCGCGTTCTGATACGCCGCGACCCCGAGGTTGTACTGCGCGTCAAAAAAGGAGGGGTCCGCCTCCGCCGCTTTCTGGTAGGCGGCGATCGCCTCGGGGATGCGGCCATCCTTCTGCGCCTGGACGCCCTCGGCGAACGCCCGCACCGCATCGGCCCGGTTGCCGGGGACGGGCGCATCCGGCAGGCGATAGGCGTAGCGCGCAAACACGGGCGCGCGGGGCTGGGCCGGCGGGGGGGGGGGAGAGCTGGACATGGGCTGCGCCGGCGCGGAGTTGAGCGAGGAGGGTGGGTTGGCGGGCGGAGGGTTGGTGGTCACGCGCGGCAGGGCCGCCGCCAGCACGGGCCTGGCCGAGGCGAGCGGCGGGATCGGCGTTGGCCGCTCCTCGATGGTCGGCGGACGAGGCTCGCTCGGCGCTCCCTTCTTCTTCAAACCGAGCCAATTGAGTGGGTTAATCTTCTCGACGAAGGATTTCTTTTCCGGGGCGGCGCGCGTGGCTGAGCGAACGGGCGGATACGTCGCCGAGGAGGGCGCCGGCTCGAGAGTCGAGGCCGGTGGCTTGGGCTCGCCTGCCGTCGGCGGCGCGGGGGCCGGCTTTTCCGGGGCGGGCGCAGGCGCGGTTGGCGCAGGCGCGGTCGGCGTTACGACGGTCTGTGTGGAAGGTTTCTCTGCCGCGGGAGCCGGGACCGGAGCCGGCGGCTTGGGTGGCGGGGCCGGGGGGGGCTGGGTGACGATGGGAGCCGCTGGCGGCGGCGGTTTGGTGACTGGGGCCGCTACGGGCTTGGGCGCGGGTGGCAGGGTGAGCGTCTCCGCCGGCTTGATCTCGGGCTCGTTCACGAGCTTGACGACCTCGACGGGCGCCGGCTCGCTCGGAGGCTTGGGCTTGATGGCGTGGGCGTCGGGAACGTTGGTTGGCGCTACTGCTGGAGGCGCCACCACCGGTTGCGGCGGCGCCGGGCGCACGATGTTTGTGGTGGGCGCAGGCGGCGGTGCCGGTGGTGTCGCCGGCTTCACCGCGCTTGGTGGCGGCTCGGGTTTGACGCTCGGGACTGGTGGAGTCGTCACTGCCTGGCTCGCGGCTGGCGCGGGTCGGGGCGCGGGTTCAACCTTCGGCGTGGTATCGCGGGGCGGCTCCTGCCGCACAGTGTTCGTCGGCGCAGCGGGCGCAGGGGGCGGAGCCGTTGGCACGACCGGCGGGGTGTTGCTCGCCGGGGATGCCCTCGGCGGAACCTCCGATTTGGACGGAGTCGCGGGCGCGGCGACAGGGTCGGCCGCAAGCGGAGCGGGCTCCGGCTTTGTCGCTGAGGCCGGAGGGCTTGCTGGTGGGGCGGGGGTCGAGGGAGGCGGCTTCGCGACCGGCTCGGGTTTCGGGACGGTCGGCGGAGGTGTTACTGCGGCCACGAGGTTGGTGGCGGGCTCCGGTTTCGGGGCCGGCGGCGGCGCGGCTGGCGGGGGGTGAGGCGCGGGGCTTTCGGGTTTGGGCGTGAGGGATGGCGGCGGGCTGGCCTGCGAGAGGTTGGTGCCCGATGCCGCAGTGGTCGGCGGCGGATTCGTCCTTGGGCCGCCCGGGGAAAGCGCGGGCGCGGGCCGGCTGCCTGCGGGCGTGGTTGGTCCCCCGACCAGGTTGGTGGCCCGCGAAGGTGCGTTCGTCCCCGTCGCGATCGCCCCAGGCTTGGGGGCTTGGGGAGGCGGCGGGGGAGGGCGCAAGGCGGCCTCGAGCTGACTGACAGTGGCCTCGATGGCGGTCCGACCCGCTCCCGGTCCGCTCGCTGCCAGGTAGCCTTTGTAGCGCTGGAGCGCCAATGGGCGGTCGTTGAGGTACTGCTGGGCCACGATCGCCTGGTTGAGGAGCGCCGGCGGATAATTCGTCTCGAGCTTCAAGGCCTCCTGAAAGCAGCCGTAGGCCTCGCGCGGGCGCCGGCGCAGCACCTGCGCCAGGCCGATCGCGTTCCAGGCCTCGGCCCGTTCGGTCGAGAGTTGGCCCAGTTTGAGGACCTGTTGAAAGCTCTTGTCCGAGGCGTCCAGTTGGCGCGCGCGCAACTGCGCGGTGCCCAGTTTGAGCCAGGCCTCGACATGCTGCGGGCGGTGGAGGGTGTAAGCGGTAAACTCATTGATCGCGCCCGGGAGGCTGTTCTGTTCCAACAACAGGCACCCGCGATTGTAGCGGGCCGCGAACAGGTTGATATCCCTTGACAATGCGCCGCGATAAGCGGCGTCGGCCTCGGCCGCCTGGCCGGTTTGGTGGTAGGCCAGTCCGAGGTGGTTCCAGGCCTGGGCGCAAGCGGGCGCGTTGGTGGCCAGGAGGATGCAGGCTTGTTTGAAGTGCGGAATCGCCTCGGCCGGGCGGCCCGCTTTGAGGAGGCGTTCCCCCGTCAACAAGGCCTTCGGGCCAGCGGGCGTGCAGCCCGTCACCGCCGCCAGCAGGAGCCCGCCCGCCAGGAGAACCTTGAAAACGCAAAACCGCCTCGAGGCAACAGGTAACGGCTGAGCGACCCGGCGCGGACCGTCCTTGGCGAAACACCAGCGCGAGCGCAACCCGGCCGGCGCCGAACGGGTCCGGTCTCGCGGGGCACCCCACTTTTTGGTGGTCACCATGATGCGTGGTGGTAGCATCCGCCGCTCGATGAGTCAAGAAACGCGGGTCCCATTCGCGCGCCGGTGCGCGGCGTTTTGGCTCGGGCTGATGGTCTTCGCCAGGGTGGTGGCCGGAGCCACCAACACTCCCCCGGCCGCGCCGGCCGGACCGCCCACCCACGCGCGGGTCGTGGTCGTCGAGGCGCCGGGGGCGATGCTCGCCTTTGACCCGCAGTTCGACGTGATCCGGCCCATGATCGATCGCGGTCTGACCAACCTGACCGGCAAACTCACTCCGCTCGAGGCCTGGCGCAGCCTCGTTTCGACGCAGGACACCGTGGGCCTCAAAGTGGTCTCCGCGCCCGGCCCGACCAGCGGCACGCGCCTGCCGGTGGTCGAGGCGGTGGTGCAGGGCCTGCTCAACAGCGGCCTGCCGCCTAAACAGATCGTGGTCTGGGACAAACACCTCGCGATGCTGCGCCTGGCCGGTTTCACCCTCCTCGCCGAGCGGTACGGCGTGCGGCTGGCGGGCAGCCAGGATGAGGGGTACGACCCGGAACAATCTTACGCTGCCGATGGCCAGCCATTGGGCCGGTTGGTGGCCGGCGACCTCGAGTTCGGCGTGAAGGAGGATCGCCTCGGCCACAAATCCTACGTGTCGAAACTGATCACGCGGCAGCTTACGCGGATCATCAACATCACGCCGCTGCTCAACCACAACCTGGCCGGCGTCTCGGGCAACCTCTACGGGCTGGCCATGGGCAGCGTCGATAACACGCTGCGCTTCGCCCAGGACGGCACGGTCATGGCCAAGGCCCTGCCGGAAATCTGCGCCCTCGAATGCCTGGGAGACCGGGTGGCCCTCAGCGTCGTCGATGCCCTCATCGCCCAGTACTACGGCGAGGAACGCAGCCTGCTCCATTACAGCACCACGCTCAACCAGCTCCGTTTCAGCACCGACCCCGTGGCGCTGGACGTGCTCTCGATTCAAGAATTGGAGCGCCAACGCGAGGCGATTCATGTCCCGCCCGCCAAGGCGAACCTCGACCTCTACACCACGGCCGAGCTGCTCTGGATCGGGGTGGCCGACCCGCGCGCCATCCAGGTCGATACCATCCGCTGACGGCCCCTCCGCCGTTCGTAGCGCAGACTTTAGCCTGTGCCCCGCGCGGACCCGCTACGCCAATCCCAGCGGCCCGGCCACGCTCCGCATCGCGGCAATCACGCCCGCGATATGGTCGTCCAAACCCAGGCCCAGCAGCGTCGCGCCCTGCTCGATGTCCTCGCGTTTCACCGCCGCGGCAAACGACTTTTGTTTCATCTTCTTGCGCACGCTCGCGGGCGCCATGCCACCGAGCTTCTCGGGCCGGACGTACGCCACCGCCGTAATGAACCCGCACAGTTCGTCCACCGCAAAGAGCGCCTGGCGCAGCGGTCGATCGCGTGGATACTCCGCGAGGTTCCACTCCGCGTGCGAAAGGATCGCCCCGACCACCTCCGGGTCCACGCCGCGCTCGCGGAGAATGCGCGCGCCCTCGCGCGTGTGCTCCGGCGGATTGGGCCAGCGCTCGTAGTCAAAGTCATGGATCAACCCGGTCAACCCCCACACGTCCGGATCGCCGCCGAACCGCGGCGCGTAATGACGCATCGCGGCCTCGACCGCCAGCGCGTGCTTGAGCAGCGATTCGGACTTCGTGAACTCGTTGAGCAGGCCCCAGCCTTCGTCACGTGTCATAAATACGGCCCCACTTCCACCCGCACGGCGGCGGTGACGCTCGTCCCGGGTTCGAGATGCAGGCAGGCGCCCGACGCGGCGGACTCCGCCAGCGACATCCGCGGCGTGGTGCACGGCTCGAGAATCAGCACCTCGAGGTCTCGCCAGCCGCCAAAGGACGCGAACACCCAGACGCTCGAGAAGATTTCCTTTGGGAACTGCAGGCGGAAACGCCAGTTCTCGGCGGCGTGCCGCAAGGCGCATTCACCCGCGGAAAGGTCCAGCAGATAGAGAAACTCGGTGCCGCCGGTCAACGGCGGGACGAAATGCGCGGCGCTCTGGCGCTGCCAGTCGAACTCGCCCATGTGCGCGTGGCGGCTCCAGGCCGGATCGGCGGGGCGCGCCCGGCGGGCCGGGACGACGATCTCCGCGCCTTCGCTCGCGCGCAGCGCCGGGTGCAGCTTCCAGAGCAGGTCCAGGGGACGGCGGCCTGTGTTCGCCAAATGGTAGTCAAGACAAATCGCCTCGCCCTCGAGCCGGATGCGCTTCTCGCAAGACAGGGACGTGAGCGGCAACTGGCCGCGCAGCGTCAAACCATCTCCTTCGACGCGCGCCTCCAGCGGAGTGGTCCACAATTCCCCGTGATCGACCAACGCCGCCCCGCCCACGGTTTCGGGGATGTCGTTGGGCAGCAACTCGTCGAAGCCGCCGAAGAAATGATCGTCGTAGTTGGCGCCGACCGGCAGCGGCCGCAACCGGTGACGCGGGTGATGCCAGAGAAACTGCCGCCGCAGGCCCCGATGCTCGATGGTCCAAATCTTGCCGCCCAGCGAAGGCAGGACCTCGACCCGCAGGGCCTCGTTCTCGAGTCGAACCAGCGGCAGCCCCTGGTAGGTCCAGTCAGTGTCGATCGTCATCATGAGTTGACCCGCGCCATGCGCCGCGGGCCGAGTCGAGCAGCGCCAGGCTTGGGCGGTTTCATGCTGGCGCGAGTGTGCCCGCTTCCAGGCCGCGGCTCCAACTCAAAAACGGGGAGAGGCAGGAGCGCGCGTCCTGGAGGCGCATGCACTTTGCTTTAACAAGCCAGTCTTACGCTTGCATCGAATTGTCAACCGCGTCCGATTTCTGAACCGATATAGATATTAAACTATTGGTGACCAATGTATTATGTCACATGCTGCGCACGGTGGCGCCGGATTACGAGGCTGACTTTGAACGCCATCGGCACTTGCACCGTCATATACTTTGTGATACAAAGTTGCATTTCACTCGGCACGACCTCTGCGCCCTCACCCGCCCTTCGGGCACCCTCTCCCATCCGATGGGAGAGGGTGCCTCCGCTGCCGCCGGTTCCATCTAGCTCCCCGCAGGTCCCCCCAACCCCTCAGCGCCATGAGAATCCTGATTATCAACCCACCGCATCCGTCGATTGGCAGTCGCATTCCGCGCGAGCATCTGCCGCCGCTCGGGCTGCTGGCCCTGGGCGGGCCGCTCCTCGATGCCGGACACCAGGTCCGGTTGCTGGACGCCGAGTTCGGGCCGATGCCCCTGGACCGCATCATCCGCGAGGCGCAGGCCCGTGAACCGGATGCGGTGTTGCTGGGCCACTCGGGATCGACCTCGGCGCACCCGGGAGCGAGCCGGATAGCGCGGGCTGTGCGGCGCTCGATCCCGCGCGCGTGGATTGTGTATGGGGGAGTATTCCCGACCTACCACTGGGATCAAATCATGGAGCAGGAGCCTGAGATCGATTTCATCGTGCGGGGCGAAGGCGAGGAGACGATCGTTCGCCTCGTGAGCGCTCTCGAACATGAGCGGCCACTCGAGGCGGTGCCGGGCATTGTTCTCCGAGCCGGCACGACGCCCGGCGTGCGGCGGGGGGACGGAGCGTGGCCTTCCCAGGGCGGGGAGGTACGGGCCACTCCGCCTGCCCCCGTGATTCGCGACTTGGATGCCTGCCGCATCGGCTGGGAGTTGATCGATCACCGGCGTTACACCTATTACGGAAAGCAGCGCGCGGTGGTGGTTCAGTTCTCGCGTGGTTGTCCGCATCGTTGTCACTACTGCGGACAGCACAGTTTCTGGCGCACCTGGCGGCATCGGGACCCGGTCAAGTTCGCCGCCGAGTTGGCGCGGTTGCACCGGGAGCAGGGCGTGGCGGTCGTGAACCTGGCGGATGAGAATCCGACGGCCTCGCGTCCGGCGTGGCAGGCCTTTCTCGAGGCGCTCATCGCGGAGAACGTCCCGCTGACCATCATCGGCACCACGCGCGCGGGGGATATCGTGCGGGATGCGGACATCCTGCACCTCTACAAACGGGCCGGGGTCGAGCGCTTCCTGCTGGGGTTGGAGAGCACGGACGACGCGACGCTGCAAGCGATTCACAAGGGCAGCACGCGCGCGATCGATCGCGAGGCCATCCGGTTATTGCGGCAGCATGGGATCATCTCGATGGCGGCGTGGGTGGCGGGATTCGTGCAGGAGCGCGACCGCGATTATTGGCGCACGCTCCGGCAACTGCTCGCGTACGACCCGGACCAAATCCAGGCGCTCTACGCGACGCCGCACGAGTGGACTCCGTTCGCGCAACAAGAGGCGGGACACCGCGTGGTGCAAACCGACCTCAGCCGCTGGGACTACAAGCACCAGGTCCTGGAGAGCGTTCACGTGCCGGCTTGGCGCGTGTTGGCGTGGGTCAAGCTGATCGAGGCGGCTTGTCAGCTTCGGCCCAAGTCGCTCTTGCGATTGCTGGCACATCCGGACGCGCGCTTCCGCGCCGGCATGCGCTGGTACTCGAACATCGGCCGGCGCGTCTGGCCCTACGAGATCGCGCAGTGGCTTTTCGCCGACCGCCGCACCCGCCACGGGCCAACGCTGGCCGAGTTCCTGAAGGGCGGCTGGAAACTGGACCACTCGCAGGCCGCAAACCGCGAGGGAGGTTCCGTGTCGGCGCCACGGCTCGGCACGGTGGATGCTGGGCCTTTGCCCGGTGCGGCGACAGCTTGTCGCCGCCCAGCGCCGGCGCCACAGCTCGGCCCGGTCTGTGCTGCTCCCGTCCCCGTTGCTGGTTCGGGGCAGGCCGCGGTTACGGCATCTTGAGCATCGCCGCGCCTTTGCGAGCTTACTCCCCAAACACCAGGATGCCGAACCTCTCGGGGGTGTGCGCAGTCGAAGTGCCGGTCGGACCCCACGCCAGGAACGAGCGGTGGGCGATGTCGTGGCGGTAGAGATTCAGCCGCCATCGGGTTCCGACGGTCGGTTTGGTCTCGCTGAGCGCGGTCAAGGGGATGCGCATGACCGTGTTCCACAGTCTGGCCGCGTCGTCCACCGCCACGGCCGCTGTGTAGCCGCTGTCCCATGCCAGTCCCGGTTCATTCGGGCCAATCAGCAGATCGAGTTTCTCGCCCGTGGGCGCAACCTCGTATTCGGTGTAACGCTTCGGCTTGGCCGGGTCGGTACCGATGAAGGCCTCGACCACGTCCTTGTCCCAAAGGCCCTCGCGGTCGCGGTCGAGCCACGGGGGATCGAACACGGTCAGTTGCGAAAACGGCGCCTGGTAACCGATGTAGAGGTAATTGTCCGACCAGAGGAGGCGGGCGGTGGTGGCGATTTCTGGCCGGGCCAGGCCGTCCTTGAGGGTGTACTCGAGCCGCGCAACCGGGGCGTTTTGCCAGGCCGCCGCCCCCATCGTGGCGTCGAGTTCGAGGTCCTTGCCGATGCGCACAGCGTGGATGACGGGCAGGGGCAACGCGCGCACCAGGAGGCGATGAGCGTTGTCGAAATAGACCTTGCGCAAGACCGGGGCCGGGAGGCCGATCGCGTCGATCTTCCAATCGCCCTGGATGGGGGTCATGTGGGCGAACTGGCGGTCGTTGGTCTCGAGCCAGCGCCAATGCTTGGTGTAGAACTCGATGGCGTCGGCGTCGGTCTTGGGGGGCCCGCTGTCGCCGGACCCGAGCGTCAGGTGGTCATAGACCTGGAAATCGGTGGCGAAAACGATGCGGTCCTGATGCTTGAGAAACAAGCGCCGCACCGCGGCCGGATCGTGCCGTCCGATCTCCGGAATGCGCGCCGCCAGGTCGGCCATCATGTTCGGATGCCGGTCCAGGGCGCGCTCGACCCACTCGAGGTCCTCGGCGTTGTTGGCGAAGTGGACGCAGACGAACGTGGTTTGCGGGTGCCGCGAGATCACGCGATCCAGGGCCGCCAGCAGTTCCTCGAAGCGCGGGAATTTGGCCGGGTCGCCAAACCACCAATGCGGGTGGTCCTTGAGTTCTTTCCATCGTTCGTTGCTCGAGTTGTACGGCAGCCAAAAGGCGTGTGGATCGGCCACGTGGATCGACACCGGCAGCCCCAGTTCACCGCAACGCCGCCAGACGCCGTCGAGCTTCGGATCATCGACTCGCAAGAGCTTGCCGGCCTTGTCGCGCAGGTAAAGTCCCAGGCTTTTCTCCTGCTTGAAGCCGCCCGCGCCCAAACGCGCCCCTTCCTCGACTTGCCGGGCGGCCTGCTCGGCGAAACCCGGCTCGTCCCAGCCGCTGTAGTCCAGGTTCATGTACAGCACGTATCGCCCTGGGAACAACCGGTCGGCCAACCGCTTGTTTTGCTCGAACTCGGAGGGTTTTCCAGGCGCGTGGGTGGTCGTGCCGCCGCTCAGATTCACCGCCGTTCCCACCCCAACCGCATCCATGATCCTCATGTTGCGGCGCAGGTAATCCTCGCGGAAGCCAACGTGCTGGTGAAGGTCAATGAGGCGGCGCTCGGCGCGCCAGCGATCGGCTTCACGCCGGACCGCGCGAGTGGGATCGGGCGGTTCCACGGTGTGGGAAGTCGTGAGCCCAACGGCCGCCCAAACGGCGGCGCCAACGAGGCAAGCGGTTCGTTTCATGGAGTGATGCGGCAGCGTAGTCCGGCAGAACCTCACAGGCAAGCGCAAGCGGGGCCCGCGAGCGGCGCTCGGGCGTGGGTTCGGGAACGGCCCGGCCCAGGCGGATTGGTCCAGGGCAAAGGACGAGGGCGGCCGCGCGCACGATGGAGCATCGCACAATAAGAAAAGTTGAACCCAATCGAGGGTCGTGCCAGATTCGGCTCGGTGAACAGCGATAGCCTCAACTTCTTCAACACTTCCGCTGATTCAGAAGTCGAGATATGAAACTCCCCGCCTTCATTCTGATCCTGGGCCTGGCCGGCCAACTCGCCCTCGGGGCCTCGATCCAACTCGCCCGGGACGGCCAGACCCGGTATGTAATCATCAAACAGCCCGGCGCCTCCGCGCCCGAGGCGCAGGCCATCAAGGACCTCGCCGAGACCCTCAAGCAGGTCACCGGCGCCGAGTTCGCCGTGCGCGAGGCGGACAAGGAAGCCCCGGACCGGGCGATCATCGTGGGGCCCGGGCCGGTGGCGCGGGCGCACTTTCCGGAAGTGCCCTTCGACCAGCTCGGCCTGGAAGAGATCGTCATTCGGACCAAGGGCAACCGCCTGCTGCTGGCTGGCGGGCGTCCCCGCGGCACGCTCTATGCCGTGTCGCAGTTCCTGCAGGAGCACTGCGGCGTGCGCTGGTGGACGCCTTGGGCCAGCCACATCCCGAAGCAGCCCAACCTGCGCGTTGGCAAACTCGAGACCCGTTACCGCCCGCCGTTCGAGTCGCGCGATCCATTCTGGTTCCCGGCCTTCAATCGCGAGTGGGCGGTGCGGAACTTCTCGAACAGCCAGTCGGCGCGCATTCCGGAGGACCTCGGCGGGTGCATCGTCTATAAAGGGTTCGTTCATACCTTCTTTCCGCTGGTCTCGCCGCAGGACCACTTCGCCGCCAACCCCGAGTGGTTCAGCCTGATCAATGGCAAGCGCACCGCCGAGCACGCCCAACTCTGCACCACCAACCCAAAGCTGCGCGAATTCCTCTTGCAGCGGGTCAAGCAGTGGCTGCGCGAATCGCCCGAGGCGCGGATCGTCTCCGTGTCGCAAAACGACTGGCACGGCGCGTGCGAATGCGCGGACTGCAAGGCCCTGGATGACGCCGAAGGCAGCCGCGCCGGGACCATGCTGGACCTGGTGAATTACGTGGCCGCCCAGATCGAGTCCGAGTTCCCGCTCGTGGCGGTCGATACCCTCGCCTACCAATACACCCGCAAACCGCCCAAGACCATCAAACCGCGGCCCAACGTCATCGTCCGGCTCTGCTCGATCGAGTGCAATTTCCGTGAACCGCTCGAACATCCATCGAACGCGTCGTTCGCCGACGACATCCGCGGCTGGGCTAACATTTGCGACCGGCTTTACATTTGGGATTACACCACGGACTTCGCCCACTACGTCCAGCCGCACCCGAACTGGTTCACCCTCGGGGCGAATGTGCGCTTTTTTCAACAGAATCACGTGCGCGGACTATTCGAACAAGGGGCCTACCAGTCGTATGGCTCCGAAATGTGCGAGCTGCGCGCCTGGGTGCTGGCGCAACTGCTCTGGGACCCGCGGAAGGACGATCGCGCCCTCATCAACGAGTTTCTCGACGGTTACTACGGCAAAGCCGCCGCCGCGCCCATCCGCGGTTATTTCGACCTGATGTTCCAGGCCTCGCAGGGCTACAATCTCACTTGTTTCTCGAAGACCGACACGCCGTTCCTGAAGTTCCAACACCTCGCCCCGGCGGAGCGGTTGTGGCAGCAGGCCGAAGCGGCGGTCGCCGGCGATCCCCTGCTGCTGGCGCGCGTGCGGTTGGCGCGGCTGCCGTTGCGCTACGCCTGGCTCACGCTCTGGCCCCAGTTGCGCGCGCAGTGCCGCGAGGCCGGCGCCGAGTGGCCGCTCCCGGCCTCGCGCAAGGCCGTCGCCGACGAATGGCTTGCCGTCGCCAACGGCGTTCCGGGGCTGGATTGGACCAAAGTCAGCCTCGTGAACGAGTCGGGACTCAAGCCCGAGAAATGGATCGAACGCTTCGCCGAGGATCCCGCGGAGCCCGCTAAATGAACGGACCTTTGTCTCGGGAAGGTTCCGCGAGTTCTGCCGTCGGGGACTGGCGACGCCGGGGCTTGCGGGCCTTTGCAGCCGCAAGCCTCGTTTTGCTGCTGACGGTTGGGACGGTCGCCCGTGCGGCCGACCCGCTCCCCAAGGTGCGCGTCGCCGCCGACGGCCGCACCTTCGTCACCGCTGGGGGCAAGCGCTATGTCCCCTTCGGCGTGAGCTACTTCCGGCCGCACACTGGGTGGGCCCCGCAGGTTTGGAAACAGTTCGATGCCTCAGCCGTGCGGCAGGACTTCCAACTCATGCGCGAGGCGGGTGTCAACTGCGTGCGGGTGTTCCTCTCTTTCGGTTCGTTCTACCAGCAGCCGGGGGTGCTGTCGCCGATAGGACTCGAGAAATTCGACCAGTTCCTCGCCTTGGCCGAGGAGGCCGGCATGTACGTTCATCCCACCGGTCCCGACCATTGGGAGGGCTTGCCGGAATGGGCGCGCGGCGACCGCTATGCCGATGACACAGTCCTGAGCGCGCTCGAGACTTTCTGGAAACTCTTCGCCACTCGCTACCGCGGTCGAACGGCCTTGTTCGCCTACGATCTGCTCAATGAGCCCGAGGTCCGGTGGGACACACCCGCCATGCGCGACAAATGGAACCGCTGGCTGGCCGCCAAGTATGGTTCCAGCGAGCGCATCGGCTCCGCCTGGGGCGGGCCCGGCCCGGTGCCTTCGCTGCCGGGCGTCCCCGTGCCACCACCCAGCGAGGCGCCGGGCAGCAAGCCCCTGCTCGATTATCAGCGCTTCCGCGAAAATGTGGCCGAGGAATGGACCCGCCGGCAGGCCGCGGCGATCAAAGCCGCCGACCCCAATGCGCTGGTCACGGTGGGACTGATCCAGTGGTCGGTGCCCTCGCTCGTCTTCGGAGTGCAGCATTACTCCGCCTTCCGGCCGGACCGGCAGGCGCCTTTCCTGGATTTCATCGAGATTCACTTTTATCCGTTGGACCAGGGCTTTTACGAGTATGGCCGGCCCGAGGCTGAGGAACGAAACCTGGCGTATCTCGAGAGCGTCGTGCGCGAGGCCGCGCGCCCGGGCAAGCCGGTCGTCGTGGCCGAGTTCGGTTGGTACGGCGGCGGCCGGCTGACCATCGACGGGGGCAAACACCCCGCCGCCACCGAGGAGGATCAGGCCCGTTGGTGCTCGCGTGCGATCGACACCACCGCGCACCTGGCCACGGGCTGGCTCAACTGGGGTTTCTTCGACTGTCCCGAGGCCGGCGACGTCAGCCAGCTCACCGGCCTGTTCACCGTGGACGGGAAAGCGAAGGCCTGGGCAAGAACGTTCCAGGGATTGGCCGCGCACCACCAAGGCCAGGCGATGCCACCGCCGAAACCACTCGCGCGCCCGGAGCTGGACTGGGACGCCTGCATTACCAGCCCCCGCGCCTCGAACGAATTCCGCGACCGCTACTTCCAGGCCTTCCGCGCCGAACGCGCGAGACCCGCGCAGCCCTGAGGCCCTCCGGCGCGCCCACCGCCTCGAGCGCGTCCAACGGACCCAGTCGAATTCGCCACCGCACCCGGGCTTCCGCGGCCTGAGGCGAGGGCTCGACTCCAGAATGACCATGAACGAGCGTGTTCCGAACCGGGATTACGGCCGCGGCCGGTCCTGGTGAACGACGGTGGGTTTCGCAAGGGAGAGGCCGGACACGGCATTTGCGTTGAAGAGAGGCATGGGATTAGTTGGTGCGGCACAACCGCGACAAACTGATGCACATTTGTGACATTGACATCACACTGGACCAACGGCATCTTTCCGCCATGAGAACAACGCTGACTCTGGACGATGACCTTCTCGAACTCGCGGCCCGCCAGGCCAAACTGCGGGGCGTTTCGCTCAGCCAGACCGTGTCGGATCTCGTGCGCCGGGGGCTTGCCGCACCCACACCTTCCGTCGAAAGAGGCGGGCTGGTGGTTTTCCAGTTACCGGCCGATTCGCCCAAGGTAACGACCGACGACGTGCGCCGCATCGAAAGCGAGGGCGCATGAAAGGCTATCTCCTCGATACCAACGTACTCGTGGCGCTGCTTTGGCCGGGCCACGCGCAGCACGACCTGGTTGTGAAGTGGTTCGCGCGGCATCGCGGCAGAGGTTGGGCAACGTGTCCGCTCACCGAGGCCGCTTTCGTCCGCATCGTGTCGAATCCCGCGTTTTCGCGCGACGCCGTCACCCCGCGAGAAGCCGCCGGTGTGCTGGCCGCCAACACGAGGGCCGAGGACCACGTCTTTTGGCCGGATGAAATGGCTTTTGCCGCCGCGGTCGGATTCGCCGGAGTGCGACTCGTTGGCCACCAGCAGGTGACGGATGCTTATCTGCTCGGGTTGGCCATTCATCGCGGCGGCGTGCTCGCCACGTTGGATGCGCGCATTGCGGCGTTGACGGAGCCGCGATCGGCAGAACGAAAGGCGCTGGAGGTCGTCAGCTAGCCGGGATGCCAGGCCTGCCGCGCAGAACGCGCGAAACCCACCCAGCCTGGAGTGCCACGCACCTCGTGCCGTGATCTTTACGATTGCCCACTAGTGTATCTCATGATAGAACACCGCTATGTTACTGCGTGATACGCTCGTCACCGTGCTGGCCCCGGCCACCCCGGCCGGCGCGCAGCCGGCGGAAGTGCCGCGCCTCGTGCTCCAAGCGCTGCGGCGCGCGGCAGGCCACGCGCTGGTGCTCACCGGCGTGCGCCGTTGCGGCAAGCGCACCCTGCAGCAGCAGCTCCGGCGGCGCGAGCGCGGCCCGGCGGTGTTCTGCAATCTCGAGGACACGCGCCTCTACGGGCTGGGACCGGCGGATTTTCCCACGCTCCTTTCCGTGCTCGAGGAACACCATCCCCGCGCGGCGGTCTATTTGGACGAGGTGCAGGAGGTCCCGGAATGGCAGCGGCTGGTGCGGGCATTGCTGGACGCCGGGCGGAGCGTTTGCGTGACCGGCTCGAACGCCTCGTTGCTGGGACGGGAACTCGGGGCCAAACTCACGGGCCGCCACGTCTCTGCCGAGGTTTATCCTTTCTCCTACGGCGAGTACCTCACCTTCCGTGGGGGCGAGCGCGGCGCGGCAACGCTGAAGAACTACCTGGATGACGGCGGATTCCCGGGCGCGTTGCGTGAGCCAGCGGCCGGCTCCGGGATGCTGCGCGAACTGTTGCGCGACCTGGTCCAGCGCGACATCGTGTCGCGTTACGCGCTGCGCGACACCCGCCATCTGATGAACCTTGCGCTGCACCTGCTGGCGCACACCGGCCAGCCGCTCTCGCTGCAATCGCTGGCCAAAGGGCTGGCCATTCCATCCGTCGCGCAGACGGCCCGTTACGTGGAGTATCTGCAGGACGCCTGGCTGCTGCTGGCGGTGCCGAAGTTCAGCGCGTCGTTCAAACAGCGCGTCGTCAGCCCGCCGAAATACTACGCGATTGATCCCGGCTTCCGCGCCGCCAACACCCCCAATCCCACGCCGGACCTGGGCCGGCGGCTGGAGAACGCGGCCTTGCTTGCCCTGCGCCGGCGCGGCACGCCACCCGCGTTCGCTGCCGAGGCGCATCAGTGGGAATGTGATTTCGTCACGCCGGCGGCCGCGATTCAGGTGTGCGCCGAACTCACGCCGGATAATCGGGGGCGCGAACTGCGGGGTCTGGTGGCTGCCGCCGGGTTGCCCGGCGCCAGCGGACGAAAGCGGGAACTCCTCGTGCTCACGCTGAACCAGCGCGATGCCTTCAAGGAAGACGGCGAGAGTGTCGCAGTCTTGCCGGCGTGGGAATGGCTCGATTGAGCATGCGGCAGACCCCCTCCCTCCCATCAGGAGCTAGCGCTATGAATCGAATTCTCGCCGTAATCGTACTGTTCTCGTCCGCGGTTGCCGCCGCGACGTTCGACTCCGACTTCGAGCCGCGCACGATGCGGGCCGACCTCTTCCACACCGGCGGCCAGGGGCGCGAGATCGTCGCCCTCGATCGCGTGGTCTCGGACGGGGCCTGGGCCGGAAGCCGCACGCGCCTGCACGACGAAACCAACCTCGGCGCCTACCGCTTCGAGATCGCCGATCCCGAGACCGGACGGGTTTTGTATTCGCGGAACTACGCGTCGCTCTACGGCGAATGGGAGACGACCGGCGAGTCGAAGACGACCTCGCGGACATTCCATGAGTCGCTCCGATTCCCGTGGCCGAAGCGCCTGGTTCAGGTGGCCCTCAAGAAGCGGGGAGCGGACAACCTCTTCCGCGAGATCTGGTCCACCGCGGCCGATCCGGGCTCGCGATTCATCAACGCGGCCCCTCCCCCTCCCTCCGGGAGCGTGTGGACCCTCTTCGAAAGCGGGCCCGCGACGGAGAAGGTCGATCTGCTCCTCCTCGGAGAAGGGTACACCGCGTCGGAGCTGCCGAAGTTCCACGCCGACGCCAAGCGCCTCACCGAAAAGCTCTTCGCTACCGAGCCGTTCAAGAGCCGGAAGAACGACTTTAACGTCCGAGCGATCGACCTCCCCTCAGCCGAATCCGGCGTCAACCGACCGCACGTCGGGAAATTCAAGCGCACGCCGGTCTCGGCTGAGTACAACATCTTCGACTCCGAGCGCTACCTGCTCACCTACGACAACCGGGCGTTGCGGGACGTCCTCTCGGCCGCGCCGTACGAGTTCATCGAGATCCTCGTTAACGAGAAGCAGTATGGCGGAGGCGGGATCTACAACTTCCAGGCGACGACATCGGTGGACACCGCGTTTGCCGAGTACGTCTTCGTCCACGAGTTCGGCCATCACTTCGCGGGACTCGGAGACGAGTACTACATGTCGCCCGTCGCCTACAGCGAGGCTCCTCCCGATCGCCCCGAGCCGTGGGAGCCAAACATCACGGCCCTCCGTGATCCGGCGAACCTGAAGTGGAAGGACCTCGTTGCGGACGGAACGCCGCTGCCAACCCCATGGGACAAGGAGGCTTACGAGAAGGATGCGCGCGACTTTCTGGCGAAGCGCATGGACCTCATCAACAGGAAAGCCGCCGAGGCTGAGTTCGATGCGCTTTTCCGCGAGCAGCAGAAGAGCGACACCCCGCGGTTGGCGGCAATGACGTACTCCGGCAAGGTTGGAGCGTTCGAAGGGGCGTCCTATCAGGGGAGGGGGCTCTACCGCCCCCAGACCGACTGCATCATGTTCACGCGGGACGAAGTGGGCTTCTGCAAAGTCTGCCGCCGGGCGATCGAGCGGATCATTGACCTGTACGCGAGGCCGTGACGCCCGAAAACAGGGCGGTGCTTGATAACTTCTCCAGCAGGAACAGATCAATCACGGTTCGGGTTCTTCGTCACAAACGAAGCCACTTTGCGGTTGGACTCCGACTGCCGCCTTCGGGCATCGGCCGGGATGGCTTTCAGGTCGAAGTTCCAGCGGGCGGCCTGGGCTTCGCGTGCCTTGCGCACTTCCTCGACTACCTCGTCTTTCTGCATGGCGTCATTCTCCCAGCAATTCTCCCGGCGTGCAAATCGCGCAGCATGCGGGGAGTTACTCCTCGAAGGGCGGCTCGAACAAGCGGCGAGGCAGGCCGCGTGCACCATGAACGAGTCATTCGACGGAAAGCGAAGCAGAATCAAACCGGTAGAAAACCAGATGCCGATGAAACGGGGGTTTGACGCGGAAGGAGGAAGGAGCGGAGCCTCGCTAATTCGGGCCAGGCTCGGAACCGTGGAGCACGTCGGCGAGATCGGCCAGCAGTCTTTCCGAGAGGCAAAGCGTGGCCTCGCCGGCGAGCAACGCATCTACCAGGCGCGAAGCCGTGCCCGGCCATGCCGAGCCGGACAGCAGCACGTTGGTGTCAACGACCAGCCTCACGCGCGCGACGATCGGCTCTGGACGCCTTAATTTCGGCGTTGATGTCCTCGATCGCCATCGGGGTGCCGGGGGCGGAGCGGACTTGATCCAACATTTCTTTGAGTTCCCGGCCGACGCGGCGGCGGCGGACTTCCTCGGCGAGCATGGCGGTCATGGGCTTGGTTTCCAGCAGGCCCAACGTGCGGGCCTCCCGGATCACTTCCTCCGGCAAATCTTCCGGATTGTCACCCGCGCGCTTCCCGGCACACTGGCGCGCGCATGATCAAATCCTTCGGTTGGCTGGGAGTGGCGGCGTGTGTCCTGTACGCTCCTCCCGCCAGAACCCAGACGCTCGCCCAATTCCACACCCCGGTCGGCGACGCGCTGGTCGAGCTGTATGACGCGGACAAGCCGGCCACCGTGCGGAACTTCCTGCGCTACGTCGGCAGCGAGGCCTATCGCGACATGTTCCTCCACCGTTGGGAGTTCGGATTCGTGGTCCAAGGCGGCGGATTTTTCACCTCGAATCGCTTCACGGCGAACGCGGTGCTGGATGCGCTCCCCGTTTTCGACGCCGTCACCAACGAGTACAGTGTCGGCCGCACGTTCAGCAATGTCTATGGCACCCTCGCGATGGCCAGGGTGGGCGGCAAGACCAACTCGGCCACGTCCCAATGGTACTTCAACCTCGGTGACAACTCGGCTCTGGATCAGATGGACGGCGGGTTCACGGTGTTCGGGCGCGTGGTGCTCGGCACGAACCTCCTCGAGAAATTCCGGGTTCCGAACACGAGCAACGGGATTTACCGGCTCAATCTCGGCGGGGTCTATTCGACCTTGCCTGTTCATGTGAACGACGTGACGCAGCCGGTCACGACCGAGGACCTCCTCTACGTCAACATCTCGTTGCCGGCCCCGCCCCGCCTCAGCCTCGCGCCTGCGGGCTCGGGGGCGTGGACCATCACCTGGACGAGTGTCAGCAACTTCGTGAACCGGGTCGAATACTCCTCGTCGCTGCCGCCGGTCTGGCAGACCCTCACGGCGACGAACGGCAACGGCGCTACCCTCGAGGTTGCCGATCCTTCAGCCGCCGAGCGTCAGCGTTACTACCGCCTGCGCCTCGAGTAGCCGCGCGGGTGCGCTACTCGTAGCTGGCGCCGCCCGCGCCGGACTTGGCCTGCTTCTTGATCCAGGCGTCGAACTCCTCGGGCTTCACTACGTGCAGCAAACCGCGCATCGTGGAATGGCCGTTGCCGCAGAGTTGCGCACAGTTGATCTGGTAGCTGCCCGTTTGCGTGGGCTTGAACCAGACTGGGATGCTCAAGCCGGGAATCGCATCCTGCGTCACCCGCATGGGTTTGACGGCAAAGCAGTGGATCACATCCAACGAACCGATGTAGGCGATCACCGGCTTGCCCAGGGGAACATACATCTCGCTGTTCTGCACCACCACGTCGTCCTTGCCTTTCGGGTCATTCGGATCCACCCCCAGCGGGTTTTCCGACGACACCAGGCGCGGGTCGCCCTTGCCGAAGACACCGTCCGGCCCTGGGTAGCGGGCGATCCAATTGAACTGGCGCCCGATGACGCGGACCACTGTGGCATCCTTCTCGGCGGGATAGTTGGACGCTGTGGCGCCGCGTGCCCAGAGCGGCACCGCGAAGCCGATCAGCAGCACCGCCTCGACCAGCGCGACCGCCGCCTCGAGGTAGCTCGAGGCGTGGCTCCGAACGCCGTGATAGTCGGCCTTGGGATGCTTGCTCTGGCGAAAGCGGTAGATGGTGTAGCCGAAGAAAAGCGACCACCCCACCAGCAGCAGGAACATCAGCAGATGCACGTACAACATCAGGTTGTCCAGCGCCGTGCCGTGCTCGGCCACCACCGGGGGCAGATGCAGGATTTGGGTTACAAAGGTTTCCATGTGTTCAAAATGGCCGGAAAGCGCAACTCGTTCGATTCAGGGTTCAGCCGAGCCGCCCGCCCAGCCGGGGCAACTCCTGGACGCCTCCGAGCCTGTGGCCCAACGCCACACCGACGGGGAGGTGGGCGCGGCGACGATGGCTGCGGAGGCGCGCCCCGTGCGCTGGCGCCAGAACCGGGGTCAACAAGGCGGGCAGCGGCCTCACCACGGGCTGGGCCGCGGCCTGCTCGAGCGCGGCCGAGACGGAGGCGATCCTCGCCGACCGGCAGGCCAGGTAGCCCGCGAAAGCCCCGACCGCCGCCCACACGACCAGCGCCAGCATCAGCAATGGCAGGACGATCGCGCTCATTCAGCTTTTGCCGCCACCGCCGCCCTGGCGCCACGGCGCGCTACGTAGATGAAAAAGCCGCCCACCGCCGCCCACATACCCAGGATGATCACCAGCAGGGTGAGGATGCCCATGTTCATGCCGGCGGCCAGCGGGGAATCCGACGCTCCGAAGCAGGTGGCGCAGCCATGGGCCGCGGGCGCCATGCCCGCCAGCCCGCCGCACAGCAGCGCCAACCCACGTCGCGATGACCGCTGCCGCTTCATAGGAAACCAATGTCCTTCAGCTTCCGCAGGACAGCCTTGAGATAGAAAATCAGCCCGACACCCGCGCCCAGCGAGAGAATCGCCAGCACCAGGTCGCCCGTGCCGCCGCCGTGCGTATAGGCGTTGATCTCCCACACGCCGAACCCAAACGCCAGGATGATCGAGACGATGATGAAGAAAATATGGAATGCTTTCAGGCCCATGGCGCTATCGGAAGATCGTGCTGACGTGGTCGGCATCGGACCAGATGATCAAGCCCATCAGGCCGACGAAGAAGAAGGCGGTCGCCGCCAGGACGCCGTAGATCATCTTCTTCTCCGAAATCAAATGCATGAAGTAGCCGGCCACCAGCGAGGCCTTGACGGTGGCGATGAACAAGGCCACCGCGATATTGACGGACCGGACGCCGAACGGGATATAGGACGCCAGCACCGTGATGATCGTGCCCACCAGCAAGGCCAGGAACACGTAAATGTACTTGCGCGTGGCCTCCCGAATCGCTTCTGCGTGCTCGTGCTGCATAACAAAGGCTCAGAGTAAGTATAACACCGGAAACAGGAAAATCCACACCAGGTCCACGAAGTGCCAGAACAGGCCGGAGACCTCGACCCGGTTGGTCAGCCGCTCGGGCTGCGTGCGCCAGAGTTTGCTGCCTGGTCCCCAGAGGAAACCGATGACCAGGGCGCCGCCAATCACGTGCAGAGCATGGAGCCCGGTCAGGGTGAAGTAAATGGCCAGGTAAGTGCTGTGCCACGGGCCGAAGCTCTCGAGTTTCTGGATCTGCGCGGTCTGCAGCTTGATCGCCGCCGGGTGTTCCGCGTGAGCCGCCTCGCCGGCGTGCGCCTTGGGTGGATCGGGATGGAACGCAACTTCCGTGATCGGGTGGGCGGGATTGTTCAGGTTCGCCAGGGTCCAATTGAGCGGGCTGCCCTCGAGATGCCCGGTCATCTCTTTGACCTCTTTGCCCTCGGCGACGCGCACGTAGTAATGGGTGAACTTATCGTGGTACTCAAAGCTCTTGATGACGACGAACGTGAGCGCCAGCAGCACCGTGCAGCCCTGGTAGAGCTTGAACTTGCTGAAGTCCTTCAATTTGAGCGACGCCCACGCCAGCACCACCGTGATGCTCGAGGTGATCAGCACCACCGTGTTGAGCGTGCCGATCGGGACGTTGAGCAGTCCGTGCGGCCACTCGACCGAGCCCACCCGCAGCATGACATAAGACGAGAACAACGCCCCGAACAGCATCACCTCGGAGGCGAGGAACAGCCAGATGCCGACTTTGGCGTTGAACAGCCCGGTATCAGGCCGCGCTTCGATCGTGTAGGGGATGTCCATGAATTGTGCGTTGGCGAGTGGCGGCGGCCCGTTCAGGCTGGCTGGTCCTGCGGCGTATAGTCCTTCGCCGCGCCGGGCAGGCTGTACTCATAGGGCCCGCGGCAGGCGACCGGCGCGTGGGCAAAATTGCCGTGCGGCGGCGGCGTCGGAGCCGTCCACTCCAGCGTGGTGGCCTGCCACGGATTGTCCGACTCGACCTTCCGGCCACGCCAGATGCTCCAGAAGAAGTTCACGATAAACGGAATCTGCGCCGCCCCGAGCAACCAGGCCGCGTGTGAGATCGACACGTTCAAGCGCAACGCCATCTTGCTCAGGCCGTACACCGCGCCGCTGGCCGCGTAGGTGGCGCCGCCGTCGTACATCCGCCGCGACATGCCCTCCATGCCCTGGATAAACATCGGCATAAAGACCAGGTTCATGAAGATGAACGACAGGACGAAATGCACCTTGCCCCAATACTCGCTCATCATCCGCCCGGTGGCCTTCGGGTACCAATGGTAGATGCCGGCGAAGATCGCGAAGATCGTCCCGGGGGCGACCACGTAATGGAAATGCGCGATCACGTAGTACGTGTCGTGCAGGTGGATGTCCGTGGCATTGAAGCCCAGCGGCAGACCAGTCAGGCCGCCGATGCCGAACATCGGCAGAAACGCCAGCGCGAAGAGCATCGGCGTCGTAAAACGAATCGACCCGCCCCACAGCGAGATGAACAACGTCGTGAGGATGATCACCGAGGGGATCGAGATCATCATCGTGGTGGTCTGGAAGAACGTGCTGATCTTGGTCCCCATCCCGGTCAGATACATGTGGTGCGCCCACACGATGAACGAGAGAAAGCCGATCGCCAGCACCGAATAGACCAGGGACTTGTACCCGAAGAGCGGCTTGCGCGTGTTATTCGCGATGACCTCCGCCACGATCCCCATGCCCGGCAGGATCAACACGTACACCTCCGGATGCGCCAGGAACCAGAACAAATGCTGCCACAACAACGGGCTGCCCCCGCCGCTGATGTCCACCGGCTTATTGCCCACCACCAGCCCCGTCGGCAGAAAGAAGCTCGTGTGAAACAAGTTGTCCATCAATTGCATGATCCCCGCCGCCTCCAGCGGGGGAAACGCCAGCAACAGCAGAAACGCCGTGACGAATTGCGCCCACACGAAAAACGGCAGCCGCATCCAGGTCATCCCTTCGGCGCGCAATTGGATGATCGTGGCGATGAAGTTCACCGCCCCCAGCAGCGAGGAGGTGATCAACAGCACCATGCCGATCAGCCAGAACGTCTGTCCGTTGATCGGGCGCGCAAACTCGGCCATCGTGGCCAGCGGCGAGTAGGAGGTCCAACCCGACTTGGCCGCCCCACCCGGGACGAAGAAGCTCACCAACATCACCACGCCGCCCAGGAAATAGCACCAGTAGCTGGCCATGTTCACCCGCGGGAATGTCATGTCCGGCGCGCCAATCTGCAACGGCACCACGTAATTGCCAAAGGCCGCAAACGCCAAAGGCACGATCGCCAGAAACACCATGATCGTTCCGTGCATCGCGCCGAACGAATTGTAGAGGTCCGGCGTCATGATCCCCTTGAACGCCATGTCGGGTCCCAGCAGCTTCTCGAGGATGCCGCCCACGACCGGGATCGCTTTGCCAGGGTAGGCCAGTTGCCAGCGCATCAACGCCATCAGCCCATAGCCAAACAACAGGAACAACAGGCCCGTCACGCCATACTGAATGCCGATGACCTTGTGGTCGGTCGAGAAGATGTACTTCTGCCAGTAGCCCTGCTCCTCATGATGGGCCGTGTGCGCCCCGGCGTGAGCGGGCGTCGAGGTCTTGGCGTCGTGCATGAACTTTCGGTGTCTAACTGGATTTTGCTATGACAAATGCAAATAATGAAGACCGCAACCTATCCAGCGCCTTTCCCCGTGTCAACGGGGGAGACGCCCGCCCCGGCAGTTTTCACCTAACCTTATCCCAGACTATAAGCCCCAGCACCAACGGCAGATAGACAATCGAGGCCAGGAACAGCCAGCGGGCGCGCTCGCGCGAGAGCGTCCGCGCAAACCGCAGGGCGCACCACAGAAACAACCCGCCCGCCGCCACCACGCCGCCTAGGTAAACGACCCCGGCGATGCCAAACACGAACGGGCTCAGGCTGACCGCCACCAACCCAAGGGTATGGCTGACACTTTGCAGCGCGACGCGCTCACCCGTGGGGTCCACCACTGCCAGCATGCGAAAGCCCGCGCGCGCATACTCCTCCCGGTAGAGCCAGGCAATGGCCAGGAAGTGCGGCAGTTGCCAGAAGAATTGGAGCGCGAAGAGC
>Ga0233425_10002431_pt1 | contig 36699 bp, 28 predicted proteins | sample Watercolumn_Towu_2_FD_181712 | JGI IMG/M metagenome (GOLD analysis project Ga0233425, IMG submission 181712) | Freshwater microbial communities from Lake Towuti, South Sulawesi, Indonesia - Watercolumn_Towuti2014_140_MG | ecosystem: Environmental > Aquatic > Freshwater > Lake | place... | reverse complement strand
CGGCCGTCACCTCACGCGCCAGCTCCCCGCCGCCCTCGCACAGCTCTTCATCGTTCATGTGGCGCTCCCCTCCCCACCCGCTCCCGCCCCCGATCCTGCTCCCGTTCCCGCTCCCAATTCATCATTCATCATTCATCATTCATCATTCATCATTCATCATTCATCATTCATCATTCATCATTCATCATTCATCATTCATCATTCATCATTCATCATTCATCATTCCCGAGCCCCTGCTTCAGCACCTCGCACAGGTCGAGCACTCGTAGCGAGCCCTCGAGGTCGCGCACCCTGACCGCGTCCTCGAGCATGAGCAAGCACAGCGGGCACGCGGTCACGAGCAGATCGACCTTCGCGGCCCTGGCCTCGTCCACGCGGAGCAGGGCGTGGCGCTCGTCGGTCGCAGTCTCTCGGAATGCGCCGCCGCCGCCGCCGCCGCAACAGAGTGCGTCCTCGCGGTTCCGGGGCAGCTCGACCAGCTCCAGCTCCGGCACCGCGCGCAGCAGGTCTCGCGGGAGCTCGAAAATCCCGGCGTGACGGCCGAGGTAACAGGGGTCGTGAAACGCTGCGCGAGCCCGGACGGCGCGCGTGAGCCGAAGAGCGCCGCTCGAGACGGCGCCGGCGAGGACCTCGCACGTGTGGCGCGCCTGGCCGACCGCTGCGTCGCGGTCTGCGTACGGCCCGCGAAAAGCCTGGCGGCAGTGGGGCGAGCTCGTGACGACCGGTGCGCCTCCGGCCGCTGAGAACGCCGAGAGGTTCTTCGCCATCAGGCGTTCGGCCAGGTCCGACCTTCCCGCCCGCACGGCCAGGTCGCCGCAGCAGATTTCTCCCTCGGCGGCAAACGCAACGTCGAACCCGGCGTGGCGGAGCAGCACGACTGCGGCACGGGCGAGCTTCTGCGCTCGTCCGTCGTACGCCGAGGTGCAACAGTTGAAATACAGGAGCTGCTCCCGCTCCCCCTCCCCCTCCCCCTCCCGCTCCCGATCTTCGTGCTCGATCCCCCTCGCCCACTGGCTCCGCTCATTCTGATCGCCGCCCCACGGATTCCCTGCTGAGGCGAGTGAGCCCACGGCCGCGCTCAGGCCCCTCGGAAGCCCGCCCGCCTCCGCGGCCACGGCCCGCATGGCTTGCATCACCTCGACGAGGTCGATCTGCTGGGGGCAGCGCTCGACGCAGAGGTTGCATGTGAGACAGAGCCACGACTGCGGCTCGAACCCCTCGAGCCCGAGCGCGGCGAGCCGGACGATGCGCCGGACCGAGTGGTCCCGCACGAGCGTCCACGGGCACGACACGCTGCACGTTCCGCAACCGAGGCACTCGAGGAGCGCCGCGCCACCATGCTCGGCGATGGCGTCGGTGACCTCGAGCAAAGGCTCCTGATCGCGGACGGTCATCGCGGCTCGAGCTCCTCCGTCTCGAAGGTCGCCAGTGGGAGTGGATCCTCCGTCGAAACCCCGGGGTGATACCCGAAGGGGGCTCGGACCCTGGATCCCGCGCGTACGAAGAGCCGGGTCAGCGAGATCCCACGCGGGCACGCGGCCTCGCACGCGCCGCACCCCGAGCAGCTCAGGGCCATGTGCGCCATGCGCGTCATGTGGAACAGGAGCACGTCCTCGGGCATGCGGAGGGCGCCGCGACGCGCGGATAACCGGAGGTAGTCCACCGGATCTCTCTCGAACGTCGGCGCGTCGAACGTGCAACGGCGGCAGAAGCAGATCGGACAGGCCCGCTGGCACGCTCCGCACCGGATGCACTCGGCGAGCTCCGCGAGCAGGACACCGACGTCGGCGTCCATGCCGGCGATCTCGGTCATGCGGCGCTCGCGCCTGGACCCTCGGACGTCCCGGATCTCGGCCACGACGCGTTCCCGGTCCTCGTGCGAGCTCGCCTCTTCCCAGCCCTCCCTCGTCCATGACCCGATCCTCGTGCCGAGCCGTTCCGAGAAACGTGCGCCGACCCACGATGGGTGGCCGAAGAGCTCCAGCGCGACGTCCGCGAGCCGCCCTGGGATGAACTCGGAGCAGATCCTGCAGCCGGCGCGCAAAGCCGGGCCCGGCGCGCCTGGCTCGTGCGCGATCGAGTACAGAAGCGCCGCGCCTCCCTCGACGCCGTCAGGGCCTCGCGAGATCCGGGGCAGCTCGTCCCTGAGCACCGCGCCGGGACAGTCGATGACCACTGTGACCACGTCATCCAGGCTCGCCTGGCGCAGCTTGACCAGCTCGACCAGCGCTCGCTCCTCGCACGGCCGCAGCACCACGGCGATGCGTTTCCCCTCGTGCTGGCGGATCGACAGGCGTGACACCAGACGCGCCGCATTCACTGGCATGTCCGGCGACAGCGGCTCCGAGGTTTCGAGCAGCTCCGGAGCCGTGATCAGCGCGTGCGTCAACGACCCCGCTCGCTGTGTCGTCGTCTGGACCAGGACGGCATCGGCCACGTCGTGCTCCAGGAGGTCCTTCAAGAACCGCCGGATGGCGGACGTGGCCCCGTTCTCGGCCGGGATTCGGTTCGTCGTCACGGTTCTCCCTCCAGCGCGTCCTCGAGCATCGTCAGGACCTTCCTCGCCTCGAGCTCGGGCTGCTCCGTGCATCCGGACGGACAGGCCGCGGCGCAGGCGCCGCAGCCCAGGCACAGGCCGGGATGGATGATCGCTCGCGCCTCGCGCTCGGGTCGGAGCTCCCGCGCGCCGGCGGGACAGGCATCGACGCAGAGGCCGCAGGCAGCGCACCTGGCCGGGCGGAACGCCACGGCGCCGGGTCGGCGCTCGACGTGGGAGCGAGAGAGCAGCGCGACGGCTCGCGTGGCGGCGGCGGCAGCCTGGGTCATGGCCTCCGCGAGCGTGACTGGGGCCAGTGCGGTGCCCGCCACCAGCACACCGCGCCGGCTCGCCTCGACCGTCCTGAACTTCACGTTGGCCTCGGCGACGAAGCCACCCGGCACGGCGTGCAACCCGAGCGCCGCGACCTCCGTGGCCGCGAGAGACGGCACCAGCGCCGCCGACAGGACCACGAGGTCGGCCCGTACACGCACGGTCTGACCCAGTATCGGGTCTCGGAAGCGAACGAGCGCGCCATCGGGCGCGGGCTCAACCGATGGCGGCTCACCATCGGTGATCCGGATCTGGACGACTCCGCGCCTCCTGGCTTCCTCGTAGCGGGTCTCGGCGAGCCCGATGGTCCGGATATCCCGATGCAGGATGATCACGCGAGCCTCGGGATACCGTTCCGTCACCGTCAGCGCGTTCTTGACCGCCTCGGAGCAGCAGATCCGAGAGCAGACCGGCCGCCCCGGCTCGCGCGAGCCGACACACTGGATCATGACCACCGTGGGCGCGGGGTCACCCGGCAGCGCTCGCCCCACGGCGAGCCGCTCCTCGAGCTCGAGCTGGGTCATCACCGCTGGGTTCTCGCCGTACCCGAAACAGCCCACGGGCTCGAGCTCGATCGCGCCGGTGGCCACCACGAACGCCCCGTGCTCCACGGCGCGCTCCGTACCGTTCTTCAGATCGCGTATCACGCCGACGTACGCGCCTGGACCGCCCTGGTGCGAGACGAGCTCCGAGCCGAACAACCGCTCGATCCGGCGGTCGGCCGCGATCGACTCACGCAGATCCCGTAGCAATCGAGCGGGGTCCGATCCGTCGAGGAGCCGCCGCAACCGCCGCAGCATGCCCCCGGCCTCGTCCGCGCGTTCGAGCAGGGTCACGGGAAAACCGGCTCTCGAGATGGCGAGCGCCGCGGACATACCCGCGGGCCCCGCACCCAGCACCAGGGCTCGCTGTCTGACGGGAACCGGGTCGAGCCGTGGTGACAGGTCGCCGACCTCGAGATACCCCATCTGGGCGACACCAGATGAGTTGAAAGAAAAAACTGTTGAAAGCCTTTGGGGGTGGGGGTCCGGGGGATGGCCCTTTCTCCAGAAAGGCCCCTCCCCCGCGAACGCACCCGCATACCCCGCCGTGGCGAGAGCGGCGGCGGACGCGGACGTGGTGGACCACGGGATGTCGGCGGGGCCGGCGAGTGCGCCGCAGACGAACACGCCCGTTCGTGACGTGCCGACGAGCCCGGGCGCGCGGGTGCGGACGAAGCCGTGCTCGTCGAGGTCCACGCCGAGGATACAGGCGAGCTCGGTGGTGCCCGGCGGGGGGACGAGGCCGACGGAGAGGACGACGAGGTCGTACGGCTCGCGGACCGGTCCGGTCCCGGTGTCCACACGCAGCACGGGCCGATCGCCGGGCTCCACGGCTCCGGGACGTCCGTGGACGATCCGCACGCCTGAGGCGAGCGCACGCGCGAGGGTCTGCTCGGTGCCCTTGCCCACGCAGCGCATGTCGATCGCGTAGATGTCGCAGGTCTCGACGCCGAGTCGTTCCCGGAGCAGGATCGCCTCCTTGAGCGCGTGCATGCAGCAGATGGCGGAGCAGTAGGGACGCTCCTCGTCGCGCGATCCCACGCACTGGACGAAGGCCACGCGGCGCGCCGGCTCGCCTGTGCTCGGCCTCCGAGGCGGTCGGAACCCGCCGTGCGGCGACGGCGCCACCATGCGCTCCAGCTCGAGGGCGGTCACCACGTCGGCGTGACGCCGGTACGCCCACTGAGGCTGGAGCTTGGGATCGAAGCCGGCAAAGCCCGTCGCCAGGATGATTGCCCCGAAATGCTCCGTGAGAGCCGTGATCCCAGCATCGGCTGCATCAGCGGCGGGCGCAGGTCCCGCCGCTACGTTCACGTTGGGCTCTCGCGGAGTGGCGGGGCCTGCACCCGCCACTTCAGAGCTCGTGCGCAGCGACACGATGAACCCCTCGCCGTCCGGCTCGACACTCGACACGGTCGTCGAGGTGAGCACACGGATCAGGGGATGGCTCACGCCGGTCCGCAGGCAGCGGCGCTCGGACCACGGCGGACCGGTGAGGGACTCGTGCATCTGGCACGCCCCACAGTCCACGGTCGGGTACTGGACGTCGAGCTGGGTGAGGGAGCCACCCGTCGCGGCGCTCCGCTCGACGAGCACGACCTCGACCCCGATGTCCGCGAGGTCGAGCGCGGCTCTCATCCCGGCCAGGCCGGCGCCGACGACGAGGGTCCTCGCGCCCATCACGCGCACCAGACCGTCGCCAGGGGGTTGGGACCGAGGCGCCGCAGCTCGTCGACCATCTCCCGGACGGTGGCGGCGAAGAGCTCGCCCTCGCTCGCCCCGACCCAGCGCAGCCAGAGACGCCGGCGGTCGATGCCCACCGAGCTCATGAGCTCCGACAGCAGGGTGATCCTGCGGCGCGCCCGGTAGTTGCCGGTCTGGTAGTGGCAGTCGCCCGGGTGGCAGCCCGCGACGAGCACCCCGTCGGCGCCTGATGCGAACGCGCGCAGCACGAAGACCGGATCCACGCGGCCCGTGCACATCACCCGGATCACGCGCACGTTGGCCGGGACCTCGACCCTCGATGTCCCCGCCAGGTCGGCGCCCGCGTACGAGCACCAGTTGCAGAGGAAGGCCACGATCGTCGGTTGATTTTCGCTCACCACAGCACTCCCTCCAGCTCGGCCAGGACCTGCTCGTCGGTGAAGTGTCGCGCCGCGGCCGCGCCGCTGCGGCACTGTGCGGCGCAGGCCCCGCACCCCTGGCACAGCCGCTCCTCCACGGCGCAGACGCCGTGCCGAGCATCGAACGCGATCGCCCGGACCGGACAGAGCTCGGCGCACTCGCGACATCCTGCGCAGACCTCGGGGTCGATGTGGGCCGTGCTGCCCGCGATCTCGACCTCGCCGCGGTCCGCCAGCGCCAGGGCCCGCGCGGCCGCCGCGAGCCCCTGGGCCACGGCGTCCGGGATGTCCTTCGGGCCCTGGCACGCGCCCGCGAGGAACACGCCGTCCACCGCGGTCGAAACGGGGCCGAGCTTCGGGTGCTGCTCCAGCAACCAGCCGTCCCGGCCCACCGAGAGGCCGAGCTTCCGCGCGAGGTCCGTCGTGCCCCGCGACGCCTCGAGGCCGACCGCCAGTATGACCATGTCCACCGGCACGCGCAGGACCTCGCCGAGCAGCGTGTCCTCGGCCCGGACGATCAGAGCTCCGTCGTCGGTCGGGCGCGCGGGCTCCACCGTGACGACCTTGCCCCGGACGAAGCGCACGCCCTCTCGCATGATCTTGTGGAAGAACTCCTCGTATCCTTTTCCGAAACACCTGAGGTCGATGGAGAACGAGTAGACCTCCGCGCCGGTCCGCTCTCGGATCAGGTGGGCCTGCTTGAGCGCCACCATGCAGCACACCCGCGAGCAGTACTCGTGCTCGTTCCGATCGCGGCTTCCCACGCAGTGAGCCACCGCAACCCGTCGCGGCGCGCGGCCGTTCGAGGTCTTCACCTGGCCGCTCGTCGGGCCGGCGGCGTTGAGCATGCGCTCGACCTCGAGCGTGGTGACCACGTCGCGCAGCCGCCCGTAGCCGTACCGCTTGATCCGGCTCGGGTCGAACGTGTCGAAGCCCGTGGCGACCACGATGGAGCCTACCCGGATCTCCTCGATCCGATCCTGCTGGCGGAGGTCGACCGCACCGTGCTCGCAGACCCGTTCACAGACGCCGCAGCTCCCGTACCGCAGGTGGAGGCACGAGTCCGGGTCGACGTACGGCCGGTTCGGAACGGCTTGATACGTGCCGACCCGGATCGCCGAGTTCGGGCCGAGCAGCAGCTCGTCGTGCGCGATCTCGCGCCCCGCCTCGTCCTCGAGGGTGAGGCAACCCGTCGGGCAGAGGCTCGCGCAGGCCGCGCAGATCACGCACTCGTCGCTCGGCTCGTCGAACGGCAACGCGACGCGGCGCGTGAAGCCTCGGTGCATCCAGCCGAGCACCTCCGCGCCCGAGACCTCGCGGCACGCCCGCACGCAACGCCCGCACAGGATACAGTCGTCGGGTCGCGTGCTCGCGGGGAGCGTCTTCGTGAACGGAGTGTCGGTCACGCCCTCCCGCCGTGCCAGGTCCACGACCGCATCAACCCCGGGGCAGCGCGCGAGGAGCATCTGGATCAGCACGCGACGGCGATCGCGCACCCGGTCCGAGCGGGTATGGACCACCATTCCGTCGAGGATCGGACGCGAGCACGCGGTCTGCATCATGGTGCGGCCGCCGTGTTCGACCTCGACGCTGCATACGCGGCACACGGGGTCCGGCGGCAGGCCCTTGATGGTGCAGAGCGTGGGGATGTCGCTGCCGAGCGTCTGGGCAGCGGCGAGGATCATCGTCCCCGCGGGGAAGTCGCCTGTCCTGTTGTCGATGGTCACGCGCGCCATGGTCTACTCCGCCACCACGGCCCCGATGGGGCATGCCGCGAGACACACGCCGCAGCGCGTACACTTCTGCTCGTCGATGACGTGCCGCTGCTTCTTCTCGCCGGCGATCGCCTCCACCGGACAGTGCGTGGCGCACACGCGGCACCCGTCGCACCCATCGGAGATGCGGAAGGTCACGAGCGAGCGGCAGACCCCGGCCGGGCAACGCCGTTCCCTGATGTGCGCTTCGTACTCGCCGCGGAAGTGTCTCAGCGTGCTGAGCACTGGGTTCGCCGCGGTCTGACCGAGCCCGCAGAGCGAGAGGTCCGCGACGGTCCGCGCAACGGCTTCCAGCAGGACGAGATCGTCGTCTGTCCCCCTCCCCTCGCAGATCCCCCCGAGAAGGCTCCGCATGTGGGTCAGGCCGTCGCGGCAGGGCAGGCATTTGCCGCACGACTCGCGCGCCAGGAACGTGGTGAAGTACCGGGCGACGTCGACCATGCACGTCCGGTCGTCCATCACGATGAGCCCGCCCGATCCCATCATCGAGCCCACGCGCTGGAGCTCGTCGAAGTCCACCGGGATGTCGGCCAGCACCGCCGGGATGCAGCCGCCCGACGGCCCGCCCGTCTGCACGGCCTTCAACGTCCGGCCTTCGGGAACACCGCCGCCGACCTCCTCGACGAGCTGTCGCAGCGTGGTCCCCATGGGGACCTCGCACAGACCTGTGGACCGCACCTTGCCGACCAGCGAAAAGACCTTGGTGCCCTTGCTCCCCTGGGTGCCGAGCGCGGCGAACCAGCGCGAACCGTAGCGTAGGATCGGCGCGACCGTGGCCCACGTCTCCACGTTGTTGATCACGGTCGGCCCGCCGTCGAGGCCGTGCTCCGCGGGGAATGGTGGCCGCTGACGCGGCTCGCCCGCGTGGCCCTCGACCGACCTCAGCAACGCGGTCTCCTCGCCGCACACGAAGGCGCCGCCGCCGCGGACCACCTCCACGTCGAACGACAGCCCGCTCCCGAGCACGTCGTCGCCCAGCAGGCCGGCGGCGCGGCAGGTCTCGACCGCCTGGCTCATCCGGGAAACCGCCAGGGGGTACTCGTCCCGGACGTAGACGACACCACGATCGGCCCCGACCGCGCGAGCGCCGATGAGCATCCCCTCGATCACTCGGAACGGGTCGCCCTCCATCACCGCACGGTCCATGAACGCGCCCGGATCGCCCTCGTCGCCGTTGCACACGAGCCCCCGCGGCGATCCGTGGGCCGCGGCGCAGACGCGCCACTTCCGGCCGGTCGGGAACCCGGCGCCGCCGCGACCACGCAGTCCCGACGCCTCGATCTCGTCGATGATGGCCCCCGGATCGAGGGTCAGGGCTCGCTCGAATGCAGCGAACCCGTCCGTGGCCAGGACCTCGTCCAGGCTCTCGGGGTCGATGTCCCCGCATCCCGAGAGCGCCACCTTGTGCTGTCCCCGATAGAACGGGATCTCGGACGGGCCACGGCACCGCCTCCCGGTCGCCGGATCGGGATGGAGCAGGCGCTCGACGATGTCACCGCGAGCGAGGGTCCGTGTGACGATCTCGTCCGCGTCGCCGGGTTTCACCTTCGTGTAGAGCACGTCGATCGGCATGATCCGGACGAGCGGACCGACCTGGCAGAACCCCTGGCACCCGCTGACCGAGAGCAGGTCACGGCCGCCATGATCGCGGCACTCGCCGAGCTCGACCGCCACATCGAGGCCGGCGGCGCGCGCTTTCTGTACCAGCGTCTCGAACACCTGGAGAGCGCCGGCCGGGACGCAGCCCGGGCCGGCGCAGACGAGCACTCGGGTCCGGACGGTCGTCCGGGCCCGCCGCGCGAGCTCCCGGCGCCGCGCGAGCGACGCCAGGTCGGTGAACGGCGGTTCGGTCCATCGGGAACGGACTTGTCGATCTGCCTCTCCCGGCTCGTCTGCAGTCTGCGTCCGGAGCCGATCGGCGAGCTTCTTGATCTTCGCTGGCGTCACGTGGCCGACGTAGGTCTCGCCAGCCACCACGACCGGCGCCAGAGCGCAGGCACCGACGCAGGCCACGGGCTCGAGGGTGACCGCGAGATCGGCCGTGGTCCCGCCGACCTCGACGCCGAGGATGTCCGCGAGCCGCTCCGCGACCACCGAGGCGCCCCTGACGTGACATGCCGTGCCCTGGCAGACCTTGACGACGGTGCGCCCTCGCGGCTCGAGCCCGAGGGCGGCATAGAACGTGGCCGCGTGGATGGCGCGGGAAAGCGGCACGCCGAGCTCGCGCGCGGCCAGGCGGAGCACCTCGGTGGAGAGGTGCCCGTAGCGCCTCTGGAGGTCGAGGAGGACCGCGAGCAACCGCCGCGGATCACGCCTATTGGCCTCGACCACCCCGATCCCGGGCAACGGATCGAAGGCACCCGTCATCGGTCACCCGACGTTTGCTCCCTCTCCCCCCGGGAGAGGGCCGGGGTGAGGGCCGGAGCGAGGGCCGGGGTGAGGGCCGTGGCCACGCCCCGGAGCCTGATGACGCGACGCCGGGGTGCGATCACCGCGGGGCACGCGTTCCAACACGCGCCGCAGCCGTTGCATTTCTCGACATCGACGCGGCGAGCCTTCCGCCGGACTGTCACGGTGAAGTCGCCCACCGCGCCCTCGACCGTCTCGACCTCGCTCGACGTCATCAGGTCGATGTTGCGGTGCGAGCCCGCGGCGACCGTGCGCGGCGTCATGATGCAGGCGGCGCAGTCCAGCGTGGGGAAGGTCTTGTCGAACTGCGTCATCTTGCCGCCGATGTGCGGCTCCCGCTCGACGAGAAAGACCTTCTTGCCCGAGTCGGCGATCTCGAGCGCGGCCTGGAGCCCGGCGATCCCTCCTCCGATCACGAGCACCTCAGGCCGGACCGGCGTGCTGCGGACGGTCAGCGGCTCGAGGAAGCGGCTCCGGTCGATTGCGGCGGTGAGCAGGGCGCGGGCCTTGCTCGTGGCGGTCGCGCGATCGCGGGTCACCCACGAGCAGCCCTCGCGGATATTGCAGATCTGGAGCACGTAGCGCGACAACCCCGCGCGTTCGATGGCCGCGCCGAAGGTGCGCTCGTGCATCCGGGGCGAGCAGGCGGCCACGACCACCCGGTCGAGACCGAGGCTTCGTATGTCGTCGATGATGGTCTGCTGTCCGGGGTCGGAGCAGGTGTATCGCTGGTCGCGGGCCGCCTCGACGCCGGGTTGCGCGCCGGCGTGCTCGACGAGCGCCTTGACGTCCACGGTGGCCGCGATGTTGGTCCCGCAGTGACAGATGTAGACGCCGATACGCCTGGCCACTGTTGCTTCCAGTGTGCGCGGCCCGACCGAGACCCGCGCTGCGTGGGCCCGCGCGACGTATATGTACCCTTCGCGCTAGTAAAAGTGAAGGCAGGTTCGCCTGAGCATGAAACTGGTTGACCTGATTCACCGATATTCGGTAACGATCAACGAGTATCCAAAAGGGGTGATCTCATGAGAACGAGCGGAAGAACCCTGTCCAGTGTGCTGGTGGCCTTGCTGCTCACGACAGCCGCACACGTGAGCTCGGCCGAGGTCACGCCCTTCGGCCGCGAGGTCAATGACGCCATCGATGCGGGCATCGCGTGGCTCGCGTCGGCGCAAAACGCGGACGGCTCGTGGGGAAGCGGCGGCACACGCTGGGGGACCGGCGCCTGCGTCCTCGCCGTCATGGGCACCCGCGTCGGTCCGGACTGGGGCGCCGCGACACGTGGCTACGCGGGTCTCGATGCCGACGACCAGGCAATGGTCCAGCGCGCCGTGACCTACCTCGTCAACAATCAATGGGTCAACGGGTACTACGGCTACGGCACGGGCCTGACCACGGCCGCCCTGGCTCGCTACCTCGCTACCGGTGGACCCGACGGTGTCGTCCCTGCCCACACGGTGCGATCGACCATCGATCGCGCTGTCACGTTGATGATGTCCAACCAGAACGCCGACGGCTCCTGGTTCTACTGGAGCCGCGGCGATTCGGACATGTCGATCGTGCGCTTCGTGGCCGCGGGCCTCTCCGCGTCGGAACCCTACCGGCCCGACGCGCACGACGCGCTGGTCCGGCTCGCCGAGGGGTTCCTCACGACCAGTTACAGGTATTACGCCGCACGCGGCGACGCCGGGGCACATGCCTACCGCGTGAGCCGATCCGTGTCGATGCAGATGACCGGCTCCGGGCTCCTGTCCTTCCGCGTCGCCGGGACCGAGTGCGAGGACGACATGGTCCAGGACGGCATGGCGTGGCTCCAGAGCCACTACACATACATGGACAACGCGCCGTACGACGCGTGGACCCAGTCGTATTTCCAGTACCTGTGGAGCACATCCGAGGTGTATCGGTCCTGTGACCTCCCGCCGGCGGTCGGCATGGTGTACTCCGACGACATCGGCGGCCTCCGCAGACCCGTGAGTGACGGGTACCCCGAGGAGGAGCGCGGCTGGTACTACGACTATGCGTGGCGCCTGCTCCAGCTCCAGGCCGCGTCGGGCCAGTTCGTCCCGCCGACCACATGGGCCAGCCACCCCGACCACTGCCTCGCGATGCTCGTGCTCGCCCGGGCCACCGCGGCCTCGTGCATCGACATGGACGGAGACACCATCTGCGAGGTCGCCGACAACTGCCCGTCGGTCGCCAACCCCGGCCAGGAGGACGCGGACACCGACGGGCTCGGCGACGTCTGTGACAACTGCACGTCGGTGCGCAACCCCGACCAGCTCGACGAGGACGGCGACGACGTCGGCGATGCATGCGACAACTGCGTCGACCTCGAGAACCCGGACCAGGAAAACAGTGACGACGATACCCTCGGTGACGAGTGCGACAACTGCCCTGCGACCGACAACGAGGACCAGGCCGATGCCGATGCCGACGAGGTGGGTGATGCCTGCGACAACTGCCCGGACGTGGCGAACGTCGATCAGACCGACACCGACAGTGACGGCGACGGCAACGCCTGCGACGACGACGACGACGGCGACGGGCTGAGCGACGTTGACGAGGCCGCGGCCGGCACGAACCCTCTGGATCCGGACAGCGACAACGACACCGTGTGCGACGGCGCCGCGACCCCGGACGCGGCGATCTGCAGGGCCGGCCCCGACAACTGCCCGCTCGTCTCAAACGCCGCGCAGGGCGATGTCGACAGGGACGGCCTCGGCGACGCCTGCGACGACGACATCGACGGCGACGGGGTCCTCAACTCGGCCGACAACTGTGTGTGGGTGCCCAACGCTGACCAGCTCGACACCGACTCCGACACCGGGGGCGATGTATGCGACCCCGATGATGATGGAGACGGTGTGGCCGACTGGATCGACAACTGCCCGCTGATCCCCAACCCTCGCCAGATCGACACCGATGGCGACGACATCGGTGACGAGTGCGACGACGACATCGATGGAGACGGCGTGGACAATGACGTGGACCTCTGCCCGACCGACTTCGACCCGGGCCAGACCGACACGGACACCGACGGTCTCGGCGACATCTGCGACGACGACATCGACGGCGACGGGGTCCCCAACGAGACCGACAACTGCGAGCTCGTGCCCAACCCGGACCAGACGGACAGCGATCGGGACCACATCGGCGACGCGTGCGAGGACGACACCGACGGCGACGGCGTCCCGAACGAGGTGGACAACTGCCCGACCCGCCACAACCCGGACCAGGAGGACGGGGATGAGGATGGGTCCGGCGACGCCTGCGACGACGACTGGGACAACGACGGTGTGCTCAACACGGAGGACAACTGCGTCGAGACACCGAACCCCGACCAGGAAGACCTCGACGGCGACGGCGAGGGCGACGAGTGCGACGACGACCGCGACGGCGACGACATCCTCGATCGATCCGACAACTGCCCGCTGGTGCCGAACCCCGACCAGCTCGACACCGACGGCGACGGCACCGGCGACGCGTGCAGCGACGACCTCGACGGCGACGGTGTGGTCGATGACGAGGACAACTGCCCCGAGGACTCGAACCCCGAGCAGGAGGACATCGATGAGGACGGCCTCGGTGACGCGTGCGACGACGACGACGATGGCGACGGTGTGGACGATGAGGAGGACAACTGCCCCTCGGTGAGCAACGAGGAGCAGACCGACACCGACGGCGACGGCATCGGCGACGCCTGTGACGAGGACATCGACGGCGACGGCGTGGTCAATGAAGACGACAACTGCGAGCTCGTTCCGAACCCCGAACAGGAGGACTCCGATGGAGACGGCATCGGCGATGCCTGCCAGTACGACCTGGACGGGGACGGGGTCGTCAACGAAGAAGACAACTGCCCCGAGATCGCCAACCCGGGGCAGGAAGACCTCGACGACGACGGTGTGGGAGATGCCTGCGATGACGACACCGACGGCGACGGAGTGGACGACGAGGAGGACAACTGCCCAGAGGTCGAGAACCCCGACCAGGCGGACCTCGACGAGGACGGCGAAGGCGATGCCTGCGACGATGACCGCGACGGCGACGGCGTGTCGAACGACGACGACAACTGCCCCTCCATCGCCAACCCGGACCAGGCCGACGCGGACGAGGACAACATAGGCGACGCATGCGAAGAGCCGGATACCGGTGGCGACGGCGGCGGTTGCGACTGCCAGACCGCCGGATCCAGTCGCCGTGAGACATCGTCCGCCGCCCTCCTGATCGCCATCGTGCTCGGCAGCGCGCTGCTGGGCTCGAGAAAACACCGGTAGCTGGGTTCGATTCCTCGGCTCGGAGGGATAGCGCGTGCTCGGAAGACTCAAGAAGATGGCAGGCGACGGAGTCGCCGCGCTCGAGCGGATCGTCACTCAGCCCGAACCGCTCCCCGCGGCGATCCTCGCGAGCCGGGTCGTGCTCGTCGGTGCGTCGGTCTCGGTCCACTGGCACGTCGAGGTGCGCTATCCGTGCGTCTCCGTCCGTGCGCACTACTCCTTCGACAAGACCCCGGTCGTCGACTCGGTGCTGGCTCGGCTTCCGGTCCCGGATGCGGTCATCGTGAAGCAGTGCGCGGCATACTTCCCCATCCCGCTCGAGACGAAGAAGCAGATGGTCCTGTCGTGGCTCGATCGGCTGGCAGCAGCCAGTGTCGTGCCCGTCGTCGCCACGGTGGTGCCCGTCACCGTGGCCCACGACCAACAGAACCCGGGCCGCATGGACGGAATCCTGGAGTACAACGAATGGATTCGTTGCATCGCCGGTGAGCGCGAGATGCCGCTCTTGGATCTCGAGTCCGCACTCCGGCGGAGCTCGGAAGATCCTCACCTCGACGAGAAGTGGGCTACCCGGGATGGCCTCCACCTCCGCCGTGCTGCATATCGCGAGCGCCTCGATCAGATCCTCGGTCCCGTCCTCACCCGAGCGCTCACGTGATGGTCGAGGTCACCGCTCTCTGATGACACGAGCTGGGTTGCCCGCGGCGATCACGCGATCAGAGAGCGGTTTGACCACAACGGAACCGGCCCCGACGATACACCCCGGTCCGATATCTGCCATGACGATCGTGCCATTGCCGAGCCACGAGTTCGCACCGATGCGGATCGTCACGAAAGAGCCGCCCTGGTCCTGGATGGGGACGTCCGGATCATCGAAGTTGTGCTGAGCGGTGCCGCTGAGAATATCCACGTTCGAGCCGATGGTGACGTGGTCTTCGAGCACGACGTTGCCGATGGTGCAGTGCATTCCGATATAGACTCGATCGCCGACTTCCACCTGTTGTTTCGAGAACACCGTTCCGAACCCGACAGTGAAGTCTCGACCGCACCGGGGGAGAGACAGGGCGTAGAACGCGCGGCGGACGTACTCTCCCTGGACTCCCGGGACGAGCGACATGATCTGGGAATAAGACTGGAACACCGCGTCGCCACGAGATGACCCGAGCAATGCCTGCTCGGCGCGCATGGCGGCGATCAGGGGCGCGACGGTCGCTCTGACGGCTCCGTTGCCGAGGTCCTTCAACTGCTCGAACAGGCTCGCCACGACGTCACTCGTCCTCGTTGAAGAGGATGGGGCCCTGGTCCTCGGTGTCCTCGCCACCTTCGTTCGCGCCACCTTCCTCCTGGCCGCCTTCACCCTCTTGACCCTCCTGAGGAGGTGGCCGCTCGTCCTCGCCGATCCAGTCCCACTGCTCGGCTTCCTCCTCATCACCCTCGATCCCGTCGTGTTCCTCCCCTTCGTCCTGTTCCTCGGCATCCTCGTCGTCTTCGTCATCCCATCGAGCCGCGTCTCGATCACCGCCATACATCCTGCCGAGCGGGTCCCGATCCCCGAAGAGCGCTTCCTCGTCTGCTTCCGTGGCCGTCATCGGGCGCGCGCCGTACGCGTAACCCGGGATCCTCTGCTCGTCGCGGTCCATCCGGAGGAGCGCCAGGCGCCGCTCATCGCGCGTCCCGTGAGCAGCGTTCGAGCTGCCGGCCATTCCACGCCGGGGTCGAGCGTTGCCGTAGCCCCACTGGAGCCGGAACCCGAGCAGGACGATCGCCTCGAACGTGTCGAACTGCGACGGGAGGTAGCAGTCCTGGTTCTCGACGCATGGACGGACCTGACTCGGATCATTCGGATTACCTACCTCGACGTTCTCGGGGACCTGGACGTAGGCATACCCTTCGAGGAAAGGTCCGAACGCGACCCGGTCGATCTCGTGGTAGTAGTGGACGTCGAGCGCGAGCCCGATGGTGTTGAAGGTGCGCATCGTGGTCGCCCTGTATTCGCAGGTGGCGGAGCAGTCGCCGGTCGCCGGATCGCACTCGGTCGGGTCGCAGGTATCCAACGAGTTCGCAGCGCAACCCGGCGCGACAGCGTTCGGCCTCCGCTCGACCTCGTACCCGAAACGACTCCACATGAGCGTCGCGTTGATCCCGAACCCCTCGAAGGGACCGAAGGCCATGAGGAGCGAGATCGCGTCCATCACGGCACCGACGTTCCGGAACTGGAGCTGCTGGTACGAACGTTCATAGGAGAGATTCATGTTCAGCCAGCGCGGCCTGCCGAACCAGACGATCGAAAGCGCGCCGACCAGGTTCATCTCCCAGCCCCCGGCCATGACCCAGGTACCCGGCTCGGGCTCGGGCTCCAGCCGGGGTCGCACCGCCGTGATCCCCACCGCCAGGTCGGTCATGAGGTAGGGCAGCCAGAACCTCCTGTAGATGACCCGTCCGAGGATGTTGAGCTGGTCGTTGCGGTCATAGGACTGAGGAACGGCATCGCGATGCGTTTCCTCGAGGAACAAGCCGTCGTTCACCTGGACCTCGAGCGCCAGGCCGTCTCTGCGCGTGATGGCGATGAGCCCGGACAGGACGCCGGAGATCGTGAGCGTCGGCTGGACCTCGACCACCTCGGGCGGGATGCAGACGAATGAGCCCACGACTTCCCCAGTGGCTTCGTCCGTCCCACAAACCTCCAGGTACCACGATTCGGCCTCTGCCCTCAGGAAGAACCTGAGTCTGCGCCCGGCCGGGAACTCGAATTCGAGGAACCCTCCGTACGACAGCGCAGTGAACCGCCTCGAGGCCAATGCGCTTCCCATGACCTCGTCCTGCGACGAGCCGAAGGCGTTGGACGACATCAGCCGGACATATCCACCGGGATGGAACGAGAGCCTTCGGCCGAGCTGCAGTCTTGCACCGAGGTCGACCTCTCCACTCCCCTCCGGGTTGTCGCCGTACTCGGCTCCCTGGAACGAAAACGGTTGGACGAAGGCGCCGTTCCCCGTGAAGTAGATGTAGTTCCGGGTGTCGAACCACGAGAGGAGGATGTCGGGGCGAAGCCTCAACGCCCAGGGCGTCCGGGCGAGAGGCTCCTGGGTGGTCGGGTCGAAAGCGTATGACGACATGGCCGTGGTGTCGTAATCGAGCCCGGTGTCGAGCCCGAGCACGAATCGGATCGCGGCAGCCGACAGGGCAGAGATGAGAAAAGCGGAGGCGTTCACAGGTCGATACTACCCTATCGCGTTGGGGTGGCAACAGGGGTCGGCGAACGCCTTGCCAGCTCAACGCGCGTTTGGTGGCGCCTTGCCTCGTCCGTCAGGCGGCGGAACGCTTGGAGGAGCTTCGAGGGGCCCGTGTGCTGCGGTGCTGACATCGACGATCACGGCTGCCGGGATCAGCCTCACCTTGACGGCCGGATTGATCGGGGACACGACGACTTCCCTCCTATGGGCACCAGGTTCTGCCCCATCCTCCCCCATCTCGACGTAGACGACGATGTCCTCGACCCTGATGGCGTTGACCTCGTTCGGCGGCCCCTCGAGGAGCATCGTGACGGGCTCGGCTTGGGCCGGCAAGGTCGCCCCCCTCACCTGGACCTGTATCCCTGAAAGCTCACGTTCGATGACATCGGGCTCGACCTCGATGAGGACCGAGACGCTCTCGACACCTTCGTAGTTGGCGTGCGGCGGTGGAGGCTCGAGATCGACAACGCGACGATGCTTCCCCCGTCCGAGCCCGTGGACCGGGATCGGCACGGTCTCGAGATCGACTTGCTCCTCGAGCGTCCTGCGTGCGCCGCTCAGCACGACTCCGGCCGGTGTGGCTCGGATCGGCTCTCGGATGTGGTACCCCTCGGCAACGGTGCCTGAGATGTCCGGTCGCACGTTGAGGTACCGTGTAATCCTCGGCTCGTATCTCAGGTCGAGCGAATTCGGAGTGATCGCGACGATTTTCAGCCCCGGGGGGACCTGGAAAATCGATGCGTCCAGGACGTACTGACCGTCATCGGCATTCCGGAGATCGATCTTCACGGGAGGAATCTCCTCACCTGATACCATCTGGATCAGCCGTGGAGAGCCGCGCACGTGGAGCTTTACGAGTTCGGGTGGCTCGGTGATCAGGACTCGTGAGCTCGTCAATCCCGGTGTGAGCACATCGACATCGACCAACAGCCGCGTGGTGACCTCCTGGCCTCCACGAACCAGGGCATACACCAGGACAGTGATGACGAGCGCCAGCACCTTGAGCCACATGTTGGCCGTCAGTGCGTGACGAAGCCTGCCTTGAATGGTCTCGAGCACGGAGGATTTCACACGCTATTCCTCGGCATCAGCGGTAGCGACACGTCGTTGCACCGATGATTCCTGCTTGTGCTGCTCTCTGCTCCCCGGCCAGGTCGAAGCTCGCTGCTCCTTGTCGTCCCTCGGGTCCTTCGATACATCAGTTGGGTCCGGGCCCTCGCTTACAGGGCGAGTGGAGAAACCACCTGGCATCCAGAAACGGAACTGTCGTTTCGGTTTCGAGAACTGTGTGAGCAGGGCTGCTCTCAGGGCCACTGGGTCGATGCCCATCTCGATCGCGCCCTCCTTGCACAGCGAGATGGTCCCACGTTCCTCACTGACGACAAGCGCCAGAGCGTCGGTCTCCTCCGTGATCCCGATGGCCGCACGGTGTCTCGTTCCGAGTGTCTTCTCGACGTTCGGGTTCCGTGTCAGCGGGAGGAACGCGCCGGCCTTGTGAATCCTGAAGTTCCGTACGATGATTGCCCCATCATGAACGGGATTCTGAAAAGCCGGGATGAAGATGGCGTAGATGATGTCTCCCGTGACGGCCGCGTCGAGATTGGTTCCCGCCTCGATGAAGTCGTCGGTCTTGGCCTCCCGCTCGAATACGATGAGGGCTCCGATTCGCTTGCTCGCCAGGCTGGTCGCGCCTTTGATCACCTCGTCCACGACGGCGGCTTCCTGCTCTCGACCGAAGCGGGCGAACCTCCCGACACGGAACAGCGCCCGTCGGATGTCGTCCTGGAAAACGACCACCGCAAAGATGACGATGCTCGAAAGGAACGTGTGCAGCAGGCTGTAGAGGGTGATGAGCTCGAGCCACTGTGTGACCTGGTACACGACGAAGAGGATGAGCAACCCAACGGCCATCGGGACCGTCCGGGTGCCCTTGAGGATCAGGAGTAGCCGGTAGACGAGATACCACACCACTACGAGGTCGAGGACCTCGGTCGGCCCGATCGATCGGACAAGTTCTGTCAGATGGGCGAGCAGGACCCCCTCCCCGTGACAGGGCGTGTTGAACGCTCAGCTCTCGTTCGGCACCTCCCTGGGGGGAGGCGCATACAGCGGTGCCCCGTGCTCGATGTTCTTCTCAATTCTCTGTGCCGCGTCCTGATCGCTCACGACGGTGACAGATGCCTGACGCGAGCTCAACGGTTTTCCCTGTAGGACGAGGTCGATCTGTTGTCCGTCGAGCACCTCATGCTCCAGGAGCGCCTTCGCCAGCTTGTGCAGGCTCTCCACGTTCTCGTCGATGATCTGGTGAGCACGCCCGTACGCTTCCATGATGAACCGTTTGATCTCCTGGTCGATCTCGATCGCGGTCTGTTCCGAGAACTCCTGGTGTTGGGCGATCTCACGACCGAGGAAGATGGCTTCCTCTTTCTTTCCATACGCCAGAGGGCCGACTCGATCGCTCATGCCCCACTCGCAGACCATCGCACGCGCGAGCTCGGTTGCGACCTCGATGTCGTTCTTCGCACCTGTCGTGATGGTACCGAGGACGATTTCCTCGGCGACGCGCCCACCGAGCGCGACCGTGATCCGGTTCTCTGCCCACTTCTTCGAGTGCGTATGCCGATCCTCCGCGGGGAGCTGTTGCATCAGCCCGAGAGCCGGTCCTCGCGGGATGATGGTCACCTTGTGGACTGGATCTGTGTCCGGGAGCATCTTGGCCACGAGTGTGTGCCCGGACTCATGATAGGCAGAGGTCCGCTTCTCGCCGTCGCTGATGATCATCGTACGTCGCTCTGTCCCCATCAGGACCTTGTCCTTCGCCTCCTCGAAGTCCGTCATCTCCACGGAGTTCTTGTCGCGACGTGCGGCGAGCAGGGCGGCCTCGTTGACGAGGTTCTCGAGATCCGCCCCGGAGAACCCAGGGGTCCCTCGTGCGAGGACCTCGAGCTCGACATCCTCATCGAGCGGAACCTTTCGGGTGTGGACCTCGAGGATCTGGCGTCTCCCTCGGACATCGGGGCGGGGCACGACGATCCTGCGATCGAAACGACCCGGTCGGAGCAGGGCGGGATCCAGCACATCTGGTCGGTTGGTCGCGGCAACGATGATGACCCCGTCGTTCGCCTCGAAACCGTCCATCTCCACGAGGAGCTGGTTGAGGGTCTGCTCGCGTTCGTCGTGACCGCCACCGAGGCCGGCCCCGCGGTGACGGCCCACCGCGTCGATCTCGTCAACGAATATGATGCACGGGGCGTTCTTCTTGCCCTGCTCGAACAGGTCACGGACGCGCGACGCGCCGACGCCCACGAACATCTCGACGAAATCCGAGCCGCTGATCGAGAAGAACGGCACCCCGGCTTCACCTGCGATCGCCCGAGCGAGCAGTGTTTTCCCGGTGCCGGGTGGTCCAGTGAGCAGCACGCCCTTCGGGATTCGCCCCCCAAGTCGCTGAAACTTCTTTGGATCCTTGAGGAACTCGATGATCTCTTCGAGCTCTTCCTGAGCTTCGTCTATCCCCGCAACGTCCTCGAAGGTGACCTTGTTCTGTTGGTTGTTGAGGAGCTTTGCACGGCTCTTTCCGAAGCTCATGGCCTTTCCGCCACCGGCCTGGAGCTGGCGCATGAAGAAGAAGAAGACGCCGATGAGCAGCAGCATGGGGAGCCAGGTGATGAGCAGGCTCGTCCACATCGAGCTCCGCTCCGATTCCTCGTAGGAGACCTGGACCCCGGCCTGCCGGAGCTGTGCGTTCAGCTCGGCGTCCGGCTCGATCCCGACGACGGTGTAGCGTTTGGCGTGGCGCTGGATCGCGGCTGCCTCCAGGTTCGACCGGCATCGATCCGGACCGGTCGCGGAGACACCCTGGGGCAAGGCTACCTTGGTCTCATCGTTGAGATCCACTCTCAGAAAGCTGTACGAGCGCCCCTTGATCGTGGCTTCCGGGACGCATCCACGGTCGACGGCAGCCTGGAACTCAGTGAAGCTGAGCTCTTCACTGCGATGGGACGAGCTCATGAACACCTGGTAAACCGTGAAGAACACCAGGATCAGCAGCACCCACAGCAAGATCGTCCGGTACGACTGCTTCACCCTACACCTCGAAGGTCAGCCCGAGGGGTTGGCAAAATGCCAATCATCGCGCTCGGCTATATGTCATCAGATACCTAACACACTCGTCCTTGACCGGCAACCGACCACTTGAGGAAATCTATCAGTGTTTTCATATAGAGATCGAATTATCACCAGGATTTCCTGGCCCGCAGCCACCGGCGGAGCGGATTGTCGGCATCGAAGAGGAAGCTCACGAACGTGTCTCCGTGGCCTGCCTCCGGGGTCATTGCTGACCACACGACGCCGTCCTCCGTCGCCACCAGCGGCACCCAGTCGCGGAGGTGCCGAGGAAGCTCGCAACGCTGCCACAGCTTCTTGAGCTTGCGGTGACTCGTGCTGCCGACATCGCCGGGACGGCGAGATCTCACCTGGAGCGCGTGTCCGGCCTGGACCCTGCCCCACATCGGCGAGCATGGCCTTTCACCTCCGACGATCACCCACACCAGCAGCCCATCAAGTCTGTAGCGTCCTTCCCCCGAGATGTTCAAAACATCAGGCCGCGGCGCCCTTCGATCCCTCTCCAGGAGGAGATGTGCGGCAGATCCAGGGAGGCGTCGTGCCCTGAGACGATGTGCGGTGAGCTCCTGGCCGCGCTCACCGCGCGCGAGAGCCACGAGGTCATCTGTCGCCCCTCGCCACAGGGCCCGACGACCCCGGTCGTCGGTCGACACCGCGGCACGGAGCAGCCGAGCTTGCACGGCATCGTCATACCCGCGTAGTCCGTGGAGATCGATATAGGTGGCCCCGGGGGAGACGTGACAGCTCGAAGCGAGCCACGCGCGTTCTCTCGTGTCGAGCGCGGCGCGGACCTCCCACGCATCGGCTGCGATCCCGGCGAGGCGTTCCTCATCGATGACCGGGCAGAGATCCTGTCTGATCCTGACCCGATCGAAGCCGCGATCCTCGTTCATGGGGTCGTCGAGCCAGCGTAGTCCCTGGTCCACGAGCACGTCCCGAAGCTCCACTCGGCTGGCCCGGAGCAATGGCCGGATGAAGTGCCCGCGTCGCGGACGCATGCATCCGAGTCCATCGAGACCGACTCCGCGCTCGAGACGCAGGAGGACGGTCTCGGCCTGATCCGATCGCGAGTGGCCGAGGGCGATCCACTCCGCTCCACTGGCCCACAGTTGATCTTCGAGCGCATTCAACCGCTCGATCCTGGCTGCTTCCTCGATCCCCACGCCGTCCAGGGACGCGCGACGACGGGTGTCGACCTTGACAGCGGTGAAGGGCAGACCGAATCGAACGCAGAGATTCCGGACGTGCTCGATCTCTCGCCGAGCATCTGGCCTGAGCCCGTGATCGATCGTGACGACGCGCAAACGGAGAGCGAGCGCGTCCTTGACCGCAGACATCGACAGCATGAGGGCCAAGGAATCGGATCCGCCGGAAACACCAAGAATTCCGGCCTGTCCTCGACATACTCCGCACTTCTGGATCAAGTTCTCGAGCAAGAGCTCATGGAGTTCCTGAGGTCTCAACGGGCTCACCGGTCAGGGGCTCACAACATGTCGAACTCTTTACAGAAGATCAGCTTTCTTTCCTCGGGCCAGCTCGGGGCGTCGAGGTGATCGCTCACCGGGTAGCCGTGGACGCAGGCCACGCGGTTCGGGTCGAAGTGCACACAGTGCTCGCAGGTGAAGAGGAAGTTGTACTCACGTCGCTGGGACAGGAACTGCTCGTCCACGGAGAGGATCATTCCATATCACCGCCGGCTCCAGGGGCGCTCGTCATCGAGGACCTGGCCGTCGTCGTCTCTCTGGTCAGGCCCGCCGCTTCTCGATTCGCGTCGGGCCGCCTCGATCCGTTCCTGGGGGTCCACGTCACGCTGCGCATCCGGGGAGTCCCCGTCGGGCGGCGGCGATCCGCCGCCGGCTCTGAGCTGGCTCGAGCGAGCCTGTTCGGCGTCCAGCCTGACGCGTCCGGCCTCCCATCGGCGGAGGTCGGCTCGCCAGCTCTGCCATGCCGCGGCCTCGTCCACGGCGCTGGTGTCGATCTCATCCCATGCTTCGGTCCCATCAGCGCTATCGAGCGGATCTTCCGCGAGCGCGGTTGCTGGAGCGTCAATCCAGCCGATGGCGCATGCGAGGAGACAGATCTTGCCGAATCGGCTCACTTCAAGAACGCCCTTTCCGGCGGCGTGCGCACCCGACGGCTCCCGCGACGGAGAGCACGGCCCAGACTGGCAGGAGCGAAGGTGACGTGTCGGCGGCGGCCACGACGATCTCGTAGTCGCTCGACACCTCTTCATGGCCGGTGACCTCGAGCGTGAGGTCTCCCTGGCTCATGTCGCGCGGGGTCATCACGGTCCGCATACGAGTCAACCAGAGATCGCTGCTCGCCACTCCGTCGAGTGGGCTCGTCAAGGTTTCCGAATGCTCGACGACGAACGCTCGCGGGTCGGTGCTCGTCACCGCCTCCATGAAGAGGTCCTGGTAGTTGACCCCTCCCGCTTCCAGGGTCCGCAGCCTTTCGAGGTTGAGCTCGGCCACGTGATATGCCGAGAAATCGACGTCGGGGTTGATGTAGGGCCGTGCTCTCTCTCCATCGAGTGTGTAGACGAGGATCTCGGCCTCCTCGGTGCTGTAGGATGATCCGGTGAAGAGCGGAAGCTGGTAGTCGAAGTTGAAAGCACCGGGTTCCGAGCCGCTCATGGAGTATTCGATCTGGAGACAGACCCTTCCGGTAGAGTATTCAGGAACCACTTCAGTCCGTAATAGCGCATAATCGTTTTCGAAATAATGCGCCATCGCGCGCTCGACGGCCGACGGGATCAGCCAACCCTCTTGCGTGAGCGCGCTCTCGAGCTCCAAATAACTCTCGAAAAGCATGACCACGGGTGGATCGGGGATCGAGATGTGAGTCGAGTAATCATGCGTTCCGATGTCCGGGTGCTCGAGATCGGAGGAAACACCGGCACCGCAGGCGCATCCGTCATCGCCGCCACCTCGATGACTGAGCGCGATCCTCGGTTCCGACTCCTCGTCCAGTCGATCGAAGAGGTCGGTTGTGTCACAAGGAACAGCCGTGACAGTGCCCTGGGAAAGGACCGGGAGCACCCACAAGAAGTGCTCGGGGGAGTTGTACTGGAAGTCGATTTCCACGACCTGGAAGATGTGACCATTGTCGAGGTGTGTCACCAGCGCTCGGGCCGCCAGGATGGGTGGACTGTCGGTCGTCCTCTGCGTGATCAGCATACCGAACCCGGAGGCACTGGCCGCATGCAACAAGAGCATGGCGAGGAGGAACCCTGCGAGCGATCGAGGCGGCAGTCGAGCTGGCGTCCGTGTCGTCATTGGGGTCTTGCGAATGGATCCAGCGCAGCCTGCAGTGGCAGCATCTTCTCGATCAGAACGGTTTTCCTGCGGTCCACGACGACATCCCACTGGCTCTCCTCCGCGCTTTCGAAGATCACCATCTCCACCTCGGGTGGGCCTAGATTGCCGGTGGCAACGGGAGGGATGTTGCCCGCCTGAGCGAATGCCTCGAACTCGACCTTGGTGCGGTCGGTCACGCCCAGGAACCTCACGACGATCACGTCCAGGCCACGTGTGGACGGTTGTACCTCGCCGGGGACGTGGAACTCGACACGAGTCACGGGATGGACCACCGAGACGACAGCGGGTGTCCCCGGGGTGGCTCCGCTCGTTCCGAGGAGCGTGACGCCACCGGACTCCAGCGCATCGGTCCCGAAGGCATGGACGCCTTTGATGTCAGGCGGCGCGATACGGTACAACACGGGAGTCGAGAACTCGCTCGTGGTGAGCGAGAGCGCTTGTTCATCGGGAGGTGTCCACTGTGCCGTGGGCTCGTCGAGATCGCGTACATCATCACCGGTCTCGCCGGCCCGGACCATGTCCAATGAAGGCTGGGGCAACGAGGCGTCGTCGAAAAACGCCACATGTCTGCCGGTGGTTCGCTCGAGCTCTTTGAAGAAGAAAGAGCTCCACGCGTCCTCACTGGCGCGACCGAGCCCATAGAACTGGATGCCGAAGCCGGCGGGCACGGTTCGATCCCGCGCCGTTTCACCCGACACCGATCGCATGACCATCCCTTGCAGCGGGAGGGGCTTGGGCGCCGTGGGGAGGATGACGCTGATGTGGACGAGCTGTCCCCTGGCCGGAGGACGCGGCGCGACGATGAATGCGCCGCTCCGCGAGATGTCCAGGGTCTGCAGGTTGCAGGTCGTCCGGCCGAAACGGGCCTTCACGGGAAGGGAGATCGGGAGCCTGAGATCCTCGTCGGTGTGTTCCACGGAGCCAAACGTACCAGCCTCTGGTGTATGCGGCAAGCGCGGGGATTGACACACACTGGTATCCTGGTACGTGCTGCCGTCCATGACAGCGATACACGACATTGTCCGGTATCTCGACACCCACCTCGGCGCCGCTCGGTTCCAGGACGCGGCGATCAACGGCCTCCAGGTCGAGGGGAGGGCCGAGGTCGCGAGCATCCTGGTGGGAGTGAGCGCGTGCCGGAGGCTCTTCGAGGAGGCGATCTCCGGCGAATACGATGCAGTCCTCGTCCATCACGGGCTGCTCTGGGACCGTCCGCGAGCCGTCGTCGGCCCACTGGCCGAGCGCCTGCGACTGCTCCTCGCCAACAAAGTCTCGTTGATCGCGTACCACCTCCCTCTCGACGCGCATCCGGTCGACGGCAACAACGCCTGCCTCGCGACCGCCATCGGGCTCCTGCACATCGAGCCCTGGGGCACGTATCGGGGCCAGGTCATCGGGTGTAAGGGCCGCTTCGAGGGAGGGCGTGCGCTCGATGCGCTCGTGGCCGACGTCGATCGGATCTGCGGGGCGACGGCGCTCGTCATGGGGCAGAGGAAGCCGGCGATCGAACGCGTGGCCGTATGCAGCGGAGGCGCGGGGGACCTGCTCGACCTCGCCATCGCGGACGGGGCGGACGTCTACATAACCGGCGAGCCGGGCGAGCCGTCCCAGGCGCTCGCTCGTGAGGCAGGGATCGTGGTCATCGGTGCAGGGCATCACAACACGGAACGGCTCGGTGTCCAGGCGCTGGCTCGACGTCTCTCGGCAGACCTCGGGATCAGGACCCGTTTCTTCGACATCCCGAACCCCGTGTGACCTCGAAGGATCAGCGCGCCGGGGCGGACACGGCGCTCAGGCGGCCGCTCCACTTCGCCAGGGTGACGACCTGCCCGCGCGCGGGATCGTATCCGCGCACCTCGACGCCTCGAATGCCGGGAGGTGTTTCCCGGAACCGGATCAGGTGATAGGCCGCCTGTCGCCGTTCCCCTCCCCCGCGAAACGATGCCGACGAGATGGTGAGCACCTCGACCGGTCCCGGGAGATCGAGGACCGAACGATGGCGGAAGTGCCAGTGCCCCGAGAGGACGAGGGCAGGCCGACCTTCGAGGCCGGATTCCATCGCCCGGAGGAAGCTCGCCCGGTCGAAGAGCCCGGCCTGGACTTCCTTGAGCCACCGGGGATACGCGAGCGGGGGGTGGTGCACCAGCACGACGGGGAACCGGCTGCGCACCTCGGAGCACCGGAGCACATCGACGAGCCGCCGGATCTGGGCATGCCCGAGCTGCCCGTTCGCCGTGAAACCGGGACGCGCGACCGCTGAGTCGAGCCCGACCAGGGCCAGAGGGCCACGGAGTCGAACGAAGGGGAACCCGGGCATGCCGCCGTGGAGATCGCTGGTACAGAACCTGCCGAGCTCGGAGAGGAGGCGGTCTCCGCGCCACGCATCCGGAGTGTAGGCGTCGTGGTTGCCGGGGACGAGGCTCAGGTCGTCTCCGCGGAAGCCGTGGGTGTCGAGGAGGCGACCGAAGGTCTGCATCTCCTGACGAAAGCCGAGGCTCGACACGTCGCCAGTCACCGTCACGTGATCAGGGGACTGGGCCCTGATGTCCTCGAGGATGCGCTCGAGGACGTCTCGCCGGAGCCTTCGACCACGGTTGAGCTTGAAGTTGAGCCACCCCGAAAACCGCTTGCCGCGAAAACACTTCAGGGGCAGCCCGTGCCAGTCGATGACGTGCGGGTCCGAGATGTGGGCGAGGAGCATCACGCCGGCTCCCGCGCACGGAAGTCTCCCTCCGCGAAGATGCGGCGCGTCTCGCGGCGAGCGACCTCGATGATCCGTGCTCCCTGGCTCATCTTCGAAGGCCCGGCTGGGGGGACAGTCGGAGAGAAGACAACGACGTTCTTCCCTCGCTCCCGAGCCTGGTTGATGCGTACCCGATCGAGCTCGACGATGACGGTGTCGAGCGCCACGCGCAGACCGCCGACGATGGTCTTCGGCGGGAGGGCTCTGGCCGGTCGTGGGAGCGCGCACACCAGGACTGTGTCCACGTCATCTCGGTCCATGAGCGGGCGGACCGGGGTCTTCTCGGCCACCGCTCCGTCCCAGCAGAGGTGTCCGTCGATGGGGGTCGGGCTGAACATCCCTGGCAGGCTCGACGATGCGCGTACGGCGCGGGCGAGCGGGCCTGAGTCGATGACACGGAGCCGGCCGACGTTCAGGTCGAAGGTGATCACGCTGAGCGCGATCGGGCACTCCTCGAAGGTCGAGACGGGCAGCGCCTCGGCGAGGGCGCGCTCGAACCTCCGCCCGCGGACGAACCCTCCGGGAGCCGCAAGAAGCCTGGAGAACGGGGGTGGATCAAGGAGGAGGTCCCACCCGGCGGAGAGGAGGGTGCGCTCGATGGCGTCGTCCTCGAGGCCGGAAGCCCAGAGGGCGCCGACCACCGCCCCGGCGCTGCATCCGGAGATGGCGACCGGCCGGATCCCCGCCTCCTTGATTGCCTGCATGACGCCGCAGTGCGCGTAGTACCCGAAGTACCCGGACGAGAGGCAGATCCCGATCCTTCCTTTCAAGAGCTCGTCCATGATGCCCGGAGTGTCGTCCACGCACGGGCCGTGGTCAACGGGGGCGAGTGTTGTCGCACTGTGTATCGCGCTATGACGGAGCACGCCGACTTGCATGAGAGAGTGGTCGAAATATACTCGATGCGGGTTATCTGGGGCGGAGGTCTCATGTTCACTCCGGGCAACCTGAGCCTGTTTGTGGTCTGTTCGCTCCTCGAGAGCGTACCGGCCTGCTCCGGTCCCAGTCTGTCGTGCGGCCCGGGCACGCACCAGGAAGGCGACGTCTGTGTAGCGGACCACGATGCAGACGTGCCGGATGTTGCCCACGACGCCGAGGCCGACGTCGCGCTCGACACTGACGTGCCGGTCGAGGCAGACGTCGAGGACGCCGATGCGGACGGTGATGCGTGCCACCCCTGCACCCCCGGGTCTCGCCGCTGCGACAGCCTGCGCCTGCTCGCCTGCCTGACGCTCCCGGACGGCTGCACCACGTGGACCCTGGAGCAGACCTGCACCCACTTCGAGGAGTGTCGCGAACCGGACGTCGAATGCGTCGTGCCGGAGACTGAACCGGCAGGCAGCCTCGTCGCCGAGGTGGAGAGGGCCTCCTGGGGCATCGCTCCGGAGAGCATGTTGTGGGACGGAACGACCGCGCTGGTGACCTTCGGCGACCGCTGGGCTGACCGAAGAGCGATGGCCTTCCTTCGCTTCACCGAGTCCGGCCTGGTCCGCCCGCTGCGGGAAGCGACGATCGACGATCAGCGATCCTCCCTCGCCGAGGCGTCCGGCCGCACGTTCGTGCATTGGTCCGACTACTCCTCGCACGCCAGCGTGGGCGAGGTGAACGCGGACGACACCGTAGGCACGATCATCGACGCCGACCACAACTCCATGGGCGGGAACTTGTATGCCTTCGGGGTCGGAACGGGCGTCCTGCTGCACCAGACCTCCACGGCGGGAGGGTCCAACGCCTACCTCGGGTTCTTCGACCCGTATGCCTGGATGATCACGTGGTACTCCGACCAGCCGCTGTTCCAGTGGTGGACGCCCAGCGCGGCAGCGGTGGCCTCGACCGACGGGTTCGCCGCCGCCTGGCTCACGGCGGATGGATCGGGCCTGGCGCTCGGTCGGTTCGGGCCCAGCGGGAGCCCGTTGGGCGCCCCGACCGTGACCGCGCTGGCCTTGCCGGTGGCCCTCGTGACCGCTCTGGTGCTCTTGCCCGACGGCACGGGGTACGTCCTCGTCTGGGTCGGTGACGACGTTCTCCATCTGAGCCGTTTCGACGCCGCCGGCTCCCTGGTTGCCGACGACCTCGCCGACACCGGGGATGTCTGGCTGAACGCTCTCGCGTGGGTTGGCCAGGACGGGGAGGACCTGCTGATCTCTTGCCGTCCGGACAGCCAGGCCAGGGCGCTCGTCTTGCTGCGACTCGACAGCGCCGGGACGGTGCTGGACGAGACGGTCCTGACCAGCCGCGGAGGCGTCGCGAAGTACGCCGCTGGCCGCCTGGCCGTGGTGTGGGGCATCGCCGACATCGGGATCGGCTACGCGGTGGTGCCACTCCCGTGATCCCATCCACCCGCCAACGCCATCGTTGTGGAAGAGGAGAGCTCATCATGATGTGCCGGGATACCATCTCCCGATCGATCCTGTTGACGGCGGTGCTGCTGGCTTCCTGCGACGACGGGAATGGAGGCGCCGTCGATGCGGACCAGGACGCAGGGGACGCAGGTGACGTGGGCCCTGACGCCGACTGCGTGCCGGATTGCGAGGATCGCTGCTGTGGCTCCGACGGGTGCGGTGGCGAGTGTCCCGACACTTGTGGCGACGGCGGGCGTTGCGACCGGGAGACCTGTGAGTGCATTGACCTGTCGGCCTGCGGCGTCCCCGATCGACATCCCGAGTGCTCCTCGGTCTCGCCTGCCCCGGAAGACACGGCGGACATCGAGGCGTTCATCGCCGGGAACGCGATTTCACTCGAGTGTCTCGACGGCGGGGAGGAGGCGTGGGACTTCTCCATCTTCGAAGCCGACATGGAAGAAATGAGCATCTTCATGTTCGGCGAGGTGCACGGTTCGAGAGAGCTCGGCAACATCAGCGCGGATCTTTTCGAATTCCTCGTGAGACAGGGCGTCGTCGATAGTCTGGCCATCGAGTTTGCCGTGGACGCGACGGATGCGATGAACGAGTACATCCGGACCGGCGAGGGAGACCTCGTCACGGTGTACAGGTTCGATCGCTATTCGCCCAACGACTTCCTGCGCCTGACGCTCGAGAGGGCGCGAGCCCTGCACGAAGAGGGCTTCGAGATCGCGGCCTTCGCGGTGGACTACCCCTGGGATCTCCAGCAAATCAACGCTGACATCGAAACGCTCGCTTCGGACCTCACGGAGGAGCAGCGAGCGCTCGTCCTCGATACCATGCCCGCCGCCCCACCCGGGTTGTCGCCACACGTTGGCGAGGGCTTCGTGACCGATGCCAAGGACTACCTCCAGCACATCGTCGATAACCTTCCGACCATCTGCGCAGAGCTCACCGAGGAAGACTGCGAGCGGCTGGAGATGCTCGCCCGCGCTCTCTGGGTCGGGGCGTTCGCGGCCTCCGATCTCATGAGCACTGCGTCCGAACGAGAATTCATCGAGTTCCTGACGGTCCGCGAAGAGCTCATCTTCTTCAACTACCGTGCGCACATGACGTCGGGAGAAGAGCGGGTCTACGCGCACATGGGCGAAGCCCACACGCTGAAGGGGGACAGCGGCCTGGGCTTCGATAGCACGGCTGGCCGGCTGGACTCGGAGTACCCTTTCACCCAGGGCCGCGTGTACACGACGGTTCATGACAACGGACCGGGAAGCGAGGTCAACTACTGGGGCGACACGGAGCCCGTGTATCCGGAATACGATGTGCTGGCCACCGCCCTCGAAGGCGCGCGCTTCGACACCTACGCCGTGTCGACTTTCCAGCCTGGCCAGGGCTGCGTGGGCAATCCTCTCGCGAGCCTCGATGTGCCTACTTCGCCTGAAGTATGCGGCGATGCCTACGACACCATCGTGTTCGTCCGCCTCCTCACTCCGGATGACGGCGCGAAGTCATCGAGGTGGGAGATCGGCTCCGAGGTCCAGCACGCCCTCGATTGCCTGGAATCCGTTCGTGAGGTCGAGGCGAGGCTCGCCCGCGGCCACGATCGCTAGCGTCTGCATCAATACGGCCTTTTTCGCCGTCCCACGGCTACAGGAGCCCCCTCGGAGGTCGGGCGATGGGGGCGTCGGGGTGGATTGGCAGCAGGGGCCTTGACCCGATTCAACGGACCACGCACCATCGGCTGGTGCCGGCAAAGCCAGACTTCGAGAAGCTCCGATCGCGGCTCGAACCCACGTCCACGATGGTGGTCGAGGGGCGGGTGAGCTCACTGACCGGGCTGACCGTGCGTGCCCGCCTTCCAGGAGCGAGGGTCGGGGACACGGTCGAGGTCCTGCGGGTCGGAGGCGATTGCTTGCTGGCCGAGATCCGGGGGTTCTCGGGTGGCGAGGTCGTCCTCGTCCCACTCGGTGATGTGCGCGGAGTCGGGCCAGAGGACGTCGTGCGGCAGATCGGAGTCCCGCTCTCGTTCAAGTGCGGTGAAGCCGCGCTCGGACGCATCCTGGACGGGCTCGGACGACCCATCGATGGCCGCGGACCGATCGCCGGGGCTGCTCCGTGGCCCCTGATGCGCCCCCCTCCTCCCCCGCTCGCCCGGCCACCGATCCAGCGAAGGCTCTCGATGGGTGTGCGGGCCATCGATGCGCTGCTGACGGCCGGTGAGGGGCAGAGGATCGGGTTGTTCGCCGGGTCCGGCGTCGGCAAGAGCACGCTCATGGGCCAGATCGCGCGAGGCACAGAGGCGGACGCCGTGGTCGTGGCGCTCGTCGGCGAGCGTGGCCGGGAGGTCCAGGACTTCATCATGGAGTCCCTGGGTGAACGAGGGCTCGCCAGGTCGGTCGTCGTGTGCTCGACCAGCGACGAGCCCGCCCTGCTCCGGCTCAAGGCCGCGTTCGTGGCCACGGCCGCGGCGGAGTACTTCCGCGACCGCGGCGCGCGCGTGCTGCTGCTCATGGACTCGGTCACGCGCGTGGCGCGGGCGCAGCGCGAAGTGGGTCTCGCGGCGGGCGAGCCGCCGGTCCGGCGCGGGTATCCGCCGTCGGTGTTCGCCCTCCTGCCCCAGCTCCTCGAACGGACCGGGGCATCGGATCGGGGATCGATCACGGCCGTGTACACCGTCCTCGTCGAGGGAGATGACATGGAGGAGCCGATCGCCGACGAGGTCCGCGGCATCCTCGACGGTCACATCGTCCTTTCGCGCGAGCTTGCGACGCGTGGTCAATGGCCCGCGATCGATGTCCCGGCGAGCCTGTCGCGGCTCATGGACCGCCTGGTCCCGGACGAGCATCGGATCGCCGCGGCCCGGGTGAGGCGCTGGATCGCAACCTACGAGCGACAACGACACCTCATCGAGCTCGGCGCATATCAGCGCGGGACGGACAAGGACCTCGACGAGGCGGCGGCGATGATGCCGGGGATCCTCGTCTTGCTCAACCAGGGCAGGGACACCGCGTCCACAGGCGCGGAGGCGTCGGAGCACGTCGTCGCGCTCGCACGTCGAGGGCGGTGATCGGGGACGGTTTTCGCCACCGGCCACACCCTGTATAGTTCGGTCGATGTCACGCGGCGGTCACGTCCCGACGAGCGTCATCTACGAGGCTGGGCGGGTGCCCGAGATCGAGTCGAGGAGTCTCGATCTGTTGGTGGTGCAAGGCCCCGACGAGGGGCGAGGGGTCGTCATCAGGGGTCCGGTCACGGTGGGCACGAACGAGGGAGCGGACCTGGTCCTGACCGATAGGTCCGTGTCCCGGCGCCACGCCGAGCTCAGGCCGTCCGGGGATGGGCTGTGGTTGAGAGACCTCGACAGCACCAACGGGACGTTCCTGAAGGGGACCAGGGTGAGGGAGGCGCTGCTGGAGGCCGGATCGAGCTTCGAGGTCGGCAGGACGAGGATCGAGATCCGCTGCACGACGTCCCGGAGCCGGGTCCCACTTTCGCGCCGGACGAAGTTCGGCGGGCTGGTCGGCGAAAGCAAGGCCATGCGGCGGCTCTTCGCCTTGCTCGAACGGGTTTGCCCCACCGACGTGACCGTGCTCATCGAGGGCGAGACCGGGACCGGGAAGGAGCTCGCGGCGCGCGCGCTCCACGAATGCAGCCAACGGAGCCAGGGACCGTTCGGGGTGGTCGATTGCAGCGCGGTCTCCCCCACCCTGATCGAGGCCGAGCTCTTCGGGCACAGCCGGGGCGCCTTCACGGGCGCCGAGCGGGAGAGGCCGGGAGCGTTCGAGCACGCGAACGGCGGGACGGTGTTCCTCGACGAGATCGGTGAGTTGCCGCTCGAGCTCCAGCCCAAGCTCCTCCGGGTCCTTCAGGAGCGGGAGGTGCGCCGCATCGGCGAGCAGGTGGTCCGACCGGTCGACGTCCGGGTCGTGGCCGCGACGAACCGGAACCTGGCAGACGAGGTGGGCAGGGGCCGTTTCCGCGAGGACCTGTACTACAGGATCGCGGTGTTCCGCGTGACGATGCCGGCGTTGCGCGAGCGCGTCGACGACATCCCGCTTCTCGTGCAGCACTTCCTGCGCGACCGTCCGGGAGTCCAGGTCTCCGAGCAGACCATGCACAAGCTCCAGCGGGCGTCATGGCCGGGGAACGTCCGCGAGCTGTACAACGCCGTGGAGCGAGCGCTGGTCCTGTCGTTCGACGACCTCGACACGCCGGGGACGTCTCAGGCAAGCTCGATCGAGGTCGATGCATCGCGTCCGTTCAAGGAGGTCAAGGGCGAGCTCGTCGAGGAGTTCGAGCGCCAGTACATCCAGCAGCTCCTGGACAGGACCGAAGGGAATATATCCAGGGCGGCTCGCGAGGCGGGTATCGATCGCAAGCACATGGAGCGGCTGATCAAGAAGCACGGGATCAAGTAGGCCGACCGCGTCTCCCGCACCGACACTCAACCCTTCACGAGCGCCATGTATCGCGCCTGGAGGCTGGTGGCCATCGGGCCGGGACGGCCCGAGCCGACGATGCTCCCGTCGACTGTCGTGACGGGCAGGACCTCCTTGAGCGTGCTCGTGAGGAACACCTCGTCGGCCGCGACGACATCCGCGGGAAAGACGTGCTCCTCGAGCACCCGGATGCCGTCTCGCGTTGCGAGATCGATCACCTTGCGGCGAGTGATGCCGTCGAGGATGCCGGTTGCAAGGGGCGGCGTGCGGAGCGCTCCGCCCGTGCAGATGAACACGTTGCTCGTCGTCCCCTCGGTGACCCGGCCTTCGCCATCGAGCATGACGGCCTCGAAGGCGTTCCTGAGCTTCGCCGCGCGGAGCGCCATGACGTTGGTGAGGTAGTTCCCGGTCTTCGCTCCGGCTGGTGTCGGGCCGGCCACGTTCCGCCCCGTCGGGACCATGGCGACGGACACGCCTTCACGCCGGAGCCGTTCGGGGAGATCCGGCAGTGGCGCGACGATGACCACACGCCGCGGCGCATCCGCGAGCGCCGGATCCAGCCCGATCGGGCCGGCGCCGCGAGTGACGATGACGCGGATGTACCACTCGCCGTTCCCGGCCGCTTCGATGACGGCGCGGACCTCGACTTCGAGCGCCGCGAGGCTCAGGGGCAGCGAGATCTCGATGAGCTGTGCCGACCGCGCCAGTCGCTCGAGGTGCTCCGCGAGAGCGAACGGATATCCGCCGCCGTTCGAGGAGTACACACGCACGACCTCGTAGACGCTGTCACCGTACAGGAAACCGCGATCGAGCACCGGAATGGTCGCCTCGGCCAGACCCGATATCCGGCCGTCGATCGCCACGACTCCCCTGCCCTCGTTCCTCACGTCCATCACCTAGGTCTCCTGCATGATCATCGCGTCGGCTCGCGTGGTGAGCGCTTCGAGGTCTCGTTGCAGCCTGGCTCGAGCTTCCTCGAGGTGCTCGTCCTCACCACGGGGCACCTCGACCGGCTCGCCGCGCAGCACGAGCATCCGACTCCAGGGGAGCGGGAGCACGAACCTGTCCCAGCTCCCCGACAACCGGATCGACCACGCCGCGGAGGTGGTCACGGGGACGACGACTCCGCCCGACGCACGTGCGATGAACAGCGCGCCCGGCTTCACCTCGCCGCGAGGACCGCGGGGACCGTCGACCGCGACCGCCGCGGCGGCTCCGCTCCGGACGGCCTCGACCATGCCCTTGAGACCGGCGGCACCGTGCCGGGACGACGACCCTCTCACGACCTGGAAGCCGAGCGCGCCGAGCACACGCGCCTGGAGAGCGCCGTCTCTGCTGAGGCTGGTCAGCACGGCCGTCCTCTCCGGCCTCGGATACCTCAACAACCCCATCTGGCGACCGTGGTGGAAGACGAAAACGAGCGGACGATCGGTTGGCGGCTGGGGTCCGAGCACGCGCGGTCGCAGGGTCCGGACCCACAGGCGCACGATCACGACCAGCACGCGAGCGATGAGCGCGACCAAGCCCACGCCGCCCTACTTGGACTTGAGCTCCTCGATCATGCGGGCGCAATCGGTGTGGTTCTTGTCCGCCTCGAGCCCGCGCTGGAACATGTTCAGAGCCCGGCGAGGGTCACCCTGCTGCATGAAGATATCGCCGAGCTTGTAGTAGATGTCCGCCTTGCTCCAGACCGGGCTCTCGGTGCGCTGGAGGAGCAGGCTCCGGAAGACCTTCGTCGCCTGCTCGAACTCCTTCTCTTCGTAGTAGAGCGATCCGAGGCTGGCGAGGACATCGACGTTGCTCAGGTCGATCTTGTACGCCGCTTCGTACTCCGCGCGGGCACCGGCACGATCCCCCGATGCCTCGAGCGCCTGGCCGAGGCGGTGGTGGACCACGGCGAGCTCTTTCGATCGCCCGGTCTTGCGAGACTCGGTCTCGGCCTCGATCAATCCCCTGAGGACCGGGATCGCGTCGGCCTGGCGTGCGGCTCCGAGGTAGACATCGGCGAGCATCAGGAGCACGTCCTTGTTGTGGGGCTCGGCTTCCCTGGCTTGCTCGAGGAACGGGACCGCGCGCTCGGCATCGCCGAGCTTGCGCAGGTAAATCTCGCCGACGTCCCGTTGCAGTGCGACCTTCAGCCCCCGATCCGCCGTCGCGGTGATCTGGCTCCGGAGCAAGTCGGCGACGCGAGCCACCTCGCCTCTGGTCTCGAGGAGCGCTCGCAGCGTCGAGGCCGCGTCCAGATGCGTCGGATCGAGCTCGACGGCCTTCCAGTAGCAGTCCATCGCGCCCTGCTCGTCGCTCCTCTGATCCTGGTTCAGCTTGCCGAGGCGGAACCACATCTCTGCCACATCCTGGGGGGCTCCGCCGCTCGAGGCCGCTTGCTTGAGGACCTCCGCGCACCGATCCCAGTCGCCCGTCTGCTCGTGGAGCCTGGCCAACGCGCCGAGGGCGCGCGTGTGGTCGGGGGCCCGGTCCAGGACTTTCTCGTAGATCTCG
>Ga0233425_10002429_pt1 | contig 36735 bp, 28 predicted proteins | sample Watercolumn_Towu_2_FD_181712 | JGI IMG/M metagenome (GOLD analysis project Ga0233425, IMG submission 181712) | Freshwater microbial communities from Lake Towuti, South Sulawesi, Indonesia - Watercolumn_Towuti2014_140_MG | ecosystem: Environmental > Aquatic > Freshwater > Lake | place... | reverse complement strand
AGGAGTTACGCAGTAGATGCTCCCAGCCGGTCTGCGACCGGCGCCGTTGGCCTGGACGGGCCGCTTTCTCTGGCCCGACGGCGGTCGCAGACCGCCTGAGAGCCAGGAGTGCGTAAGTCCTGTCAATAATGTGGGGCGCAAGACTTCCGAAGTCTCCACTGGGCTGTGTGCCCGCATCGGACTTCGGAAGTCTTGCCGCCCAGAACAAAGGTAAATGATGACGACACCCGCAGCTCAGATGCCCCACGGCTATTCCAGCCCGTCGCAGTTGCGCATCACGGATATGCGCATCGCCAACATCGTCGGCGCGCCGTTCCGTGCGACGATCATCCGCATTGACACGAACCAGGGCCTCTCCGGCTACGGCGAGGTGCGCGATGGGGCCAGCGCGAGTTATGCGCTGCTGCTCAAGAGCCGCATCCTGGGCGAGAACCCGTGCAACGTAGACAAGCTCTTCCGTAAGATCAAGCAGTTCGGGCATCATGCCCGCCAGGCCGGCGGCGTCACTGCGGTCGAGATGGCGCTGTTGGATCTGGCCGGGAAGGCTTACGGCGTGCCCGCCTATCAGTTGGCCGGCGGCAAGTTCCGTGATCGCATTCTGTGCTATTGCGACACGCCCACCGAACAGGATGGGACCGCCATGGGCCATCGGCTGCAAGAGCGGCTGGCCCGCGGCTACAAGTTCCTGAAGATGGATGTCGGGATTGGGCGACTGCGCGATGCGCCGGGCGCGCTCAGCGCGCCGCCCGGCATGTTGGAGACGAATCAGGTGCAGCATCCCTTCACCGGCATCCAGGTGACGCCGGCCGGGATCGAGTATCTGGTGAACTACGTGGCCGCGGTGCGTGACGTGGTCGGCTATGCCGTGCCGCTCGCCGCCGATCATTTCGGCCACATCGGGCTGGAGTCATGCATCCGAGTGGGCCAGGCGCTCGATCGTTTCTGCCTGGCCTGGTACGAGGATATGCTCCCCTGGCAGTACACCGATCAATATGTTGCGCTTTCCCGCGCCGTCACTACACCGATCTGCACTGGCGAGGATATCTACCTGAAGGAAGGCTTCAGGCCGCTGCTCGAAGCGCATGCCGTGGCGGTGATCCATCCCGACCTCGCTACCTCCGGCGGCATCCTGGAGACGAAGAAGATCGGCGATCTGGCGCAGGAGCACGGCGTGGCAATGGCGATGCACATGGCCGCTTCGCCTATCGCCACCCTCGCCAGCGTCCACTGCGCGGCGGCCACCGAGAACTTCCTGGTGCTGGAGAACCACGCGTCGGATGTGTCGTGGTGGGACGACCTGGTGACGGGGCTGCCGAAGCCGCTGGCGCAGGACGGCCACATCGCGGTGCCCGAGACGCCGGGCCTGGGCTTCGATGGCATCAACGAAGAGCTTTTCCGCGCCCACCTCAACCCCGCCGCGCCGATCTTCTTCGACACGCCGACCGATGGGTGGGACAACGAGCGGTCGTGGGATCGGCTGTGGAGTTGACTATGAAGATACGTGAGATTCGCGCGGCCGGGCTGCGCGGCGAGACGCCCGAGGGGGGCTGGAGCAACGAAATCCGACCCGAAGAGTGCGTCCACACCCTGATCGCGGTGCTCACCGACGAAGGGCTGACCGGCTACGGCAGCGTCTTCGCCAATGATGGACTGGTCAAGGCCGCGCTGAAGGTGCTGGAGCCGCTCTATCTGGGCGAGAACGCACTGGAGCCGGAGCGGGTCAGCGAGAAGCTGCACCAGAACACCTTTTGGATGGGCCGCGGCGGCACGCTCACCCACGCCATCAGCGGCATTGACATCGCGCTGTGGGACATCCTGGGCCAGGCGACCGGGCAGCCGGTGGGCCGCTTGCTCGGCGGTCGCTACCGGGAGCGGGTGCAGCCCTACGCCTCGATCTTGATGGATCAGCCCGGCCCGCTGGCCGAGCAGCTTGCGGCGATCAAGGCGCAGGGGTTCCGGGCGTTCAAGATCGGTTGGGGGCCGTTCGGCAAGGTGAGCGCCGCGCTGGATGAAGCGATCGTGCGGGCGGCGCGCGCGGCGGTCGGGCCGGCGTGCAAGCTGATGGTGGATGCGGGCGGCAGCGACGCGTTCTGGCCGCACGGCTACAAGTGGGCGCTGCGCACCGCCGCGCTGCTGGCCGAGTACGACGTGACCTGGTTCGAGGAGCCGCTCAAGCCCGATGCGCTGGCCGACTACGTCGCGCTGCGCCGGGCCGCGCCCCTGCCCATCTCCGGCGGCGAGGTGCTGACCCGGCGACAGGCGTTCCAGCCGTGGCTGGCGGCCGGCGCGTTCGACATCGTCCAGCCGGACGTGACAAAGGTCGGCGGCATCAGCGAGGAGCGGCGCATCGCCTGGATGGCGGCGGAGCATGGCGTCCGTTTCATCCCGCACGGCTGGAACACCGCCGTGGGCGTCGCCGCCGACCTGCAACTGGCCTCCGCCTTCCCCGACACCGACCTGGTCGAGTATCTGCACGGCTCGCCGTATGTGGATGGGATCGTGGCGCGGCCCTGGCGGTTGGACGCGGAGGGGATGCTGGCGATCCCCGATGGGCCGGGGTTGGGGGTGGCGCTGGATCTGGAATTGGTCGCGAGGTATGCGGCGGGACAGTGGTTGGCGCCATAGTTGGGCAAATCGTGGCGCTTATGGCTCTTCAGGAATTAGTGGGGTAACAACCCCGAACACTTGCTCAAACAGTCCAAGTGCGTAGAATTGAGTGCGACATATGGTTCGCCAAAGGAGAAGCCACGATGTCGGAAGCACTCAATCACCTTCTCGATTTTCCTGATCTCCACATCGAGCGTTATCACTTCGATCAGGATGCAACACTGTACATCGAAGTCCGCCCAATTTTTCCGGTGGCAGTCTGTCCTGACTGCAAAACTGTTTCGGGGAGTTTGCACCACTACGATGAACAGCGTCAAGTCCGTGATTGTAGTGTCTGGGGCACCCCCTGCTATCTGGTCTGGCGTCCCCGGCGATTTGACTGTGCGCGTTGCGGCAACCCTTCACCGAACTCACCAGCGCCGCAGAACCCAATCGGCATTTCACGCGGCGCTATGAGCAATACATCTTTCGCCTTTGTCGCGGCAGCGATCTGTCACGCGTCGCGACTTTGGAAAGTCTGAGTTACGACGAAGTCGAGGGCATCTATATCCGCCAAGGCGAAGCGACACTGGCGGCACAACACCAGCCCCCTTTTCGCATCCTGGGCATCGATGAAATTGCCCTGAAGAAAGGGCATGGTCATTTTGTCCTTGTCCTTTCGGCGCCGGAACAGAGTCGCGTCTTGGCGGTACTTGAAGATCGCAGTCAAGCCACGCTCGAAAAATGGTTGGAGCAGTTGCCGCCGGAACAACAAGCCGCCATTGAGTCGGTCTGTATTGACATGTGGGAGCCCTACAGCCACGCGATTGAGAAGAAACTGCCCCATGCCAAAATTGTGATTGATCGCTTTCACGTGCAGAAGAACTTGAATGATGCTCTCACCAAAGCGCGCCGCGAAGTGCAACGGCAAGCCCCCGACGAGGTACGGGAGGCACTCAAAGGTTGTCGTTGGTTGCTGGTACGGAATCGCGAAGACCTCACGGTGGAGCAGCGCACCCAACTAGAAACCGCATGTGCGGCCTGCCCGGAACTCAAGACCTGCTACGATCTGAAGGAGGAGTTTCGCAAGTTGTTTGCGCTCCCGGATCGTGCCACTGCTGAACCCGCGTTACAGGAATGGCAACGCAAGGTCAAGGCAAGCGGTGTCAAAGCCTTTGAACCGTTTCTGACCACCCTGAACAATTGGGGGCAGTATATTCTGAACTACTTTGACGAGCGTCTCACCAGTGGCTTCGTCGAGGGGATGAATAACAAGATCAAGTTGCTCAAACGCATCGCCTGTGGTTTTCGCAATTTCGACCACTTTGCGCTGCGGGTTCGAATCGAGTGCGCTCCGGCGGCGGTGCTACCCCACTAATTCCTGAAGAGCCCAATGAAAATGTCCAGGCGACGATTGATGCTTGGCCCGTGGGCATTCGCGCCTTCTACGCCAGGATCACTGAGCGCATGTGTACCTTCGGCCCGAATCTGGGCATGCCATTCACAGACAGCCTGGGTCAAGGACTGTTCGAGATTCGCGCGTGGGGTAAGGAAGGCATCGGGCGAGCCTTTTTCTGCACCTTGATGAACGCAAAATCCTGATTCTGCACGCTTACATCAAGAAATCGCAGAAGATACCGGTGCGAGAGTTGGAAGTCGCCCGAAAACGCCTGGCGGAAGTCTAAAGACGGGGTGGGAGATGACCATGATGAAGACACACGATGAGATGGCGCGCAAGTGGATGCGGGATCCGGCGTTCGTACGCGAATATGACAGCCTGGAGGAAGAGTTTGCGCTGTTCGATGAATTGCTGCGCGCCCGGAAGGCAGCCGGACTAACCCAAGCTGAGGTGGCCGAACGCATGGCGACGCAGCCATCTGTAGTGGCGCGTTTGGAAGCTGGCGGCGGTCGCCGGAAGCACTCGCCGTCGCTGGCGACGTTGCAGAAGTATGCCGAGGCGGTGGGCTGTCGCCTCGAAATCAAGATGGTGCCGGTTCCTGCCCATAGCACCGTGGCCTCAGGCGCGCAGCCGCGGGCCTGACACTTGCAGATGGTTACGGCGGCGGTCAAGTAGCACGGTTCGTCGTCATCGGCAGCGGGTCTGGGGCAGCAATTTGGAAGTGCTGGGTTTGGGGCTTCTTGGGCTTTGCCCAACCACTGGTTCCAATTGACGGCTGCGCCGGTGAGGTCCGGGGGTCGCGAAAGGTTCGCCAAGCGCAGCCACAACTGAACCTTGTTCGTTAGGCCGCCACTCCATTTGGGCGAGGTTCCCACGATATTGTCTGAAACACCACGGCGTGGAAGAGCCATTTCAATATCCATACGCTGTGAAGACAAAGCACCAGGGGAGTCAGAAAATGCAACCAATCTTGGAACTCGGCCCCTGGCAGGTCAGCACCTACCAGGTCGCGGTCAGCGTGGGATTGCTCATCGGGGGCATGTGGGCCTTTCACCGCCTGCTCGGCCTGGATTACCCGCCAGGCACAATTATCCGGGGGTTCATGCTGGCCATCCTGGCCGGGTTCGCAGGAACCTATCTGATCACCTATCTTATCAACCTCGCGCCCGTCGCCCGTAGCGGTCTCTCGGCGCAACCGGAGGGGTTGAGCATCATCTGGACGATCGCCAGCGCCACCGGCGTGGCGACAGTCTATTGCTGGCGACGCCGCATCTCGTTGGGCCGGGCGCTGGACATGGCTGCCCTGCCCCTGCCCCTGGGACAGGCCATTGGCCGCCTGGGCTGCTTCGCTGCCGGCTGTTGCTACGGCAGGCCCACCGATTCCTGGCTGGGGATGTATCTGCCCGATCACGACCACGACGGCATCTGGATGGTGCGCTATCCCACCCAGTTGATGAGCGCCACCGCGAACCTGCTCATCTTTTTCATCGTGCTGGCCGTCGAGCGATATGGGATACGGCGGGCCGGCAAGAGCTGCGGCTGGCCCTTTGACGGCTTTCTCACCCTGCTCTACATCGCGCTGTTCAGCCTCAAACGCTTCGCCATGGCCTTCCTGCGCCAGTCGGGCGCCATTCCGATGGTCGGGTCGTTGAGTTGGATGCACGTGAACGCGCTGGTCGGGCTGGTGGCAGCCAGCGCGCTGATCTTCTGGAATCTATACCAAGGGAAAAAGGAGGAAAAGGAACCATGAAGGCAAAAGCTGATCGCCTCGTGCAAAGGCTGGCGCGCAGTCGGACGATGTTCTATCTCGCGGCCTTCGTTTTCCTGCTGCTTACGGCAGGCGGGGTGCTGGCCGGGGCTGCAAACTGCGGCGACAGCATCGCGTTACTGCCAGTGTCGGGGCCGTCGCAGCCGCCGGTCAACAGGCACCGGCTCCAGGTCAAAAACCCGTCCGGGAACACCTTCCAGGTCACCTGCGGCGAGCCTGTGGGCCAGACCCCGTACACCATTGTGACACTACATTGGACCTATCCCCCCGGCGCCACCAATGTCCAGATCAACGTCAACCCTCCGGACAAAGTCACGTACCACCAGGACAACCACGTCTCCATAACCCTGTTCGCGGACCAGACCACCGGCATGACGAACATGGTCACGATGAGCTACGACTACGACCCGCCGCCGGGAGTTGACACGATACTCGACTGCTTCGAAGCTGGCTCGTACGATATTTTTGCCGGAGACGGGATCGCCGAGCACGTCTCCCGGCCGGTCTCGGGTGGGAGCGGCCGGGCAGCAAGGGGCGGGTCGCAGCCGACCAGCTCCCCCGCCGCCCAAGCCGCCGACTACTACCTCTGGCGGGTCCAGATGCACTTCTGGCCGGCCGAGACACAGACCATGACCACCAATCTCTGCCAGGACCAGATGGCCCTGCTGCAAGGGGGCCATACCTTTCTCGCCTTGCGCTTTCCGGTCCTGCCCCCCACCCTGTCTTACACGGAACCCTACACCCTGCCGGTCGTCGGTCTCTCCCGGCTGAACCTGAAAGACACGAGCGTCTGGCCGCCCACGCTGGTCTTCACCGTGCCCCTGGAGTACAAGCCCGAGTACGCGATCTTTCTGGAAAACGAGCTGCCGGCGGCCCCCGGGGAGCACTGGCTGGCCCTGGGCGTCGTCACCACCCCAACTGTGGACTGCGCCAGCGTGCCCACCCTGACAGACTGGGAGTTCCAGGCTGAGGTCTGGCTGGACTTTGGTGGGACGCAGGACGCCGGCCGTGGTCGCCTCCTGCCGCGCTACTACTGCTACGAGGGTCAGACGCCCCCCCCACTTCTGCCGAGGGCCGCCGCCGACTCCACGGCGTACCAGGGCTGGGGCATCACCTGTGTTGGCCCGCATCCGCTATACCTGGAGAGCTACGTGCGGCCTCTGGAGCTTTATGGGGTACACCGGGCCTGGATCACGCCCACGCAGACCATTTCCTTCTCCCACAGCATCGTGAACTGGACCTTGACGCCGCTCACGGTGGTTCTGACGCACTCGTCTACCCTGGGCCTGCCCTGGGGCTTCTACTCCGGCACAGTCGACGCGCCAGATGTGCCCCTGGTGCCCATCACCGGCCCGTTCCAGGTCAAGCCCTTTGGGCCGAACCCGCCCTACAACTTCTGGGCCATCACCACCGTGCCGGCCGATGTCCCCGCCGGCGCGGAGACGCTGGTCATCACCGCCACGGACGTGATTTCGCCGACCCGCGTGGCCTGGACCTCGGACCTGGCCTGGGTGGGAGACTGGGTGGCGCCGCCGGGGCCGCCGTTGTGGTATCGGTTATATCTGCCGCTGGTGCTGCGCCAGGGACCGTAATGGGAAATCATCAGGGGTGAGTTAGGAGCGGCCTAACCCACGCTAACCTGAAAATTGCCCCTGCTCCGGTCTCGAGGCTTTAGCCGGTCTCTCGCGCTAACCACCTGACCGGCTGAAGCCTCCAAACCAGGACGTTTGCAGGTATGACGTTTTCATCGTGCGCTGTGCCGCTCGCCAAGCGGCGCATGAATAACTGAAACGAGTAGAGGTAAACACATGGTTCGCATTCCCACCCACCGCCCACCGACTGCCCCAGGTGAAATGCTGCTGGAAGAGTTTTTGCGGCCGATGGGCATTACGCAGCGTCAACTTGCTGATGCCATCCATGTGCCCTACCAGCGGATCAATGAGATCGTCAATGGACGGCGCGGGATTACACCGTCTACGGCCTTGCGGCTGGCGAAGTACTTTGAAGTATCACCGGATTTTTGGCTGAATCTCCAACTGCGTTGGGATTTGTATCAGGCCCAACAAACGGAGAGCCACGAGTTGACAGTGATCCATCCGGTGCGCTTGGCTGTGCCCGGAGCAGCATAGATCGTGGCTGGCGCGGCCGCGAGAGACGCAGACACGGTTTGCCGTCATGGGCGGAGGGTCTCGCTTTGAGGGCGGGGTGGGGCGAAATTTACGAGGATTATCACTGAGGGCTGAGCGATGATGAGGATGTACAATCCGCCGCACCCTGGCGAGATCATCAAGGGCTTGTCGAGGAGAAAACCATAACCATGAGTGAAACTGCTGAGGACAAGATGCAAACCGTCGCAAAGTCCATCGCCGTGTTCGGAGTCGGCCCTGGCCTCGGTCAGGCGGTCGCCCGCCGCTACGCACGAGAGGGCTACACCGTCGTCCTCGTGGCCCGCCGCCGGGAACCGCTCGACCTGCTGGCCAAGGACCTCGCCAGCGCCGGCGCGACCGCACACGTCATCACCGCCGACCTGTCCGATACCGATGCCGTCCCCGCACTGGCCGAGCAGATTCGCGCCCGGGTCGGCAACCTCGACGCATTCTACTACGCCCCCACCCCACGCGGCGGGTTCGTCCCCGCAGCCAACCTGACCCCACAGCACGCCCAGGACTTCATGCCGCTGAGCTTCTACACACTGCTGGCGCTTGTACAGGAGTTCCTGCCGCACATGCTCGAGGTGGGTGCTGGCGCCATCCTGACCGCGCAGGGCGCCAGCAGCGTGCAGGGCCGGCCGAACAGGAGCGGCCCCGGCCCCGCCCAAGCCGCCCAGCGCAACTACCTGCAATCCCTGCACGCCGAGGTCGCCAAGAAAGGCGTCTACGTCGGCGTGCTCTACATCGGCGCAGCCATCGAGCACAGCGCCTTCCACACCGAGCTGGAGCAAGCCAGGGCTGCGGGCGCCCGGGTCTGGGAGATGCCTACCGCCGACCCCGACCATCTCGCCGATCTGCTCTGGAATATGCACAGCACGAAGCATCAGGCAGAAGTTTGCTACCCCGAAGATCTCTTCGGCCACTGACAAGCGCTTCCGGGTTATGGTTTTGGCGGCGGCTGTGCCTGCCCAACCTGACTTGCAGCGGATGGCTCACAGGCTCGTGATGACGATTTCAGTCGTCCGCGACGCGCCAGACAACTGAAATCGCCATGCCGAATGTGGTTCGGCGCCTCCCTGACGCCCGATCAGGCCGACGCGCCCGCGGCCGGTGCCGGCCGCGTGGCTGTCACCGATAGACTGTACACCGTCACCCCGGCCACCCGGCCGCCGGAGAGGCTGCGTTTGGCTTGCACATCGCGGAATCCCGCGCCGGCCACCAGATTCAGGTACTCGCGCTCCGGCAGCGCGCCGCTGATGCAGCCCGACCACGCGCCGGGGTCGCCCCGCAGGCTCAGCGGCAGCGCGCCGTCGGCCACCGTGTCGCTGATCGCCAGCCGGCCGCCCGGCTTCAGCACGCGGAACGCCTCTTCGAACACCCGACCCTTGTCCTCGCACAGGTTGATGACGCAATTCGACAGGATCACGTCGGCGGTCGCGTCGGCCACCGGCATGGCTTCGGCCTGGCCCAGGCGGAACTCGACGTTGGTTAGTCCAGCCTCGGCCGCGGTGCGCCGTGCACGCTCGATCATGGCCGGCGTCATATCCAGGCCGATCACCCGCCCCGTTGCGCCGACCCGCTGCGCGGCGTAGAACGCATCAATCCCGCCGCCGCTGCCGATGTCGAGCACGACCTCACCGGGCAGCAGCGATGCCAGCGCACCGGGATTCCCGCAGCCGAGCGAAATCTCCGCAGCCTGGGGCGGCACGGCCGCAAGCTGCTCCGCAGTGTAGCCGGTCTGCCAGGCGACCTCGGCGGCGGCCGGCGCGCCGGCGATCTGCGGCATGGCGTTGTCGGCCGCGCAGCAGCTCAGGCTGAGCGGGATGTCGGTCGTGAACTCCTCCTGCGTCGGCGGAGCCGCGCAACAGCTCAGGCTGAGCGGGATATCGGCCTGAAACGCATCGTCGCCGCAGCATGAGGCGGCAGGCTGCCCGGCGGCCGGATCGCCCGCGGCGTCTGCTGGCGCACAGCACGCCGACGCGCAGCCGGCGGACTCGCCCTGCGCGAGCGCGCCGTAGTTCGCCTGCACCGCCTCGCGTGCGCCCGTCACCCGCCGTGTGCCGGTCGCCACGAAGACGCTGATCTCGGCCCGCTCGTCGGACGCGGCTTGCGATGTGGCGCTGCACGCCTGGTCGGCGCTGTCCACGAGCACGTTGACCAGGCCGGCCGCGCGCAGCCACTCTTTCACCTGGACCCGGTCGAAGCCGAGCCATTCGTCGGCCATCTCTGCCCGCAGCCACTCGTGGGTGTGGCGATCCAGATCGGTGACGACCAGCCGGCCGCCGGGCCGCAGGAGGCGCGCCATCTCGCGGAGCGCGGCCGCGGGGTCGGGGCGGTGGTGCAGATACATGTTGGCGAGCGCCGCATCCACGCTGGCATCTTCCAGCGGCAGCGCGCCGCCGTCGGTCACGTGATAGACGACATTGGTGAAGGCGGTCAGGTTGCGCCGGGCCGCCTCGATCATGGCCGGCGCGCCATCCAGCGCGTGGACTTGCGCAACTTTCGGGGCCAACCCGGCCGCCAGGAAGCCCGTCCCGCACCCCACGTCGGCCACGGTCATCTCGGGCCGCAGGTAGGCGTGCGCGATGGCCGCCTCGCGCACCGCCTCCGAGAAATAGCCGGCCCGCAGTTCATCCCAATCGTTTGCGACGCGCTCGAAGTAAGCGGTCGCAGCCTGTGTCATCTTCATGATTTTCCTCCCGGATGGTTTATCGTGTTTTTACGATGATTGATCGCCTGAAAAAGCGGGCGCGATCACGCCCGCTGCTCAGAACGTTCCAGATGGAGATGCTTCGCCGGTGACTCACCGCAACGAAACTTGCGCCATAGACCCGCTCAGCATGACAGGCCGGAACGTTCTTGATTTTTCACATGCCGCCGCGCGGCATGACGGGTCTCAGAATGACATCGCTCCGATAGCGACTTTTGCGCCATTGCCTAATTTCCCTCGCCGCATGTGCCGCCGGTCGGCTCCAGATGCAGCCCGATGCTTGAGCCGCCGTCGCAGCAGCCTGGCAGCCACCCCTCGATCTGCTCCTTCAGCCAGCGGATGCCCTGGGGATCGAGGCAATAGCAGGTGGCCGGCCCCTCGACCTCGCCGCGGATCAGCCCGGCCTCGCGCAACACCTTCAGGTGCTGGCTGACGGTGGATTGGGCGAGCGGCATCGTGTCCACGATCTCCTGGGTGATGCAGGTCTGCCGCTCGGCCAGGGTTTGCATGATGCGGAAGCGCACCGGATTGCCCAGCGCCTTCAACATGCGCGCCAGCCGGGCGCTGTCGGGCGCCAATCGGATGCCGCGGCCGGGCAGGTCATTGACTGCTGGCTTCATATCGGTATTTTACGATATAATGTCTGGAATGTCAAATCCGCAGCCTACGCATTCTCGACCTGGATGCCGTGGGCGATCAGGTAGCGGGTCACGTCGCCGAAGTCGGACAACCCCTCGTCAACGAAGGCCCGGTAGATGAAGATCCCGCTGTACATCGGGGTGCGCCCCGCCGGGGTCAGGATCGCGCATTTGTAGCGGATGATCTGCGCGCGGCGCGCCTCGGTCAGGGCGGCCTTGATCCGCTGCATCTCCGCGACTCTCTGTGCGATGATGTCTTCGCGCAACGACCAGATGTCTATCTTCCACGGCCGGCCCCAATCGCCATACTTGACCCGCGGCTTCAGGTAGAGGCCGCCAGGCAGGTCGGGCGTCTTGGAGCGCTGGAACACCACCTCGGCCACCAGCTCCGAGGCCGCGATCTGGCCGCCGATGCCGAAAAGCTGCGCGATGGTGACCGGCGGGATGGAAATGTCAATGTCCGGGTACGCCATCGTGTCGAGGAAGTAGCTGCCGATGAAGGTGACGGGGCCATAGGGCGCGAGGATGTCATGCAGGCCGATGGCTTGCATGACGAGATCGGCTTCCTGCCTGAGTTTGGCTGATCTGGCGAACGGGTCCACAGTTTCCTCACAGCAACCGGGAGGACCGGCGAAAGGGCCGGTTCAGTCTCCCGCCACTATACCAACGCTGCGCGTCAAAGGCCGAGATAGGCTGTGGCCCATCCCGGCCTTTGGTAGTCGAACCGGCCACACGACTCAGGCGATCAGGCCGAGTTGCCGCTGCAGGCTGAGCCCATCATCGTTGAACCAGTCCTCGACGATCTTACCGCCCTCCAGGCGATCGTACTCCAGCGGATGCGACTCGGCGATTCCCCTTACTGCTGCGGTTCGCCCGGCTCCGGCCTTCTACTTGCATCCCACCATGCGAATGGAGTCCACCCCCTTGATCGCCCGTCCGCTGAAGGTTTTATCCGTGAGTACGGCTGACGTGTGTTCGCACTGGAGGCCCGTGTCCGGGACGCTGAAATGCAACAGCAGATCGAGGTCGCCATCGCCATCAACATCTTCAACATGCCCCAAGCCGTGGCTCTCGGCCCTTTGCTCTTGGGATTGACGCTAACGAGATCGGCCATTGCGCGACCGAAAGATCTAAAGTGACTACTGTAACTATATCACAAATGGGGGACTTTGTCAATAGGGTGATACAACCTCATACAATCTCCCGCCCCGATTTGACACCCTGCCAGACCTCTGTTATCATCCTGGTTGTCATACAACCTACAACCCGATAACTTCCCGCGACAAGGCGGCCAGGTGATGACCACGCAACCGTTAGTTCCCATCGTTTCGCCCAACCTGAACGAGATCATCAGCGCCCGACTGAAGGACTACATCGTTCAAAATGGCTTGCGGGCGGGCGACAAGCTGCCGACCGAGGAAAAGCTCTCGCAAAGTCTGGGGGTCAGCCGCACAGCCGTGCGCGAGGCGCTGCGGAGCATGGAGGCGCTCGGCTTGGTGGAGGCGCGCCAGGGCTACGGCCGGGTGGTGCGCGATTTCAACTTCCAGGCGATCCTCAACAATCTCTCCTATGGTCTAGTCTTTCAGAGCCAGGACATCCTCCAGATCACGGACATCCGCAAAGCGCTAGACGGCTATTATATCGAAGCGGCCATGCACAACCTCACGACAGCCGATATGGCCGAGTTGTCGGGCCGGGTGGATTCGATGCAGAAGCGGGTGGACGCTGGCCTCGACATCACCGAGGACGACTATCAATTCCACCGGCGCTTGTACGAGCGGAGCGGCAACGCGCTGGCTCTGCAATTGTTCGAAATTGCCTGGGCGGTGCGCCTGAACGCCTACGATCGGGATGTCGCGCTGCGCGAGGCGCCGCCCGGCACGGCGCACGAACACGCCACTATCCTGGCGGCCATCATCCAGCGCGATGTAGAGACCGCTCGCCGACTGCTCCTGGCCCACCACTGGAATACGGAGCAACGCTTCCGTCAGCGGATCGCCGAAGAAGCGCGGCGCGAGCGAAAGGAGGGGAATGGGAACGGAGCAAAGGAACCCATCTGAGGTCTGTATGGCACGGCCAAACAGCGTCTCTGTCGCATTCGCACAAACACCTGTACCAAGGAGATCAAGATGAGCAAGCCAATCACCCGACGTCGTTTCATCCAGGCCGGCCTGGGCTCGCTCGGCGCGCTGACGGTCGCCGCCTGCGCGCAGCCCGCCCCGGCGCCCGCGCCGGCGGCCCAACCGACCGCGGCGCCCGCCGCGGCCCAACCGACTGCCGCGCCGGCGGCCACCAAAGCCCCGGCGCCGCCGGCGGCCGCGCCGAAGGTCTATCTGTGGTCGAATATGATCGCCCTCTCCAAGCCCGAGGGCAGCGACCCCGAACGCCTGGAGGAGGTGCGCAAGTACATCCTCGACAAGGCCGGCGTTGATCCACAGGGGTACGTTCCGCCGACCGGCGCGGCCGGCACGGAGAAGCTGAATCTCACCCTCGGCTCGAAAACCGAAGAACTGGATATCTTCCAGGGGAGCTGGGGCGATTACAAGGATGCCGTCCAGCCGCTCAACGACCTGCTTCAGAAGTACGGGCAGAACATCGTCAAGGCCCACACCAAGGAAAACTGGGCCGGCGTGACCGACAGCAAGGGTACTATCTGGGGCATCCCCCGCCTGGGGCTGATGGGCCACGTGGACTGCATCTTCATGCGCCAGGACTGGCTCAAAGACATGGGGATGCCGCTGCCGCAGACCTGGGATGACCTGGAAAAGTACATCGCCGAGGCCAAGAAGAAGCGGCCGGATGCTTTGGTCGCGGCCAGTAACGCTCAGCAACTGGCGCAGGCCTCGTGTGGCGCTTTCACCAAGTTCGGCTATTCCAACTGGCTCGATCCCAAAGACAACAAGATCAAACCGCCTGAACTCCAGGATGGCTACAAGGATTGGGTCGCCAAGATGGCCGAGTGGTGGAAAAAGGACTACTTCTTCAAGGAGACCTTCAACCCGCAGAGCAACTGGGCCGATGTCTTCAAGCCGGGCAACTTCAGCGCCTTCATCGGTTGGTACTCCGTGATCACCATCCAGGTGCAACGGCTGGTCGTCGCCAATACGATCCCCGGCATGTTCTACGAGATCTCGTGGGATCTCAAGGGACCACAAGGCCTGGCGCGCACCAACCGCCTCTCCGGCGGATCGGCCATTATGATCACCAAGAAGTCCAAAGTGCCGGATGCCGCCATCAAGTTTATCAACTGGCAGTACGACCCGACCAAGGACAACTTGTGCACCGTGGTATACGGCATCAAGGGCAAGGACTGGGAGTGGGTGGACGAGAAGAATAAGTATTATGTCAACCGCCTGATCAACCCCGCCACCCCCGGCTCGAAGATCTACGCGGGCGAGTTCATGGCGGCCACCGGCCTCGGCACCGACACCTGGCACGCGCCCAACGATGACCTGCTCCGGCGACACTACGAGCAGATTCGCGATCATGCGCTGGACTACAGCCACGGCAAGATGCCCGTTGACTTCGATGTGCCCTACGACCTGGCGCTCATCAGGAAGGAAGTGCCCGGCCTGGCCGACATCAACCGCATGATCCCGGAAGAGACGATCAAATTCATCGCCAATGTCCGGCCATTGAGCGAGTGGGACAACTTCGTCAAGGACCTGGACAAGGCGGGGATGCAAGACTGGATCAACGCCTACACCAAGCAGTACACGGAATTCAAGAAGAAGGCGTAACCTCCAGCCGGAAACGACTGAGGCCGCATCTTCTCAATAAAGTGGGGAGACTTCCGAAGTCTTGCCGGCTGAGAATTCGGAAGTCTTGCGCCCCGAAGAATTGCGAAGATACTGCGCTCCCCGAGGCGAAAAGATGACAGCCAACATCGTGAACGACGCGCCGCTGTTGGGTGAGCGACCGTGGAGCGCCGACCACCTGCGCGCCCGGCGCTCCATCCTCAGAGATGTCTGGAAAAACAGGTTCTACTACTTCCTGGCCTTGCCGGGTTTGCTTTATTTCCTGGTCTTCCACTATCTGCCGATGTTCGGCATCGTGGTCGCTTTCAAGGACATCACCCCCTTCTCGGGTCTGGACGGCATCCTCCATGAGCCTTTTGTCGGCTTTTACCATTTCGAACGCTTTTTCAAGTCCTACTACTTTACGAACGTCATGACCAACACCCTGGTCATCAGCGGCCTGAAACTGCTCATCGGCTTCCCCACGCCGATCATCCTGGCGCTGTTGATCAACGAGGTCCGCATCATCTGGTTCAAGCGCACCTTCCAAACTATTTCCTACATGCCGCACTTCCTCTCGTGGGTAGTCATCGCGGGCCTGGTGATGAGCCTGCTGACCACCCAGGGTGGGTTGGTCAACAAGCTCGTGGTGGCGCTCGGCGGCCAGACGCACAACTTCCTGGGCGACCCAAGATATTTCCGGGTGATCCTGGTGCTTTCCCATCTCTGGGCGAATATCGGTTGGGGCACGATCCTGTACCTGGCCGCCATGGCCGGCATCTCGCCGGAGCTTTACGAAGCCGCCATGATTGATGGCGCCAACCGGTTCCAACAGGCCCGGCACATCACCCTGCCGGGGATCACCTTCGTGATCGTCATCCTGCTCATCTTCGCCATCGGCGGCCTGCTGAACGCCGGCTTCGAGCAGATCTTGTTGCTCTACTCGCCGCCGGTCTATCAGGTGGCTGATATCATAGACACCTACGTCTATCGTTCGGGGCTGCTGGGGATGCAGTATTCCTTCGCCACCGCGGTTGGCTTGTTCAAGGCCATCCTGGCGATGATGTTGCTGCTCGGCGCCAACTGGGTCGCCCGCCGGCTTGGGCAGACCGGCATCTGGTAGGAGGCAGGCATGGTCAAGCTCTCGCGCGGCGAACGGATCTTCGAGTTCTTCAACTACGCGTTTCTGATCCTGCTGGCCGTGATCTTCATCCTCCCGCTGCTGAATGTCCTGGTCAATTCATTCATCAGCGAGGCAGAATACGCGCGGCGGGGCAATTTCATCCTGATCCCCGAACAGCCGGTCTTGTCAGCGTATCAGTTCCTCCTGGGGCGCGGATCGGTGGTGGTCAACGCCTACTTCATCACGCTATTCCGTGTGTCCGTAGGCACCGCGCTGAACCTGCTGTTCACCGCATCGCTGGCCTATGTGCTCGCGCGCCGCGATCTGCCGGGCCGCACGCTGCTGACCCTGTTCGTCTTCATCACGATGGTGTTCAGCGGCGGGCTGATCCCGACCTTCATCCTGGTGGATACGCTGGGACTGATAGACAGCCCGTGGGTCCTGATCATCCCCGGCCTGATCAACCCGTGGTTCATGCTCATCATGCGCAATTTCTTCATGGCCCTGCCGCAAGAGCTGGAGGAGGCGGCGATTGTGGACGGCGCGGGGCCAGCGACGATCCTGTTCCGCATCGTGTTGCCGCTGTCGCTGCCATCCATCGCCACTATCGGCCTGTTCTACGCAGTTGCGCACTGGAATGCCTGGTTCGACGCCGCGATCTACCTGAAGGACATCCATCGTATGCCCGTCCAGGTGATCCTGCGCAGCATCCTCCAACAGGCATTGATGAATGACCCTGAGGCGTTCATCAACATCCAGGTCATGCCGCCGACGGTCGCCATCCAATCGGCCATGGTGGTCATTTCCACCGTGCCGATCCTGGTCGTCTATCCGTTCCTTCAGAAGTACTTCGTCAAGGGCGCACTGGTCGGGTCAATCAAGGGGTGAGGTATATCACCATGCAACGCGCCACCTTCATCGAGCCGCCGGCGCTCTTCCTGCCGCACACCGCCGAGCGGGCCTTCATCGGGCCGGGCCTGTGCCGCCTGCCGGACGACGACATCCTGATGGCCGCGCCCTGGGGCCGGCCGCCGACCGATTTCGAGCAGTTGGCCGCCAAATACCCGGCGCCGATGCTCTATCGCAGCCGCGACGGCGGCCGCACCTGGCGGGAAGCCGGCCGCATGGCCCTGCCGTGGTCGCACGCCGGGATGATCAGCGACGGCGGATTGACGTTCCTGTGGCTGGCCGACGGCCGGCTGGCGTTCCTGGCCCACCGCCACGTGATGGGATTCCACGGCGGCGGCGCGCCGGTCTTTGCGATCAGCGCCGACGGGGGGCAGACCTGGTCGCCGGCCCAAACCCTGGCCGGCCGGGACGAAGTCTATTACGTGATGAACGACCGGCTGATCCAGCTCCGCCGTGGACGGCTGGTCGTCCCTGTCGCCTGGGCGCTCTTCGGGTCGGATGGGCGTTACGTCGAAGGAGACGCCTGCCACGGCCGCTGCTTCCTGAGCGATGACGGTGGGGCGACGTGGCGGCTGGGCCGCGGCGAGGCGATCCTGCCGGGCGATCCGCGCGGCATCGCCGAGCCGTGCGTGGCCGAGGTGGTCGGCGGCCGGCTGCTGATGCTCTCGCGCACTGGCGCGGGCTGCCTCTGCGCCAACTGGTCGGACGACGGCGGGGAAACCTGGTCGGCAACCGGACGGACGACATTGACCGCGGCTTGCGCGCCGCTGACCCTGTACACGCTGCCTGATCGCCGGCTGATCGTCTTCTACAACCACGCCGAGCCGCTCTACCCCGGCGCGTTCTTCCCGCGCAACCCCCTGGTCTACGCGGTGTCGGGCGATGGCGGCAGAAGTTGGAGCGAACCGGTCATCGTGGACGACGCCGGCCTCGCGCCGGTCGCCGGACGGCATCTCCAGCACATCTACCCGGCCGCGTGCTTCACCGGGGAAGGGATCGTGCTCGTCTATTCCACCCACTACGCCGACCCGGATGGCCGCTTCGGCGGCGGTGGGCCGGACGCCTGGCGCATCGGCGGCGGCAAACGGTGCATCCTGGCCTACCCATCGGCCAAGTTCGGGATTGCTGCGCAAACACCGCTCGCAATGACAGGTTGACCTGTGGGGATTTGCATGAAGAACGATCCAGATTCCACTTTGGTCGCCTTGCGGGCCGCGCCATCGCGCACCGAGGCCGTGCGGCGCTTCACCGACCTGCTCGACGCCCACGGGCCGCGGCTGGCCGACCTCAAACGCCGGGGCGAGCAGGTTTATCGCTTCGAGACGCCCGCCCGGCCGATCTTCCAGTTCGATGTGACGGGCCACATATATGAGCCGGCCGGGTGGGCCGAATCGGCCCTGGACCGGCTGCTGGACAGTAACCTCCAGCGCATCGCCTTCCAACTGGCGAGTATGCCGGAATCCGATGTCATGCCCACGCTGGGGACCGGCCTGGGCACGTCCGACCTGATCCCGCGCATGTTCGGCGTGACGTTCGACGCCACGCCAGAAGGCGCGGTGCTCCAGCGCTTCAACCTGATCGAGGAGTTGCCGCGCGATCTGCCCAGGCTGCAAGGAGTGGATGTAACCCAGACCGAGCCGTGGCGCGATGCGATCGAAGGCGTGCGCTTCCTGGCCGAGGCGACCGAGGGCCGCGTCTACATCGCGCAGCCGCAGATGCAGGGACCCGACACCAATGCGGCTCGCCTGATGGACCAGTCAGCCATGCTGATGTCCTGTCGGACTGATCCCGACTCCATGCGCGTTGTGTCGAACGTCTGGGCGGATGTGGCTTCACGCCTTCAGCAGACACTCCAGCAAGTCGCGGGCAGACCCGGCCTCATGCGGCCACGGGCGCGCTTCTACCAGCCGGAGTGGGTCACCGCGGTCGTCGTGGGCGACTATCTGCCGTTCATGCAGCCGAAACGCTGGCAGGCGATCTTCGGGGAGGCGTTCGCCATCCTCCGCCGCGGCGCGGGGCCGATCTTCTATCACACGTGCGGCCCGGTCATTGGCACCGAGGAGGTGTTGAAGGAATTGCCGGGGCTGGCCGGCTTCGAGACATCGTATGTCCGCAAACAGTCGAAGCGGCTGGCCGACCTGGCGGAGCTGAAGGCGCGGCTGGCGGGCAAGCTCGTGCTTTGCTCCTTCGAGTGGCCGCTTGGCGGCTTCACCGAGGACATGGAGAACTTCACGGCCGAATGGCTGTGGGAGATAAGCGAGGGCGGCGGCTTCATGATCCAGGATTCGGGGCCGGCGGAGGAAGGGTATACGCTCTACCGCCGGTTGGGGTTGCTGGAGTGACAGACTGCAGATAGCAAACTGCAAGATGCCAATGGATGTATTCAGACTGAGTTATCTTCATCCGAAGCGGAGCATCCTGAGCAGAGCAGCGTGCCTTTCGCTGCGCAGTCGAAGGATGCGTAGCGGCTCTTGCGCCAAGACGCCTCCTTCGACTACGGGCCGCGAACTACTGCGACCCTCCGCTCAGGATGCTCGTGAACTGACTTTCCATATACCCGATGCAAATGGCGCCTCGCGGTCTGCTATCTGCAATTTGCAGCTTGTAGTTTGTCAATGCCTATGAAGATCCTCGGGCAGGTCGGCGCCGTGCTCCGCTTCGCTGTCAGACGCCTGGCAGCGCAACCCGGCCTGGCGTTGGCGAACCTGCTCGGCTTGACATGCGCGGTGATGCGCGTGGTCAGCATCCCGCTCTATATGGACGCGACCTTCCACCGTATGCTCCGGGAGGAGTTGCGGGCCGGCGCAGGGATGCAAAGGCTGCCGCCCTCGCCTTCCTGTTCCACTGCTGGTCTTGCTCGGACAAGCCGTTGTGACGCTGCGGCGACTGCGGCCGTCGGAAGCGACCAAGCTGCTTGAGAGCGTGTAGGATATGAAGGAGAACTGATATGAAGAGTGTTGCCGCAATTGCGGAAATTCTCAAGCGGGAAGGCACCGAATACTTGATCGGCTATCCGGTCAATCCCATCATTGAGGCGGCCGCCGTCGCAGACATTCGCACGATCATCGTCCGCCAGGAACGCACCGGCATCCACATGGCGGATGCCATCAGCCGGCTCTCCTCGGGTCGGCGCGTGGGTGTCTTTGCCATGCAGCACGGCCCGGGAGCCGAGAACTCCTTCGGCGGTGTGGCTCAGGCCTATGGCGATTCTGTGCCCATCGTCCTCCTGCCGGCCGGTTACGAACGTCGCCTGACCAATATCCCGCCCAACTTCAACTCGGCCATCAACTACCGGCACATCACCAAGTGGTGCGAGCAGGTCCTGACAGGTGGTGTCATCCCGGACGCCATGCGCCGCGCTTTTACTCAGGTGCGCAACGGCCGGCCCCGCCCCGTGCTGGTTGAGATCCCCACGGACCTCTTCAACGAAGAGGTACCTGAGCCGCTGGACTATACCCCCACCTTTGCCGCGCGCACCGGCCCAGACCCGCAGGCGGTGCAGGAGGTTGCCCAGGTCCTGGTCGAGGCCAGACAGCCGGTCATCTATGCCGGCCAGGGAGTACACTATGCTCGCGCCTGGACGGCGTTACGCCGGTTGGCCGAACTGCTGGCAGCGCCGGTGACCACCAGTTTGCAGGGCAAGAGCGCCTTTCCGGAGGATCACCCCCTAGCGTTGGGTTCTGGTGGCCGGGCGATTCCCAGCACGGTGGGCCACTTTTTGCGCGGCGCCGATGTCATTCTGGGCGTCGGTTGCAGTTTCGCCACCACGAATTTCGGTGTCGCGATGCCCACCGGCCGGACGATCATCCATGCGACCCTCGACCCCGCTGACCTCAACAAGGACGTGCGCGCCCAATATGCCTTGATCGGCGACGCCCAACTGACTCTGGAGGGCCTGTGTGCCGCTGTGCAAGACCGCCTGGGCGTCGCTGAGCGCGACTATCGGCCCGTGGCGGAGGATATCCGGCGCCTCAAGGCGGAGTGGCTGGCGCAGTGGATGCCGAAGCTCACCTCGGATGAAGCGCCCCTGTCGCCATACCGCGTCATCTGGGAGCTGATGCACACGGTGGATGTCGCCAACACCATCATCACCCACGACGCGGGCAGCCCGCGCGATCAGCTTTCGCCGTTCTGGATGACGCGTGCGCCGCTCACGTACATCGGCTGGGGCAAGACCACTCAACTCGGCTATGGCCTCGGCCTGGCGATGGGCGCTAAGCTGGCGCACCCTGACAAACTTTGCATCAACGTCTGGGGCGATGCGGCGATTGGCTTTACCGGCATGGACTTCGAGACGGCAGTACGCGAGCGCATCCCGATCCTGTCGGTGCTGCTCAACAATTTCTCCATGGCTATCGAGCTGCCGATCATGAAAGTGGCGACCGAAAAGTATCGCAGCACAGACATCTCGGGGCACTATGCCGACATGGCGAAAGCCTTTGGCGGCTACGGCGAGCGGGTCGAAAGGCCGGAGGAGATCGTGCCAGCCATCCGGCGCGCTGTCCGCAAGACGCAGGAAGGCACACCCGCGTTGCTGGAATTCATCACGGCCAAGGAGATCACGTACTCCATCTTCCGCTAACGGCTTGGATGTCGGTAACGATTGTATGCAAGCGACGAGACCGCTGCTGACGATCCAGTGAACGTCGCGGCACAATGTGCACGCGCCATGGTAAGACCCGCTGGTCTGGATGGATCCGCGTACGCTGAATTGGAAAAACTGAATGCGACCACACGACCGTTTCCTTGCTCACATGCGTTTTCAACCCACCGACCGGCCGCCCCTCTGGGAGTGGGCGCCGTGGCCGTCGGCGCTGCGCCGCTGGCAACGCGAGGCGCTTGGCGAAGGCAACGAGCCGCCCCAGTACGCCGGGTGCGAGAATAAGGTCCTCTGCGGGGTGGATCTGTGGATGTTGCCGCGTTACCCCGAAGCAGTGATCGCCGAGGATGAGCGCACGATCACGGCGCGCACCGACCGCGGCGTCCTCCAACGCACGCTGAAATCGCCCGACGAGATGAGCATGCCGGAGCACATCGCGTACCCGGTGCAGAGCCGGACCGACTGGGAGGCGCTGAAGCGCCGCTTCGACCCGGCCGATCCGGCCCGTTTCCCCGCCGGCTGGGCCGCGCAGTGCGCTCAGTGGCGGCAGGAAGGCCCGATCCTGGTCTTCCAGGGGCCGCGCTCCCCCAGCCTCTTCGGCTTTGTGCGCGAACTGATGGGGCCGGAGCGCACGCTCTACGCGTTCCGCGACGATCCCGCGCTGGTGCACGACATGATGGAGGTCAGCGCCGAGCTGACGCTTGGGCTGCTGCCGCGCGTGCTCGCCGAGGCGCCGCTGACCGCCATCTACTTCTGGGAGGACATGGCCTACTGCGCCGGCCCGCTCATCTCCCCGAAGATGTTCCGGCAATTCATGATCCCGCGCTACCGGCGCATCACCGACCTGGCGCGCAGCCGGGGGATTGACACGATCTTCGTGGATAGCGACGGCGACGTCTCGCAGTTGATCCCGCTCTGGCTGGCGGCCGGGGTGAACGGCGTCTACCCGATGGAGGTAGCGGCTGGCATGGACGTGGTGGCGCTCCGCCGGCAATACGGCAAGGATCTGCTGATGACCGGCGGGATTGACAAACGCGTGCTGGCCCAGGATCGCCGCGCCATAGACGAAGAACTGGCGCGCAAAGTCCCGCTGGCCCACGAAGGCGGCTACATCCCACACATTGACCACGCCATCCCGCACGATGTGCCCTACGAGAACTTCTCCTACTACTGGGAGCGCAAGAAGCAACTATTGGGACTCGATCAAGGAGACATCTGATGTCCGATACTTCAGACCTGATCCTGGCGCAACACGTCACTGTCGCCGGCCGCGAGATCGCCATGGCTGCCCCGCCATCGGGGCTGGTCGTGCGGGAGGATCTCGGCATCCTGGCGCACGAAAGCCTCGATGGGCAGGTTGTGCACCGCACGCCCGACCCTAAGATCCCGCTATACGAGACCCGCGCCACCGTCACGCCGGGCGGCGACTTCCTGCTGATGTTCCCGGAAGGCGGACATTATGGCCACGGCGCGGTGAAGGTCAACGACATGCTGGCCTATCGCTCGTCGGATGGGGGCCAGACCTGGCGCGGCCCGACCGTCGCGTTCGACATTGACTACAATCAGCACGGCTTCATCCCGTTGATCCCGAAAGGCTCCCGACGCATCTATGCCTTCGGCACTCAGCCGATCTGGGATCTCTACACGCGGGAACGCGGCCTGAACGAGAACGCGCCCATCGGCTACCGCTATTCGGACGACGACGGCCATCACTGGTGCGAGGCGCGCATCATCCGGCCCGCCAACGATCCCGGCTTCCGGGGTATGTCGGTGATGCGCATGTGCGAGACCGACGCCGGCACGTGGCTGCTCGGCTCGCACGAAGGGGATTGGTCGTACAGGCCGCTCTGCACGCGGCAATACGTGTTGCGCTCTGCGGACCAGGGCAAGAGCTGGGAAGTGCTGCCCGGCCCGCGCCACGGCGGCTGGCATGTGGCCGGCTTCAACCGCATGGACGAGGGCCGGCCGATCAACCTGGGCGGCGGCGAGGTCTACATGCTGCTCCGCCCCCCGGAAGGACACTTGTGGAACACGCGCAGCCTGGACGACGGCAAGACCTGGGCGGTCCCAACGCCGACTTCCCTGATCCATCCCGATGCCCCGCCCATGCTGACCCACCTGTCGGACGGCAAGACCCTGTTGGCGCTGCACCACAACCGCTACTCGGACCTGAACTACACCGGACTGGATGGCAGAAAGCCCGAGGTGATGCAGGATCGCTCCGAGATCTGGGCCGCGCTCTCCCACGATGGCGGACGCAGTTGGAGCGCGCCGCGCTTTCTCTTCGCGAACGCGTTGGCGGAGTACTTCGAGACGCCTTTCCGCAACTATCAGTGCTCGTACATTGACCTGTTTCCGGCGGGCGACGTGCTGCACCTGTTCGTCCCGCATCGCTGGCGGCAGGTGCTCCACCTGACGCTGAAAGAGAGCGATCTGGCCCGGCTGCCAGCGCGAGCCGAACTGTAGGCCAGATGCTCATGCCGCACGGAGAGTGTGCCGCGGATACGCGCGGACAAACGCGGATAAGAGGAGCGGAGCGAAATCCGCGTTCATCCGCGACAATCCGCGGCCTGTCCTCGTGAAGTAATCATGGAAAGGAACCGAACCGTGTACCTTCATCCCCGTTCCGTTGCGCACAAAGTCTTCGAGGTCTGGCGCAGCCCCGACCGCTTCACCAAAAACCCGGACATGATCCGGCTGCCGAATGGCCGACTGCTGCTGGTCTACTCCGACAACGACGCGCATTGGTCGCAGGAAAGCCAGGTCTTGACAATCCTCGCCAGCGATGACGACGGCCGCACCTGGTTCAAGCTGGCCGAGCCGGGCCGCGCCGATCTGCGCCGGGGTGACGAGCGGCTGGTCACGCCGCGCCTGAGCCTCCTGAGCGATGGCCGGCTGGTCGTCGTCGTGGATCACGACGATCACAGCCACTTCCACACGGCGCAGCCCCCCGGCAACTGGGCCTATTGGAGCAGCGACGGCGGCCAGACCTGGTCCGCCGCGCAGGACACCGGCATCATCGGCTTCGAGCCGGATCGCATGATGGAATTGCCGGACGGCAGCCTGGCCGTCGCCACGCATGTGATGCTCCCCGAGGGGCAGGAGTTCGCCGATGTGCTCACCTGCTCGACCGATGGCGGGAGAACCTGGCAGCGTCGCGGGATCATCGCCTACGACGGCTACCACCGCTTCTGCGAAGGCGCCATCGTGCTGCTGCGGGGCAGGGAGCTCGCCTGCATGCTGCGTGAGAACCATTCGCGGGGCATCCCCTCCTTCGTGGCATTTTCGAGCGACTGCGGCCGCACCTGGACGAAGCCGCAGCGCATGCCCTTCGCCATCCATCGGCCCTACGCCAAACAGCTCCCCGACGGCCGCGTGCTCGTGACGGGCCGGCACGTCAACGGGCCGATTGGGACCTATGCCTGGGTCGGCGACCTGCGGGCGGCGGCCGGGACCTGGTCGGTGGGCGGCCCGCGCAGCGAATACGACGCCGCGCTGACGCCGGACGCGCTGATCATCCGCAATACGCCGGGGCGGTCAGGCTGCCGCTACAGCCTCCTCCCGCCGGAATCCGCCCGCAGCACAGTGCTGATGGAGGCGGTCGTCAAAGTCGAGGGGCAGGTCGGGCAGCCCGTCGCCTTCCTCGCCATCTCCCACCTCGGCGTGGCCGTGCAGATCTCGCCGGATGGCATCGGCACGCGCCCCGGCGTGGACTTCCAGAAGAAAGTAGACATGACAACCTATCGCACCGTGCGGCTCTACCACAAAGCGGGCTGGCTGCGCGTCTCGGTGGATGGTCAGGTGTTGATCCATCAGTGCATTTTCCGCGAGGATGCGCCGTCGGGCGGGTGGTACGGCAACGGGCCGCTGCACGCCTTCACCCAGTTCGGCGAGATGGGCGACGCGGGGCGGAGCTTCTGGAAGTCGGTGCGCTATGACGCTGGCAATCCGACCATCGGTGATTGCGCCTGGGAATGGCGCGCCGCCAGCGGGCAATGGCCCGACCAATACCAGCGCGATCGCCTGATCCAGATCCACGTGAACGAGCTCACCGAAAGCCACAGCCCGGATCACGGCTACTCTTCCTGGTTGGTGCTGCCCGATGGCCGGATCATCTTCGTGGACTACACCAACTATGGGGACAAGCCGAGCAAAAGCCATCTGGTGGGCGTCTATCTGGAGACCGAGGATCTGGCTTGAGCACGTTCCAGGTTTCAGGTTGAACGTGCCAACGTATCAACGTGCTATCGTGCAAACGGAAAGCAGGATGACATGACGAACGATGACCGGCCCTACGCGGGCGACGTAAAAGATGTCCGATTGGCGGCGACGCTGAAACGCCCCAGCATCTACAATCGCATCTGGCAGCCCTTCATCGAGATCTGGCAACCGGGCCATCTGCTGGTAGCCTATGGTCAGCACCTGGCCGGCAAGGTGGACATGGGCGATATCGTCTGCGCCATCAGTACAGACGATGGTGACACGTGGGGCGAGCCGGTGATGATCTTCGATCATCGCGCCCCGTTGGGTCCGCTGCGCGTGGCATATGCCAATCCGGTGCTCTATCATCCGGCGGGCCAGCCCGTCGTCTGGTGTTTCGCCATGCGCTGTCCGCTCCACTATCGCGACAGCGAAGATAGCCAGCTCTGCGCGGCCTATACCGCCGACGGCGGCCGCTCGTGGCAGCCGGTCGAGCTGGCGGTGGACTACCACTCGCCGCTCATCACCTGTGCGGGGATTATGCCGGTGATGCGAGCAGAGGGTGTGCGTTACCTCTTGCCGGTGCATCGCAACACGCTGCGCCATGATCCGCAGGGCAGCCAGGATCAACTCGTGCTGGAGAGCAGCAATCTGCTGGAGTGGAAGCTGGCGGGCTACGTGCCGCACCCGGCCGCCGGCCGGGTCTTCATGCACGAAGGCAACATCGCGGCGGGCGATGCGGCCGGCGAGCTCAAGATCGTCATGCGCACGGCCACTTATGGCCGCGACAACAGGGCGCTCGAGCCGCCGACCGCCTATTCATCGGTCAGCGCCGACGGCGGCCGAACGTGGTCGCCGGGTCAGCCGGAGCCGGCGCTGCACAACACCGTGTCCAAGGCATATTTCGGACGGGATGCGTATGGCAGCCATGTCTACGTCTTCAGCACTGGCCCGGCCCGGCAGCGGATGGGGTTGGGCTACAAAGTGAAGCGCCCCAGCTCGCGCTGGGGCGACGAGCGGGTCTTCTACGATGCGGGCGTCAAGAACTCTTACCCGACGCTGTTGGAGTATGAGCCGGGCCGGTTCTACGCGGTCTGGGACAGTTCCGACAGCCCGGACGATCCACGGACGGCCATCCGGTTCGGCAAGTTCAGAACCAACGTAACATAACAAGGAGCGTGTAAAATGATCCACCAACTTTCAACCCTCGCCGCCGGCAGGAGCGGACGAAGCTCATCCTGGGATACCAGCGGCCGGAACGCCGATGCCTGGCGCATCGAGCCTGGGGCGTCGCGGGTGCTCGCCGATCTGCGCGGCCCCGGCGCCATCATGCATATCTGGATGACCCAACGGGACCACTACCGCGAATGCCTGCTCAAGATCACCTGGGATAACGCCAGCCGGCCCAGCGTGTTGGCGCCGCTCGGCGATTTCTTCGGCCTGGGGCACGGCATCGTCAACAGTTACCAGTCGCTCCTCTTCACCGCCTCGACGCGCAACAACAACCAGTTCAACCAGGGCTGCGCGCTCAACTGCTACGCCCTCATGCCGTTCCGCGAGCGCGCGGTGGTGGAGCTGGTCAACGAAAGCGCCGAGGTGCACCGACAGTACTTCTACGTTGACTACGAGACCTATGACCGGCCGCAGCCCGACGCGGGCTATTTTCACGCCGAGTTCCGCCGGACGAATCCGTTCGGCGGCTGGGGCCACGAAATCCGCGTCAACACGCCGGAAGCCAACATCGTCAATCTGGAACGGCTGGCCTGGGAGAACAACTATGTCATCCTCAACACGCGAGGGCGCGGCCACTACATCGGCTGCAATCTGTCGGTGACGAACTTCCAGGGCACGTGGTGGGGCGAAGGGGACGATATGATCTGGGTGGACGGCTATAAATGGCCGCCCGACCTGCACGGCACCGGCAGCGAGGATTACCTGAATCAGGCCTGGGGGATGCAGCCGAACGCCTTCCTGCGCAACGGCTCTTCGATCCATGAGAGCCACACGAACGGCTACCAGACGAGTTACGTGCTGCACGTCGAGAACCCGGTGCGCTTCCAGCAAGAGATCAAGGTCACGATCGAGCACGGCCACGGCAATCACCTGGCGAACGAGATGTCGTCGGTGGCGTACTGGTACGCGGACAAACCGTATGCCGCGATCATGCCCCCGCCCATGCTCCAACGCCTGCCGGTGCTCCGCGACAACCAGGGGCAATGGCTGCACGATCCGGCGCGCCAATGTCCGGGCAAGCCGGTGGCGCTCAACGCGGAGATGCAGCAGATGAAGGCGCGCTGGGCGGAGAAAACGATGTAGGAGAGGCTATGACCACCCTGCAGGACACCCCTGCCCTGCGCCAAACCGACCTGTTCATCTCCGGCCAGGGCGGCTATCACACCTATCGCATCCCGTCGCTGCTCGTGACGGCCGCGGGCACGATCCTGGCGTTCTGCGAAGGCCGCAAACACAGCCGGGCGGACTCCGGCGACATTGACATCGTGCTGCGGCGCAGCACGGACAACGGCGAAACGTGGAGCGAGATGCAGGTCGTCGCGGATGCCGGGCCGGACGTGTTCGGCAACCCGTGCCCGGTGCAGGATCGCGCCACCGGCGCGATCTGGCTGCCGATCAATTGGAACCTGGCCGAGGGGCCGGAGAGCATGATCGTACGCGGGGCGGCTCCGCGCGGGGTCTGGCTGTTGCGCAGCGATGACGATGGCGTCACCTGGTCGGCGCCGGTCGAGATCACCGGGCAGGTGAAGCCGGCCGGCTGGCGCTGGTACGCCACCGGGCCGGGACACGGCATCCAACTGGCGAGCGGCCGGCTACTGATCCCATGTGACTTCAGCGTGGGGCAGCCCGATCCCGAGCACCGCTATTTTGGTTCCCATATCATCTACAGCGACGACCACGGCGCCACGTGGCGCGTCGGCGGCGCGATCCTGGGGCAGGTCAACGAGTGCCTGGCCGTACAGTTGTCCGATGGCGCGGTCTACCTGAACATGCGCGCCTACCACGGCCGCAACCGGCGGGCGGGCGCATGGAGTTATGACGAGGGGCTGACCTGGTCGGAAGCGCAACTGGACGAAGCATTGGTCGAGCCGATCTGTCAGGCCGGGCTGCTGGGCCTGCCGGACGACCGCGTGCTCTTCTCGAACCCGGCCAGCACAGCGCGCGAGCGATTGACAGTGCGCGTCAGCGCCGACCGCTGCCGGAGCTGGTCGGCGGGGCTGGTGCTCCACGCCGGGCCGAGCGCATACTCGGATCTGGCGCTGGCGCCGGACGGCCAGGTATGTTGTCTCTATGAGCGCGGCGACGCGCACCCCTACGAGCGGATTACCTTCGCTCGCTTCGGATGCGAGGGATGGTAAGCAGGACTTATCACGAGGATTTTGACATGACAGACACATTCCACGGCGCCTGGCCGGCGCTCATCACCCCCGCGACAGCCGACGGGGAAGTCAACTGCGCGGTCTTGCGCGACCTGGTCGAATACCTGATCGGCAAGGGGATCGGCGGGCTGTACGTCTGCGGCAGCACGGGGGAGGGGTTGCAGCTTTCGGTCGAAGAGCGGGTGCAGGTGACCGATACGGTGCTGGCCCAGGTACGAGGACGCGTCCCGATCATCGTGCACGCAGGCGCGACGGCCACGCGCCATGCCTGCGCGTTGGCCGTGCACGCGCAAAAGGTTGGCGCCGCGGGCTTCGGTAGCGTGCTGCCGTCGGTCGGCGGCGGCCTGGAAAGTACGTATGCGCACTACCGGGCGATCGCGGCGGCCGCGCCCAATCTGCCCTTTTTCCCCTACCTGTTCGGCGGGCAGACGGACGCCGTGTCGCTCATGACCGAGCTGCGCCGCCGCATCCCCAACGCTGGTGGGGCCAAGTACACCGGGCCGAGCATGTTCGAGCTCAAGCGTCTGGTGGATCTCGGCTCCACCGAAAGCGGCAAGGGCTGGACCATCTTCTCCGGCATGGATGAGCAGTGCATCTACGCCGCGATGTCCGGCGCGCCCGCCAACATCGGCTCCACGCTCAACCCCATGCCCGGCGCCTACCGGGAGATCCGCCGGCGTTGCGAGAGCGGCGACGTGGCCGGCGCCAACGATCTGCAACTGCGCGTCAATCGCGTGACCGCACTGCTGCTCGACGCGGGCTTTCCGGGCGCGTTGCGTGAGTCCATGCGCATCCTGGGCTTCGACTGCGGCGAGCCGCGGCTGCCGCTCCTGCCGCTGGCCGCCGAGAAGCGTGCGGTGCTGCGCAGCGAGCTCGCGTCAGTGGGTTTCGCTGAACTGGCCGCCATGTAACACGGATGGCTTCGATCAGGGGATCCAGGGCGTCCTCTTGTACAAGGCCAAGTCTTTCGGTCGTCGGTCGTTCGTCCTTCGTCAGGTCTTCACCCGCTGCTGCAACTCGTACAGCTTGTTCAGCGCCGCCAGCGGGCTGAGGCTGTTCACGTCGAGCGCCTTCAGCTCGGCGATCACCGGGTCTTCGGCCGAGAAAAGCGGGAGTTGGAAGACGGTGGCCTGTTGGAGCGCCGAGCGCCGCGGGCCGGCCGCGCCGGAGGCTTCCAGGTCGGCCAGGATCTCTTGGGCGCGGGCGACGACCGGCTTGGGCAGGCCGGCAAGCTGCGCCACGTGGACGCCGTAGGAGCGATCGGCCGCGCCCGGCACGACCTTGTGCAGGAAGACGACCTTCTCCCCCTGCTCGGCCACAGCCACGTTGAAGTTGACCACGTGCGGCAGCCGCTCGGCCAGGTCGGTCAACTCGTGGTAGTGCGTGGCGAAAAGGGTCTTGGCGCGCAGGCCGGGGTGGTTGTGGATGTACTCGACCACGGCCCAGGCAATCGCCAGGCCGTCGTAGGTGCTGGTACCCCGGCCGATCTCGTCCAGGATCAACAGCGAGCGATTGGTCGCATGGTGCAGGATGTTGGCGGTCTCGACCATCTCGACCATGAAGGTGCTCTGCCCGCGGGCGATCTCGTCCGACGCGCCAATGCGGGTGAAGATGCGGTCGGCCAGCCCGATGCGCGCCGACTCGGCCGGCACGAACGCGCCGATCTGCGCCAGCAGCACGATGTGGGCCGCCTGGCGCAGGTATGACGATTTGCCCGACATGTTCGGCCCGGTCAGGATGACGATGGCGTCGTCGGGCGAGAGGCGCGTGTCGTTCGGCACGTAGGGTTCGCCGGTCAGGAACTTCTCCACCACCGGATGGCGGCCGGCCTTGATCTCGATCACGGCGTCGTCGGCGACGACCGGCCGGACGTAGCGGTTGGCGTCGGCCACTTCAGCCAGCGCCGCGGCCACGTCCAACTCGGCGATGGCGCGCGCGGTCGCCAGCAGCCGGGGCGCGGCCGCGCTGATCTGCGCCAACACCTGGCGGAAGAGCTGCCCTTCTAGCTCCAGGATGCGCTCCTCGGCGTTGAGGACGAGCGCCTCGTATTCCTTGAGGTCCGGCGTGATGTAGCGCTCGGCGTTGACGAGGGTTTGCTTGCGGATGTAGTCGCTGGGCACAAGGCTGGCGTTGGCGGTCGTCACTTCGATGTAGTAGCCGAAGACCTTGTTATAGCCGACCTTGAGCGACTTGATCCCCGTGCGCTGGCGCTCGACCGTCTCCAGGTTGGCGATCCATGCCTTGGCGTCGCGCGTCGCCAGGTGGATGCCGTCCAGCTCGGCCGAGAAGCCGGGCCGGATGACCCCCGGCGTCGCCAACGTAGCCGGCGGCTCGTCGGCGATGGCCGCGGCGAGGAGCGCGGCGATATCGGCGTGGGATTGCAGATTGCAGATTGCAGATTGCAGATTGCCGCCGCTCGAACCGGTTCCCTGCCCCCGGCCTCCTGCCCCCTGACTCCTGATCTTCTCCGCCCGCGCCAACGCCTCGCGAATGCCCACCAGGTCGCGCGGGAGGGCGATGCCTTGCACGCAACGGTTGGTCCAGCGCTCCAGGTCACCCAGGCCGCGCAACTCGGCGCGCAGCTCGGCGCGGGGCACGGCCTCGGCCCAGGCGGCCACGGCATCCAGCCGGCGGTTGATGGCCGCCACGTCGAGCAGCGGTTGGGTCAGTCGCGCCCGCAGCAGCCGGCTGCCCATGGGGGTCAGCGTGGCGTCGAGCACGCCCAGCAGCGAGCCTTGCACCGTGCCGCTGCGGATGCCCTCGGTCAGCTCCAGATTCCGCCGGGTGGCCTCGTCCAGCGTCATGAACTCGCCGGTGCTGTAGGTGCGCAGGCCCGCGATCTGCGGCAGATCGCCCTGCTGCGTCTCTTGCAGATATTGCAGCAGCCCGCCGGCCGCGCGCACGGCCAGCGGCCGGCCGTCGCAGCCGAAGCCGGCCAGCGAGGCGACCTTGAAATGATCCAGCAACGCCTGCCGCGCCGTGGCTTCCTCGAAGCGCCAGGCGGGCACAGGAGTGACGTGGATTGCAGATTGCAAATTGCAAATTGCAGATAGCAGATCGGGCGGCTCCTTCGCCCACCGTGGATCTTTGACGGGGTAGATCAGCTCGGCGGGGGTGAGGCGGCTCAACTCTTCGGCCACGCGACGCTGCACGTCGGCGCCGTCGCCGATCTCGGTGGCGGCGAACTCGCCGGTGGAGATGTCGGCGTAGGCCAGGCCGGCGCCCCCCCCTGCCCCCCGACTACGGGGGGAGCCGCCCTCCCCCCGGGATTGGGAGGGCAGGGGGGCCGCACTCCCCCCAATTGGGGGGGCAGGGGGGGCCGCAGCGCCATCCAGCACCAGCGCAGCGATGTAGTTGTTGCGCTTTTCGGTCAGCAACCCCGGCTCGACCAGCGTACCCGGTGTGACGACGCGGCGCACGACGCGCGGGACGATCTTCTCCCCCTTCGGCGGCTCGTTGCCGATCTGCTCGGCGATGGCGACCTTGTAGCCGGCGTTGATCAATTTGGCGACGTAGGTGTCCACGGCATGGTAGGGCACGCCGGCCAGCGGCACACGCTCGCCATCAGGCGCGCCCACTGGCCGCGAGGTCAGGACGACATCGCAGACCGACGCGACGATCCTGGCATCATCGTCGAAGGTCTCGTAGAAATCGCCCAGGCGGAAGAGGAGGATGATGTCCGGGTACTGCTTTTTGATCGCCAGATACTGGCTGCGCATGGGTGTGGTCATGGGCGAGTCCGCAAAGGAAGAAAGGAAGGCATTACCCTAACAGCACTTCTCCGTAGGGGTCGCCATAGAGCACATACGCCAGCCAGGTCGGATTCGCTTCATCCACCTCCTTGATCGCCAGGCGCGCCTCGCGGAACGCCTGGCCGAGCGACTGCGCCTTACCCTCAAAGCCGTTGATGCCCCAGAGCCGGTTGTAGAACTCCTGGGCGAACTGCGCGGCCAGCTTGCCGTTGATCTCCCACAGCGAGCCGATGAATGCGCTGGCGCCCCAACCCAGCAATTTCTCCGCCCAGCCACCCAGGCCGGTCAGGTCGAAGCCGACCTCCCCGGAATGACACGCATTGAGAAAGACCACCGGCTTTGTCGCGGTGAGGCCCGCCCGCGAACGCACGTCCAGTTGGCTGGGACTGAAATCGCCGCCCGCCAGCCTGATCCGGGAGTTGTCGGGGTTGTCGGCGTCGAAATTCCCGTGACAGGCGAAGTGGAGCAGATGGGTGTTCCTGGCTTGCAGGCATCCCTGCACCTCGGCGGCCCGGGTCAGCGGCCCGGCCAGGCTGACCTGCCACTGCCGGCGATGCAAATCCAAGAAGTAACAATTCTCGACGTCGGCTTCGGGCGCGCTGCCCGGCGGCGCTACCCAGGTCCCCTGTTTCATGGTGAGCTGATCCGGCGCGCCGGGACCGACCAGCCAGCGAGATAGGCGGAACCTCTCGCACAGTGGCTCATCGTCATACAGCACGTTGCCATCCTTGTCCACCGCGAAAGGCCGCACGATCTCCCAGGGAATCCACGGCTCATCCGATGTGATCATCAGGCTCTTGTCCTTGAATTGCTCACGGATCGTTGCGCCGTATTCCTCCTTAAGCTCTTTTGAGAAGAGCTTATCGAACAAGTCATTGCCCAGGGTGACCAGTTCCTGCTTGATCGCCTCGGTCTCGACCGCCGTGCGCATGGATGCGCTGCGCCCGGCCAGCGCGCTGAGTCGCTCGAGCATCGGCCGCAAGAGCGCGCGTGGGGAGTCAGCCGCTAACTCGGTCTCGCCGGCCGGTTTGTAGTGGTATTTGCCGCCGTGCAACATGAACGACAGTTTGCGCTTGTCGCCCGAAAGCATCACCCGCAGCTCCAGATCGGGCGGGGGCGCGCTCTTGCCGCGAATTGGGGAAACGACGGGGGTCGGCGCGGGCACGGCGTTCGTCAAGTCGCTCGTCGCGCCCAACTCCGCCACTACCCGCACCTGGATCGCCTGCGTCAAGATGTTGCGGCCGAACTGGTCAATGGCGATGTTGATGCGCTTCTCGCCCACCGACTGGGGAGTGAGGAGGAAGACGACCGGCTCGCAGTCGCGGTCGGGCTGCACCGTCACGACCCGACCCGGCGAATCGCTGAGCGCAGGCAGCCCGCCCAGGGTCTCCCTCACGTCAAACCCCTCGGCCTGGATGACGATGGTCAGATCGCCCACCTGGAGCGTCATCCTGCCAATCGTCTCAGATATGGCCGACCTGGCGGAGTGCTTCTGCGCCACGTGGACGACGAGCGGCACATCCTTCTGCGTCGCCAGGATCGTCGCCGGGAAGTAAACGTTCGCAAAGCGCACAACCTCACCGCTGGGGCCGGGAGCGGCGCTCTCCGTCATAGCGTACATCACCGGCCCGACGACGGCCTTGGGAAAACCCATCAGGCCCTTCAATTCCCCGCCGCGGAAAACTACCTCGGCCGGGAGCACGAAGGTCTTGTGGCTCGCCAGCAGCGCCTTGACCGCCGGATAACCGCCAAGCAGCGCCTCGACCCCGCGCAGGAACTCGATGGGATCGCCCCCGCGCGCCCAGGCATCGTAGAGCTTCTGCCAGGCGGCGCGTTCCGCCTCGGTCAGGCGATCATCGTGCGCGGCGACGAGCCGCACCACCGCCTCGGCCGTCGCTTTCGGGTTGTCGAAAAGCCGGAAATCGGCGAACGCGACCAGGCTGGCGAGCAAAGCTCTGTGTTTGTCTTCCGGCACAGTCGCGACGGATCGGTAGCTCACCGCGGGCGCGGCGGGCTGCTGACCCGCTTCCAGCGCCCGCGTCGCGCCGGCCGGCAGCGCGCCGCGCGCCGACCACAAGGCATCCAGGAGTTGGATGATAGCGGCCGGTGCGCTGAAGCTATTTGCAGCGGCGATCTTGGGGCCGTGCGCCATGATCGCCTGCTGCACATCGGCGCGAGCCGGCGCGGGCAGGGCGGCCCAGGCAGCCTGAAGCGCTTGAGCGGCCTTCAGAAGGGTATCGGCGGCGGTATCATTACGAAATGGCATGGGGAAACCTCTTCAGGCGGGCCACTGGGCGCTGAAATCATCGAACAGCCACGCCAGCAGCTTGTCCCAACCGGTGGCCTGCGGGAATTTGAGGCTCTGATAGATGCCGAGCACATCGCGGAGCTTGGGCGGCAGAAACACCGACAGCCCGTTCGCGCCCTTGTACTTTGGGCGATAGGCGACCTGGAGCACTGCGGCGTCAGGCCCGCGCGCCTGGAGGTGATCGTAAAGCGCCTTCGCCGCGGCCGAGACCGCTGTATAGTAGCCGAACTCGGTCTTGCGCGCCAGCTTAAGGGCGAGATCGCCCAGATCGCGGTAGTTGCGATCCTGGAATACCAGGACAGGGTCGTAGCCGGTCAGCAGGCCCTTGACCATCCCCTTAAGCGCGGCGTCCGCCTGGCCGCGGATCGTATCCACCAGAGCCTTGCACAAAGCCACCGTCTGCCCCGCGCGGCGCAGGTCAATGGCCGATTGCGTGATGGTCTCCTCCAGCCGGGTGGCGGCCTGATAGGTGCGTGCGAACTCGCGCACGACCTGCTCGGCCACGCGGCCGGGCGCCATGCCCGGCTCCCGATTCAGCGCGGCCAGGATCGGCGCGTAGGGCCAGCCATCCATCGGCTCCACCTCCTGGGACGCGACGAAAAAGTCGGCGAAGTCGGCCAGCTCGAAGACGCCCTCCACCATCGCCATCAGGCAGGCGTCCATGCCGATCAGGTCGAGCCGCACGCCGGTCGCAGCCTGCGCCTCGGCAAAGGCTTTACGCAGGTCGGCCGTGTCCAGGAAATCCTTACTCGAATCGTCGAAGGCAATCGGCCGGGTGGCCCCGTCCGCGGCGACGACCCGCTCCCGCCGAAACAGCGGTTGGCCTGCGCCCAGCGCGCGCACAGTGGCGTAGGCATCCACATCCAGCCAGCCGGTGCCGTGGTTCCAGATGACCAGCGCGTAATGCTCGGCGGGATAGAGCCGGACGCTCTCCACGATGAACCCGGTCAGGGTGTTGGGGTCGCCCATGTTGACCCCTTGCAGACGTCGGCAGCGGCTGCCGGCCAGCCCGCGGCCATCGCGGCGCACCTCCACCAGGTAGGTAGCATCCTGATTGGTGTCAAACAGACAAGTTACCGCCACGTTGTCCGTGGTGCCGATCGTGCCCATCTCGGCCAGATCTTGGTAGCCAGCCGAGGTCATTTCGGCCATCAACTTGAGCTTGCCGTACTGAGTGCTGAACACCTTGCCGTTGTCGCCGGCCATGTAGACCATCAGCGTCCAGGGGCGACGCAGGGGCGCATCGCTTGCCATCTGATCCTCCTCTCAATCTATTGTAACCTGGCGCAATTATACACGCATGGGGACCCGCGGTCAACGCGCAGAATTCTCTGGTAGTGTATCCCTTTCGGTTGAAATTCGCGAACGACTGGACCTCTGGTAGAGTAGGGGGCATCCAGTTGCCACATTTTCACACGGAAAGGAAGACACCCCCCATGCCTAACCTGCAGCCAGAACGACGT
>Ga0233425_10002428_pt1 | contig 36763 bp, 37 predicted proteins | sample Watercolumn_Towu_2_FD_181712 | JGI IMG/M metagenome (GOLD analysis project Ga0233425, IMG submission 181712) | Freshwater microbial communities from Lake Towuti, South Sulawesi, Indonesia - Watercolumn_Towuti2014_140_MG | ecosystem: Environmental > Aquatic > Freshwater > Lake | place... | reverse complement strand
ACAACACCGGGGATGGATAAGAACCCAAACATTTTTTGATCGACAAAGGTTCCCAGGAGAACAAATAATTCACCGATGAAGCTGTTGGTGCCCGGAAAACCCAGAGAGGAAAGGGAAAAAAGTCCGAAAAAGCCAATGTAATAGGGCATGATTTTGGTTAATCCGGAATTGTCAGCAATCATCCGGCTATGACTTCGTTCATAGATAATCCCGACACAGAGAAAGAGGGCCCCGGTGGTTATGCCGTGATTGATCATCTGTAAGATGGCCCCTTCCAGACCATTTTTATTAAAAACGAAGGTGCCTAAGGTGACAAAGCCCATATGGGCTACGGAGGAATAGGCGATGAGCCGTTTCATATCGCTTTGGCCTAAAGCCACATACCCGCCGTAGATTATGGAGATAATGGAAATCCAGAGGATGTAAGGGGCAAAATAGACACTGGCCTGCGGGGTAATCGGCAGACAGAATCGCACAAACCCATAGGTTCCCATTTTTAATAAAATACTGGCCAGGATGACGCTGCCGGCCGTAGGGGCCTCTACGTGAGCGGCCGGTAACCAGGTATGTAAGGGCGCCATAGGAACCTTGATGGCAAAGGCGATACCAAAGGCCAAAAAGATCCAAAATTGGAAAGTAAACGAGTAGCTTTGGCCCATCATTTGAGGAATACTGAACGTCCCGGTCTTCAGGAAGAGGGCGATCATGGCCACCATGAGGAACACGCTACCGGCCATGGTGTAGAGAAAGAATTTAATGGAGGCGTAAACCTTGGCCGGACCGCCCCAGACGGCGATCAATAAATACATGGGAACCAACATGGCTTCCCAGAAAATATAGAAGAGGACAAAATCCAGGGCGGAAAAAACACCCACACAGGCGGTTTCAATCAGGAGCATGGCGAAATGAAATTCTTTGACCCGTTTGGCTATGTATTTCCAGGAGGCCAGGATACAAATCGGGGTGAGCAGGGTGCTTAATAAAACCAGCAGCAAACTGATGCCATCCACTCCCAGGGTGTAATAAATTTTAAAGCTCGGAATCCAGGGCACGTGTTCGCCGAACTGGTATTTATAGGTGGTTAGATCAAAGCTAAAATATAAGGGCAAGGAGAGAAGGAAAACGATCAGACTGATGATCAGCGACCAGATCCGGACCGTTTTCTCATCGTTGAGAAAAAAGAGAATCAGTGCCCCTGCCAAAGGGAAAAAGATCAGTGTGCTTAATATGGGATAGGTAAGCTTATTGAGAATTAAAAAATCCATGTTGATTTATTTTCCTGAATAAGTTTTTCCGTTAAGGCCATCTAATATTCAGATAAGCCAATAAATTCCGACAACCACAAAAATGACCACAAAGGCTAAGGCCAGATAAAATTGAATATTACCGGTTTGGACATGGCGGACTTTATTCCCCAGACCTTGCGTTCCATAGGCCACATTATCCACCACCCCGTCAATACCCCAGCGGTCAAACCAAGCCGTACGACCGGCGAATAGCATCAAGCCCTTGAGGCCGACGGATTTGTATATTTCACCCCAGCCGGTATCAAAGGATTGGATGAATTTTTCATCAAACTTCATAAAAGCATCCGTGGCTTTGCGGAAAAACCAATCAAAGTCAAGATTGATTTTTGGTTCCGGCGTCAGTCGTTTGAGGAGCAGGAAGAAGCCTAACCCGGTGAATAATAGAATCTGAACCGTCTCCGAAAGGTGCGGAAAGGCATAGGGATGAAACTCCATGGCCTTTTCTTTGAAAGGAAGAAGCTCATAAAGGGCATTGGGATAAATCCCGATGAAAAAACATAAAAATGAGGTCAAGCCCATACTCCAAAGCATATTTTTCGGGGGTTCCTTAGGCTGGAGCCCGCAATCTTTTCCAAACCAGGCGAAGTAGGGGAGCTTTAATCCCACGGAGAGGAACGTACCCACCGAGGCCAGGAGCATAAGGACCATAAGCACCGGGTGATGGGCTTCACCGGCCCCGGCCACGACCATTGATTTGCTAACAAAACCGCTGAACAGAGGGAAGCCGGAGATGGATATGCCGCCGACCACATAAAAGATAAGGGACAGAGGCATATATTTATAGAGACCGCCCAATTGATTCAGTTTGGATGTCCCGGTCATCAGCAACACCGAACCAGCACCCATGAACAGGAGGGCTTTATAGAGAATATGGGCATAGGCATGGGCGCAGGCCCCATTAAGGGCCAGTTCCGTTCCGATACCGACACCGGCGACCATGTAGCCGACCTGACTAATAATATGATAGGACAAAATACGCCGCATATCATTTTCAATGGTAGCGTAAAAAACGCCGTAGAGGGTCATGACCACACCCATGACGGCCAAGACATCGAATCCCGGAAAGGCTCTAGCAAGAACATACACAGCGGTCTTGGTGGTAAAGGCGCACATAAAGACCGCCCCGGTCACTGTGGCTTCGGGATAAGCATCAGGCAGCCAGGCATGAAAGGGGAAGACGGCGGCATTTAAGGCAAAACCGGCTAAAATCAGGTATTCGGCAAAACCGGCGCCGGCTTTGGGAATCAATTCAAAGGCCATGGATCCGGTATTTTTGTAGTGGAGAAAGATACCGGCCAGGAGCAGAAGGCCGCCGAGAATATGCCACAGCACATAGCGAAAGCCCGCTCTTAAAGAAGCCGGTTCGCGGCGGAACCAAATCAAGAAGGTCGAGGCCACGGCCATCATCTCCCAGAAGATAAAGACCGTCAGGTAATCTCCGGCAAAAACAACCCCCAAGGAGCCGCCGACATAAAAATAAGAGGCGATGTGCTGGGCATCCTCTTTGACATGAAGTCCGTAAAGGACTCCCAGAAAAGACATGAGGGTAAAAACATGGGCAAAGACCAGACTGAGGCGATCCACTTTCCCCAGGATGATCTTAAACCCTAGATAATTGATCTCTCCATAAACGCCCAAGCCCATGGAGAGGACAAGATAAAATGAAATGGCCGGAATGAGTAATAAATAAACCTGTTTGACCTTGCCCTTGAGAACAGGAATCAGAAAGGCGCCAAGAATAAATAAAAGGGCTGGATGAATGAACTTATCCATAATAATCCTCTTTTTTCATCAGCCAGGCATGGGCAATACCTTTGGCGATGCGAATCATCAATACGCAGCAGACCAGCCCGAAGACTGACCAAAAAGCCGGTATTTTATCACCGAAAAAATGGACCTCATGGGGCCGGTTCAAGATATCAAACACGATTGCTGCCGCCATCAGGAGATAAAGAAGCTTTTTCAGGATCGGCAGATTATCCCGTAATTTTTGTATTGGATTTGCCCAGTTCATGATCTAAAAACCGCCTTTGCAATGTTCAATAAATAATCGGGATCCATGGCTTTAACGATGTTCATAAAATAATCCGGATAAATACCCATGATAATAGAAGCAATAGCCGTTAGGAACAACGGAACGACCATTACTGCCGGGGCTTCGTGCATCCCGTGTCCGTGATGGGCCCCGGGATCGCCCTCTCTGGGTTTTTCAAAAATGGCTTTCAAAATAACCGGGAAAAAATAGCCGGTATTCAAGATAGTGCTGGCCAAAAGGACGAGCAGAAAGAAGCTCTGTCGGGCCTCCAAGGCTCCCAGGCCAATATACCATTTGGTCACGAAACCGCAGACCAGAGGAACGCCGACCATACTTAAGGAGGCAATGCTGAAAGCGGCGATGGTAAAAGGCATCTGACGGGCAATTCCACCCATTTCACTGATTTTTTTGGTATGGAGGGACACATAAATGGCCCCGGCGCACATAAAGAGGGTGATCTTGGAAAAGGCATGATTGGCGATGTGGAGCACGCCGCCGGTAACGGCGCTAGGGGTCAGCAAGGCCACACCCAAAATAACATAGGAGAGCTGGCTCACCGTGGAGTAGGCCAGTCGAGCCTTCAGATCGTCTTTGGTCAAAGCGATGATCGAAGCGCCGACGATGGTGATGGAAGCGGCAATGGCGGTCGGTATCCCTAAATTCAGGTCATTGAGGATCTGAACGCCGAAGACGGATAACATAATTCGGCTGGTGCAAAAGACGCCGGCCTTGACGACGGCCACGGCATGGAGTAAAGCGCTGACCGGGGTAGGGGCCACCATGGCCGAGGGCAGCCAGTTATGAAAAGGCATGATGGCCGCCTTGGCTAATCCGGCGATATAGAGGACATAAGTGATAGAGACCAAGACCGGATTGGCATCCTTGGGGAAAATACCTTTGGTTACACCTGAAGGGGCAAAATCCAACGTCCCCGCCAGGATATAGGTCAAAATAACCGCCGGTAGCAAAAAGGATTTGGCCGTACCGGTGAGGTAGACCATATATTTTCTGGCCCCTTCATAGGCTTCGTCATCCTGATGATGGGCAACCAATGGATAGGTAAAGATGGTGATGACCTCATAGAAGAAATATAAGGTGAAAACATTTCCGGAAAAGGCCACACCAACGGCCCCGACAATGGCTACGGCAAAACAAAAATAATAGCGGGTCTGGGCATGCTCATTTAATGAGCGCATGTAGCCGATATTATAAAAAGTGACCAGGATCCAGAGGAAAGAGGAAATCGTTCCAAAGAGGATCCCCAGAGCGTCAACCCGGAATTTCATGGAGATGCCCGGCAAAATCACAAATGGGGTGATCTCGTAGGCCTTTCCGGCCAAGACCGCCGGGGTCATGGAAAGGACAGTCAGAAAGGTGGCAATTGCGCCAATAACCGACCATGATTCCCGAAGATTAGGTTTCTTGGGGGTAAACATAATCAGCAGGGAAGCTATGGTGGCAAATAAAACCGCTAATACCGGCCGTATAGAGATAATGGTTTCCATTGTTTCCATCGGGATTACGTTATCTATCCTTTCAATTCACTGACACTTTCAGGCTTAATGGCTCGAAATTTACGATAGACCGTTATAATGATACTTAAGGCGATAGCCGCTTCGGCCGCCGCCACGCCCATAATAAAGAGGGTGAAGGCCTGACCGGTTACCGGGTCTTTGGAGAGGAACATGTTAAAGGCCATAAAATTCAGGGCGGCCCCGTTTAAGATCAACTCCGTGGCAATCAGCATTCCAATAAGACTGCTTTGTTGTAAGAGACCAAAGATTCCCAGGCAGAACATGAAGGCGCCCAACATCAAATAGGTGTGAAGTTGTTCCATAGCTAATCCCTTTTCTGACCGAGTCCGGCGATCATGATGGCGCCGATGATCGCTATGGCCAAAAGTAAGGAAATCAATTCGAATACTAAAAAGTATTTGGTAAAAAATTGTTGGCCCAAGGTTTTGACGGACCAGTCCCGGCTGATATTGGCCAGAGGAGCCGTTTTTAAATTAAAGATCATAAAGACCATACCGGCAAAGGTAATCACACTGACCAGAAAGGCCGTCACCACTTTTACCGCCGGTTTTTTGGGGATTTCCAGTTCTAGGGGCGGTGAAAGCATGATGGCAAAGATGTAGGTGATACAGATGGCCCCAACATAAATCAACAACTGCATCATGGCCACAAACTGACTCCCTAGGAACAGATAAATTCCGGTTAATCCCAGCATGGAAAGGGCCAGGCCCAAAATATTATGCAGGATGTTCGGGAGCGTTACGGCCAAAACGGCCCCGGCTATGGTGATCACGACCATCAGCCAGAAGGCGACTTGGGCGACAATGATCGGTGGTATAAAATCTGCTATGGTTGTCATCGACTTCCCTCTAATCGGCCCATAATATCAATGACCGTATCCCACCGGGAGTAGTAAACCAGTTCATATTCTTTGGAAAAGGTAATGGTTTGCTCCGGGCAGACATCGACACAGAGGCCGCAAAGACTGCACTTACTGAAATCAATATAATAGCGGGTGCCCACTTTTTTATCCCCGGCCCGGGTTTTTTCCCCCTGAACCTTGATGACATGTGAGGGACAGGTGCGGGCGCATAATCCGCAGGCCACACAATGATGGCTCTTGGTATCATCAAAACGGATGGCTTCAATATGACCCCTGAAGTTGGCGGTCATGGTCAGCTTTTGTCTGGGGTATTGAACGGTGACAATCCGGGTAAAAAGCCTTTTCAAGGTGATCCATAAACCGACCACCAGACTCTTACCGCCGATAAGGATATCTTTAATATACTGGTTGAAGCCGTAGGGGTTCGTATTCATTTTATATGACCTTCAGGACAATAGCGGTGATAAAAAGATTAACCAGGGCTATGGGAATCAAAACCTTCCAGGCAAAATTCATCAATTGATCAAAGCGAATCCGCGGATAGGTCCAGCGCATCCACATGACGACAAAAAGGAGGAAGTAGGTCTTAGCGAAAAACCAGACTGCTCCTGGTAAAACCGGCCCGTACCAGCCGCCCAGGAAAAAGGTGGTGAAAAGAGCGGCGGCAATGACCATATTGGTATATTCAGCCAGAAAATAGAGAGAAAAACGCATCCCCGTATATTCGGTGTGGAACCCGGAGACCAGTTCCGATTCCCCTTCCACCAGATCGAAGGGTGCCCGGTTGGTTTCGGCAGTAGTGGCGATAAAAAAGATGATGGCGGCTATGGGTTGATAAAAGATAAACCACAGACCGGATTGGGCCTGAGCGATTTCTCCTAATTTAAAGGTATTGGTCATCATGACAATCGGCATGACCGAGAGCAGCAGAGGAATCTCATAGGCCACGTTCTGGGCCACGGCACGGACGGCCCCGATCAGAGAATATTTATTATTGGAGGCCCATCCACCCATCAGAATAGAAATAATAGTTATGCTGGAGAAGGCGAAAATCAATAGAAAGCCGACATTGACGTCTTTTATTTGTACCAGGGGACTGAAAGGAATGGGTATGAAGCCGACAAAGGCCGGGGCCACGACGATAATCGGGGACAACCAGTAAAGCGGTTTGTCGGTCAAGCCCGGGGTGACCATCTCTTTCCCCAGCAATTTAACGGCATCAATCAACGTTTGCAGGATACCGTGAGGACCCACTTCCATCGGCCCGGGACGCAGTTGGATGTGACCGGCCACCTTCCGTTCCGCCAGGACCAGAGCGGCGACGTTTAAAGGGACAAGGGCGGCAATGATCAAAAGCCCCACCAAACCGGACATGACATCCGAACCCAGGAATCCATAAATTTCTTTTATGTAGGGAAGTTGTGTAATATTCACCGATCAATCTCCGGAACGGTTACATCGATACTGCCAAAAATGGCAACGATATCGGCCAAGAAGTGACCTGGACAAATCTTCGTTAAAACAAAAAGGTTGGAAAAAGAGGGGGCCCGAACCTTAATGCGATAAGGGACCCGAGTCCCGTCACTGACAATATAAAATCCGGCGGCACCCCGAGCACTTTCAAAGGTCACATAACAATCCCCTTCGGGCGGGGTGACAAAACGAGGGACTTTAGCTCGAACGGGTCCGGGAGGTAAGTGGTCCAGGGCCTGTTCGATAATATTCAGACTCTGTTCCAATTCAGCCATGCGCACCTGATAACGGGCCAGACAGTCTCCTTCCTTGCGGGTGGGGATCTCAAATTTAAACTCCGGATAAACCGAATAGGGCTCATGTTTGCGGACGTCATATTTAACGCCGGAACCTCTTAGGGTTGGACCGGTAACCCCATATAAGAGGGCGTCTTCTTTGGTAATGACCCCTACATCCTTGGAGCGTTTAATAAAAATGACGTTTTGATTAATCAGGTTTTCATAATCCCAAAAACGGCTGCGCAGGCGTTCGATAAATTTGCGGGTGCCGTCGTAAAATTCTTTAGTGATATCATTGCGAACACCGCCGAAACGACCGTAACTGTAAGTCAAACGGGAACCGGAGATCATCTCCAGGAGGTCCAGGATATTTTCCCGGTCATCCCAGCCCCAGAGAAAGGGGGTGATAGCCCCTAAGCCCATGGCGTAGTCCATAGTCCCGATAAAATGGCTGGCGATACGGTTCAATTCCGAGGTAATGACCCGGATATATTCAGCCCTTCGGGGGACCTCGATCCCGCAGAGTTTTTCCACGGCCATGCAGTAGCCATGATTAAAAATCATTCCCGAGAGGTAATCCATCCGGGCGGGATTAGGTAGATATTGTTCATAAATCCGGTTCTCGGCCATCTTCTCATGGCCCCGGTGGGAGTAGCCGATGATCGGTTCGATCTTGACGACCACTTCGCCGTCCAGGGTGAGTAGAAGGTGCATAACCCCGTGTGTGCTGGGGTGCTGCGGGCCGAGATTGAGCTGATAGACCCTTTGGTTTATGGTCGCGTCGTCTATAGTTTTGATGTTCAGCATAGGATGTCGTCTATTTGGTCGGTAAATTTGGTTTTTCCGAAATTCTTTAATAAGGGGAAGTAATCGGCATCGTCGGGGTTGATGATCCGTTTCAGATCAGGGTGCTCCTGGAAGCGGATGCCGAAAAAGTCATAGACCTCCCGCTCCAGCCAAATGGCAGCGGGAAAAATAGCTGAAACTGAAAAGGGTTGGACGTCTTTAGGGATGCGGATGCGCGTCAGTAACCGAACCTGCTGCTGATTGTAGGTGGAATAGAGATAAACTAATTCGAAAGAGTCGATAAAATCTGCGGCGGTGACGGTCTCCAGCATAAAGCGTTTGTCCAGCATGATTTGGGCCACCCGGCGTACGCCGCCTTTATCCAGACGCAGTTCCAGATGATAGCCCTTTGTGGCGTAATCGCTTTCGCTGATCTGTCCCTCTGGGACGGCCTCGGCCAGACTACTTCTTAGCTCTACGAGCAGCTTTTTCTGCCCTGCGGTTAGCATCAATGATTCCTTTTGTCATTTTGGTTTGAATTTTAATGAATCCCTGGAGCAAGGCCTCCGGACGGGGAGGGCAGCCGGGGATATAGACATCGACCGGAATGATTTTGTCCGCACCGTTGACGATGGCATATTGCCCGTCATAAGAAAAAGGCCCGCCGGAAATGGCGCAATTACCCATGGCGATGACATATTTGGGAGCGGGCATCTGGTCATAAAGGGTTTTAATTGTTGAAACCAGTTTATGGGGAATCGTACCGGCGACGACCATCACATCTGATTGGCGGGGGGTACCCCGGGGGATGATCCCGAAGCGGTCCCAGTCAAAACGGGCCACACCGGCGGCCATCATTTCGATGGCGCAGCAGGCAATTCCAAAGGTCAAAGGCCAGAGGGCATTGACCCGGGCCAAATTCAATAAATCCTGAACAGGCGCAAATCCCACCACGCCGGGGATTTCTTTTGATTCCACCTGAAAGCCCTTGGAAGGCAGGCAAATGGGACTGCTTCCCTTTACTTCCATTTAAAAACTCCTTTACGCCAGGCGTAGACAATCGCCAAAGATAACAGAAAGAGAAAGATGAACAGTTCCACCAATTCCGAAAACCCTGTGCCTCTTTGATAGGATAAAAGGACCGGAAAAAGGTAGAGGACATCCACATCAAAGGCCAGGAAAATCAAAGCGAAGAGATAATAAGAAGCCCCGAACTGCATCCAGGCCGTTTTGATCGGGGGCATACCGCTTTCATAGGGGACCAGTCTTTTTTCTCCATAGACCCGGGGGCCAAGGACGAAATTTATGATCACCATGGAAAGGGGAAGAATTAGACCAACAATAAAGAAAATAAAAACAAATAAGAATTCACCGAGGCCGGCTTGTACCATCTGTGGGAACACTTAATTCGTACTCCTTGAGGTCCTCATGAAATGGTTACTACAATATCCGATTTGATTCGGTCGTATTACCTGTTTAGAACGGTCCTTGTCAAGAAAAAAAAATAAAAAAAAACCGTCCGGAGAAAACTTTGAGAAAAAAAATACAATATCTATGTTTTTTTTGGGCCTAACAGGCTATAATTAATTGATTTAACATATTGTTTGTATGGAGGGCCTTAAAAGATGGAATTTCTATTTTTATGAAGCCGAAGAAGAGTTTCGATGCGTCTGGGAACTACAACTTGCCCCGGTGGGAAAGCCAGAGTTTGGCTTGTTCAATATCTTTGGTAATTTGCGCCTTTAGGGCCTCGGGACCGGAAAAGGTTCGTTCTCCCCGGAGTCGCTTAAGAAAAAAAATTCTCATCTCCTTACCGTAGAGATTTCCATCAAAATCAAAAAGGTAAGTCTCGACGGAAATAAACTTCCCGGCAAAGGTTGGGTTGAACCCGACATTCGTCACCCCATAGGAAACTCCGGCCGGACCTTCGGCTCGGACAACATAAACCCCTCGTTGCGGGATCAGTTTCTCATTGGTATTCATATTGGCCGTGGGAAATCCCAAGAGAGAGCGTCCGATCCCTTTCCCGGCGATTACCGTACCGGAGAGAGAAAAAGGGCGGCCTAGTAAAAGCTTGGCCTCCTCCATAGCCCCGGAGGTGATCAATTCCCGGACCCGGGTACTGCTGACCAGATGGGTGCCGATCGTTACCGGGGGATGGATGTGGACCTTAAATCCGAGATCTTTCCCCAAGTCTTTGAGCAGATGGATATTGCCTTCCCGTTTTCGCCCGAAGGTATAATCATAACCGATGATAATCTCCTTGGTCCCGATTTTTTTCACCAGGATGTCTTTGATAAATGTATCCGCCGGGATCTGGGAAAATTCTTTGCTGAAAGGAATGGATAGAATAACCTCGATCCCATAAGAATAAATCAGTTCATTCTTGTATTCTTCTGAAACGATTTGACGGGGAGCCCGACCCGGCCGGAGGACCTCAGCCGGATGAGGATGAAAAGTGATAACCATCGGGGTCCCATCGATAGTCTTGGCCCGCTCCCGGACTTTCTTGAACAGACTTTGATGCCCCAAATGAAGACCGTCGAAATTTCCAATGGTCAGAACCGGGGCCGGCAGAGGTTGGCGTATTTGATTAAGATCGGAAAAATATAGTTTCATTTGCTTTTCTTCGAAAGACCGCTTGACAGCGATAAAAATTTCATTTATATTTTTAAACCAATTAAAAATCAATGAAATAATGAATGCCGAAGTGGCGGAATTGGTAGACGCGCTAGGTTCAGGGTCTAGTAGGCGGACGCCTGTAGGGGTTCGAGTCCCCTCTTCGGCACCAGAGTGAGTGAAGCGGGTAAGTTTTTATGGGCTTGCCCGCTTTTTTTTGGTCAGGTTTGACAAAGGTATTTATCGGCGGATTGAATTTAATATTAAATTATGGGTATAATCAAGAAAAATTGAGGAAGGATCTAACCTATGGACCCCCGATTCATCAAAGCCAGGGATTTACCAGATGCCTGGTTTCAATGCGTGTACGAAATTTTAGATCATGGCCGGGAATATCTCATTGACCGGGGGAGCTGTGCCGGTCAGAAACGGCTGGAATTTGATTATCTGACGGTTCAAATAGCTTATCCGGGAACCCGGCCCCTTATACCGGATATCCCTCCTTCCTTAGGAATACCTAATCCGGTGGCCGAAGGTTATGTAGAACAGTATCTGCCCTATCTGATGACCTCGGTTAAACAACCCAATGAAGACTACACCTACGGGCAATACCTGGAACCGCAGATCCAGGAAGTCATCCGCATGTATAAGGAAGAAGGGTATGGGACCAATCAGGCCTATATGACCGTGGGAGATCCCCAGACAATCTATCTCAATGATCCCCCGTGTCTCCGGGGAATCGATACACGCATTCGGGAGGGCCGGCTTCATTTCTTTGTTTATTTTCGCTCCTGGGATTTATGGAACGGTTTTCCGGCCAATCTGGCGGCTATTCAGCATCTCAAGGAATATATGGCCCATGAAATCGGGGTCGAGGACGGCGAAATCGTCGCTGCCAGCAAAGGGCTCCATCTCTATGATTATGCCTGGGAGCTGGCCAAACTTCGAGCCTTAAAGACTTGACGAGTAACGTGTAGCGAGCTCTGAGACGTGAAGTTCGAGCAGGCTGACCTTTAAAAAAATCTATTTATCCTCTTAAGCCGCGATCTGAAGTCATTAATCGGCAATACAGTCATGGTTCCTCAAAATAATCTACAATCCACAATCCACAATCCGCAATCGATTTACGATATCATCGTCATCGGCGCCGGGGCCTCAGGCATGATGGCCGCCGGTCGGGCCGCCCAATGCGGGGCCCGGGTCCTTCTCCTGGAAAAGATGCCCCGGGTCGGCCTGAAACTCGGCATCACCGGCAAAGGCCGATGCAACCTGACTAACCAAGGAGAGATCCAACCCTTCCTGGACAGCTTTTCCCCGGACGGCCGGTTTTTGAGAAATTGTTTCGCCCGGTTTTTTAATCAGGACTTGATGGCTTTTTTTGAACAACGGGGTGTGCCTTTGGTTGTGGAAAGGGGAGGGCGGGTCTTTCCCCAATCCAACCGGGCTTTAGACGTGGTTTCGGCCCTGATGGCCTATTTAAAGGAATATCAGGTCAAACTGAGCAAAGAGCATCCCGTGATGGAGATCCGGATTCAAGCTGGACGGGTGGAAGGGGTCCAGCATTCCCAAGGGATATTAACGGCGCCGGCCGTTATTCTGGCCACCGGCGGGTCCTCATATCCTCAAACCGGCTCGACTGGGGACGGTTTTCGGATGGCCCGGACGGCGGGTCATACGATTGTCCCCCTTCGCCCCTGTTTGATTCCCCTGACGATCAAAGAACACTGGGTCACGGAACTGCAAGGTCTGTCTTTAAAAAATGTCTCCGCCTCGGTTTATCTTGACGGGCGGAAAAAGACCTCCGAATTCGGAGAGATGCTCTTTACCCACTTCGGGATTTCGGGACCCATCATCCTGACCCTCAGCGGCCAGGTTACTGACTGGCTTAAGGATGGGCAGGTGGAGATTTCTCTCAATCTCAAACCCGCCTTGACGGAAAAGCAACTGGATGAACGGCTGAAGAGAGAATTGCAAACCCATCACCTCAAAGGGATAGAAGGCGTTTTAAAATTTTTATTGCCCAACAGGATGATACCGCCCTTTTTGGACTTATTGCACATTCCAGGGGAAAAAAAGGCCCATCAGATCACGGCTGAAGAACGGCACCGCCTGAGAAATCTCCTGATGGATTTACGCCTGACCGTAACCGGCACCCGTCCGATCGAAGAAGCGATTATTACCGCCGGCGGGATATCCCTTAAAGAGGTTGACCCCAAAACAATGGAATCGAAGATCATTAATGGACTTTTTCTTTGTGGAGAGGTCCTGGACATCCAGGGGAAAACCGGCGGCTATAATTTACAGGCCGCCTTTTCCACCGGCTGGGTGGCCGGGGAGAGTGCGGCCAGGCAAGTTGGGAGTTTCGAGGGATGAGTGACGAATAGCCGCGGAGGTTAAATTGTTGACTTTTTTCAGAGAGCTATTATAATAGCCATAAAAGAACCGGGAAAAAAGGAGAAGCCATGCAAGTCGCCAACACCGTCGATTTGAAAAATAAAACGAACCAAATCCTAAAGGAGGTCCGCAAAGGCAATCCGGTCATTATTACTCATCGAGGAAAACCAACAGCCTCTTTGACTCCGCTTACAGAGGATGATTTAGAAGATTTTATCCTCCAAAACAGTCCGAAAGTGAGGCGGATGATTGCTCTGGCGGAAAAGGATATCAAGGCCGGGAAAGTGGTTTCCTTAGCCGATTATTTATCAGAGTTAAATGAATAAGTTCAACGTTGTCTTGACCGAACATGCCGTGGGTGATCTTAAGGGCATCGCGAAAGACTTGCGAGGAAAGATCCACCAAGATCTGATGGCATTGGAAAGGAATCCTTTTCCTTACGGAAATTTTATCAAACGATTGAAGGGATTTCGCCCGACTGTTCTCAGGATGCGTTCGGGTGATTTCAGGGTCTTGTATCATATCGAGGGAGAGGTGGTAACCATCCTTCGTCTTATCGACAGAAAAGAATTAGACCGAGTTATAAAACGATTAAAAATTTAATAAGTTCGGCATCACCTTTTCTTCTTTTAACCATCTCAATGAATTCCAAAGTCGATCTACGCAATTTAACCTTTGAAGAACTCCAGGAATGGATTGCCTCTTTGGGCCTGGAATCCTACCGGGCCGAGCAGATCTACCGCTGGATTTTTCTGCCCACAATCCATTCCTTTGAGCAAATGACCAATCTATCCAAGAAATGGCGGAGTCGTTTTCAAGACGAGGCTTACTTAAGCCGTTTACACGTCACAGGGATCGAACAATCGAAGGATCAGACCAAAAAATTTCTCTTTGAACTTGAAGATGGAGAGCATATTGAAAGCGTCCTCATTCCGGAGCGGGGGCATTATACCTTGTGCATCTCCTCGCAGGTCGGCTGTGCGCAGCGCTGTCGTTTCTGTTACACCGGCCGGATGGGCCTGCGAAGAAATCTACAGGGATCAGAGATCATCAACCAAATCCTGGCCGTTATGGAAACCTTAACGGAGAACGATCCTCAGTTGACCAATATTGTGCTGATGGGGATGGGGGAGCCTTTGGATAATTTTGAAAATGTGCAGCGGGCTTTGAATATTCTCTTGTCTCCGAAAGGCCTGCAATTTTCCCACCGCCATGTGACCCTGTCGACCGCCGGGTTAGTTCCGCAAATGAAGGCCCTGGGAGAACGTCTCCCGGTCAATCTGGCCGTTTCCTTGAATGCCGCGGATGACGCCACCCGTAACCGATTGATGCCGATTAACCGGACATATCCTTTGAAGACCTTGATGCAGGCCTGCCGGGAATTTCCTTTGCCTCACGGCAAGCGGATTACCTTTGAGTATATCCTCATTAAAGGGATCAACGATTCCCCGCTACAGGCCAAGGGATTGGCCGGACTGCTGAAAGGGATAAAGGCAAAAATTAACCTGATTCCTTTTAATATCCTCCCCGGTATTGGCTTTGAACCCCCGGAAGAAAAGACTTTATTGGCTTTTCAAGACATCCTTATCAGCCATCGCTATACGGCCATCATCCGACGAAGCAAGGGGGCCGATATCTCGGCGGCCTGTGGACAGCTTCATGCCAATTGGACCCATTAAATTCTTGTATTTCGTATATTGTATCTAGTATATCGAAAGACAAAAAACGACTTGATACAGGTGATATACGAACGACGGCATACGACATACGAGATACGGTCTTTAATCTATTCCCCAGTAAACTTGGGCTCTCGTTTTTCCGCGAAGGCCAGCATGCCCTCCTTGGCATCCTTGGATTGTTTAACCATGTCCGCACCTTCCAGTTCGATTTCTTCCCCGGCGGCCATGTTGTTATCCAGGCCGAGGACTACGGCTTTTAATATCGCCTTTAAAGCCAAGGGGGCCCTTTTGGCTAAAGCCCCGGCATAGTCTCTGGCATCGGTCAACACTTCTCCTGGCTGAGAGATCTTGTTGATTAAGCCCCAGTCATAGGCCTCCTGGGCATTGATCCGGCGTCCCATGAGGATCATTTCCAGGGCCCTGGTTCGTCCGATGAGACGGGGCAGGCGTTGGGTTCCGCCCCAGCCGGGAATAATGCCCAGATTGATCTCCGGCAATCCCAGAACGGCCGTTTCGTTGTTAACCATTACCCTGAAATGACAGGCTAGGGCCAATTCGAAACCCCCTCCCAGGGCGAAACCGTTAATTGCCGCCACTACTGGCTTGGCCGAGCATTCGATTCGCCGAAAGAGAATGTGCCCGTAACGGCCGATCCAGGTGTTCAGCGGATCGCCGAAACTCTTGATATCAAATCCGGCTGAAAAGGCCTTTTCTCCGGATCCGGTGATGATGATCGAGCGGATGGCCGGATCGTTTTCCAGATCCCCGAAGGCCTTGGCCAAATTATCCATAGCGGGGTAGTTGAATGGGTGGGCCGGAGGTCGATTTAACGTAATTATTCCGACAGGGCCTTCCCGGTCTAAGAGTAAAGTATCGTAGTCCATAAAACCTCCTTGGTTAGAATTGATGATCCTTAGTAGGGAAATACTTTGGTTATAGGGGATTTGTCATTCCGGGGAAAACCGGAATCCAGGGTTTTAAAGCAAAGGTTTGCGGGATGCCGGATCCGTCCGGGGTGACTGAAACTACAACCATCCAAACGTTTACTCCTGGACAAATTGCTATTTAAGAGAATATAGTTGGAAAAAGAAATGGAGGTCAAGGGAAAACGATTTTTAGGCCGTATTTCACTTGACTTTTATTTCCTTGAACCTCCATAATTTTAGAATGGGCGGATCGACCGATACGGTTCCAATAAAAGGTCAAGTCCTAATTGGGGCGAGCAAAAATATACTACTCCTGGGCCTATTCATATTGGCCCTTTCCCTAAAACTGTTTATTTTCTTCTTTATCTCCTCTCCGGTAATTTTTTCCAAGTATCCCTATTTCGCCGATAAGATCAACAGGGGAATGGATATCGGGGAACGCCTGCTGGATCTGAGTCCTTTCTATTTATATGGGATGACCTTATTGCAGAAACTCTATGGTCCCAATTGGGAGGCCATGGTGATCTTCCAGATCCTGACAGGTAGTCTAACCGTCCTTGTCATTTTCCTGATCGGCGAGAAGCTTTTCCGGAGATCGGTAGGGCTGCTGGCAGCCGTACTGCTGATTTTCTATGGCAACCTGACCCTTTTTGAACTGACCTTAGAACCCGATTCCTTTATTTTGTTTTTCAATGCCCTCCTTGTTCTCTGCCTGCTTTGGGCCGTAGAAGGCAGCCCCTCCCACTATAACGGGATCACTTGGTTTTTATCCGGTCTTCTGCTGGGGCTGTCGATTATCACCAAGGCCAATGGCCTGCTTATTATCCCGGGGATCTTGTTTTGGATATGGTGGACGGGATCCGGAAAAAAACATCGCTTGAAGGCTATGGGCCTTTTTCTTCTAGGAACCACTTTACTGGTTCTGCCCGTCACGGCCAGAAATGTTTTGAAATTTTCCGACCCGGTCTTGATTACCGCTGATATGGGAAAGGTCTTTTTTCATGGAAACGGGCCTGGGGCCACGGGAATGGAACGGGCCGATCTGCCCGACCAGGGGTTTATTGAAGAAAGCGGCGGGGAACCGGATTACGCCCATGTGCTGTTTCGGGACAAGGCCCGCACCCTAACCCGCCAGAATCTGAAACCATCGGAATCTTCCCGGTTCTGGATATTGCGGACCCTGGAGTATATGAAGGCTCAACCGTTTTATGGACTGGACCTTTTACTTAAAAAATTTTTTCTATTCTGGCAAAACTATGAAGTGCATGACCTGGATTCGACCTATGCCTATTATCGAACCCTGCGTACCTGGCCTTTGATCCCCTTCGGCCTTATCTCGGCCCTGGGGATGCTTGGATTGGTCTTGGGGTGGAAAAATCTCAAGGCTGTTTTTCTGCCCTTTTTCATGGTAATGGTCTATCTTATCACGGTGATCATTTTTTTTAATGCCTCCCGTTATCGTTTGCCGGCCGTTCCCTTCCTGGCCCTTTTCGCGGCCCATGGCTTCGTCCTGATCATGAATCGGCTGAAAGAAAAGGACACTATCCAGGCCTTCCTTTTAATAGGGACAGTTTTGGTTCTTTTCTATTTGACGGAGGGCCTGTTTAAAAAAGAGACGGAAGTCCTTAATCGCTGGCAACAGGCCACGCGGGTTCATTACAATTTAAGAGGGAATGTTTCTTTTAAGGATGGGAAATTTAAGGAAGCGATCGAGGAATATAAAAAGGCCCTTGCCCTGGCCCCCGGATTTGCCCCGGCCTATAATCAAATGGGAAGGGCCTATGCCCTTTTGAATGATTTCTCCGCGAGTGAAAAGAGTTTTCAGGAGGTCATTAAACTTTCTCCAATGGTCGACCAAGGATACCTGAACTTAGGATTGCTTTATGAACTAAAAGGTGAAAAGGGGAAAGCCTTTTTCTTTTTAAAAAAGGCCCTGGAGTTGAATCCGAATAATGTTAAAGCTAAGGCTCATTTGGACCGATTAATTCTAGGACGATACCCATGATTAAGTCTGTCTCTAAAAAAGTAAAGCGAAGCTATTGGTTGCTGGTCCTGCTGATCGTCCTAGCTTATTCCAATACCTTCCAAGTGCCTTTTATTATGGATGACAGATCCAATATGGCCAATAATTTATCCATCAGACATCTTTGGCCTTTGTGGAATCCTTTTGAGGTTATGTCCAAAACAGGGATTGCCGGTCGCCCGGTGGTCAATTTTACTTTAGCCCTCAATTATGCTTTAAGCGGACTAAGTGTCTGGAGTTATCACCTTCTAAATCTCCTTATCCATATCTGTGCGACATTGGTTCTCTTTGAAATACTTCAAAGATTATTCCAGGCAGATCGATTGAAGGAAACATACGGTCGCTTGTCCGCACCACTGGCCCTGGGAAGCGCTCTCCTCTGGGGGCTTCATCCGATCCACACTCAAGCCGTGACCTATTTGACTCAGCGCTGCGAGTCTCTAATGGGCTTGTTTTTCTTTTTGACCTGCTATTGCGCCATTCGAGGCTGGCAGTCCTTTTCTCCGAAGGTTTGGTATTTAGGCTCTATAGTCAGTTTTCTTCTTGGCATAGGTGCCAAAGAAGTGATAGTCGTAGCGCCATTTATATTGCTTCTTGGCGAGCTGGTTTTTTTTCATCCAACCCTTAAAGAAGTAATTCGCCGATCAGGGTTTCTCTATGTCGGCCTGTTGTGCGGCTTGGGTGTCTTGGGATACTTGGTTGCTCAGGGGGGCACCTTTTCCACTAGTACGACCAGGATCTCTTTTTCTACCTGGCAATACTGGCTGACCCAATCTCAAGTCATCATCCATTATATCCGCCTGATGTTTTGGCCTGATGCCTTGTGTTTTGATTATGACTGGCCCATTGCCGGAATAAGGGAATCCATCCTGCCGGGCATTGTTTTACTCATAGGCCTGACCGCCTCGCTTTGGTTAGTCCTGAGACGACATCCGCTTGGTTTTTCAGCGGCCTGGTTTTGGATGACCCTGGCCCCAACATCCCTGTTGCCGCTTAATGACCCGGCCTGGGATTATCGGATGTATCTCCCTTCGGCAGCCCTAATGACGATGTTCGTTTTGGGGATTTATCATGTTTGTCAATTTATCCATGCCCGTTTTGCTGCAAAGGGATCGGACCAGCCCCCTCCGTTAAAAAAAATATTCGGATACGTTATGATCTTTCTGGCTTTGCTCTTAGGTATGTTAACCTATTCTCGAAACTTGGATTATCAATCGGACCTGGCCATCTGGGAGGACACCGTCAGAAAGCGCCCGCAAAATGCCCGGGCCCAGGTCAATCTGGGCGTGGCCCTTATGGAAATAGGTCAGCCGCTAGAAGCGATCGGCCATTTACAACAGGGGATCAATTTTAAACGAAAAGAATTGGGGACTTTGACGGCGAACGAAATAATCGTTAATGGCTATCGAAATTTGGGAATTATTTATCTCTATTACTTTTGGCCGAAAGAGGGACCAGCCGCTGAAACGAATCTCCGCAGGACCTTAGAGATAATTCCTAATGATGCTCAAGCCCATTCCTATTTGGGTGTCGTTCTTTTTTTTCAAAATCAGCCGGAAAAGGCCTTCGACCATCTCCAGCAGGCTTTGATTTTAGAACCCAACTTGGTTGAAGCTAATGTAAACTATGGCCTGGTCCTTCGGTTAATGGGAAACAATAAATCAGCCCTGGATTATTACCAGAAAGCCTTGCACCTTAAGCCGGATCATATTGAAGCACTCTATGGTCTGGGGATGGTCCGATATCAACTCAGGCAGCTAAAAGAAGCCAAAGCCAATTTTCAGACTATTTTATCAGCCAGTCCCCGAAACAAGGCGGCCGTTGAAATGCTTAAGAAGATCGAGAAAGAGTTATCGGCATCGGGTCAACCCACTATTAATTGACCCATTCCGTTAAGTTTAATAATAGCCGGGAACGATCATAGGAAAGGATCAAAAAGCTTGCTTTCTGAAAAGGTCAAACACAGGGAATTGTTTTTTCTAATTCCCTATCTACTTTTTATTTTGTTTTCTTTTTTCTTTCTGGGCACCTCCAGCCACTCGGTCAAAGATTTCCCCTTGGATGATGCCTGGATCCATCGGGTCTACGCCCGCTCCCTGGCCTGGGGAGAGGGCCTCAGCTATAACCTTGGGGAGCCGGAGACCGGGGCTACCAGCCCCCTCTGGATTCTCCTTACCGCGCCGGTTCATTGGCTTGAACCGATTTGGCCCGATGCCCCGGTAGTCGGAATCAAAGTGATCGGCGGTATGTTGGGCGTCTTGTCTATTAGTTTAGTTATTCTCATCACCAGAACATTGACCGGAGGAATAAGAATCCCTTTAATAACAGCCTCTATCTGGGCGGTAGAGCCTCGACTGATTTTTTCTTCTTATGGCGGAATGGAAGTGAATCTCTTTGTGGTCATCTTTTTAGGTTTGATCTGGGCTGATTTGACTGAAAGGAAAATAGGAACCTATCTATTTCTTAGTCTCCTACCGGTTTGTCGGCCGGAGGGGCTGCTGGTTTTGCTCATTTATGGCTTACGCGATGTCTTTCTCTGGTGGACACAAGGAAATAGAATAGGCTTCTTAGACTGGGTCTGGGTCTTGATTCCTTTCTCCCTCTGGACCATGATTTGCCAGTGGATCAGTGGACTATACTTGCCTTTACCTTTTTATCAAAAGGCCCAATGGGTTTGGCCGAGTTTTTCCCTTCTCTTGAAAATGTGGCAGCTACAATCCCATCATGGCCCTTTCCCCGGTCTGGTTTTTGCCTTCAGCATCGTTGCATTTGGTTTTTTATGTTTCCAAAACAGATCCTTTCCTGCCGTTAAGACCTTTTTGCCCTTTGTCCTGGTTCCAACGGTGTTTTTATTGGGAATTATATTATCCCGAAGTATATCCCTGGATGGGTATTACTGGCTGCGTTATGCTGACCCGGCTGATCTGATGATGATGATTGCCGCGACTATTGGTTTGGCCATTTGGGCGGATAGGATAGGGCGATGGCGGGTATGGATTCGAGAGATCCCTAAGGGGGATAGACATACCCTGGGATTTTTGAAGGGGAATTTACCGCTGCTGGCCGGGGTTCTTTTGGTCTGCAGTCTGCCTCACTGGTGGCAATCGATCGAAGCGAAACGGTTTCACCTCTGGTCTGATGGGAAGATCATCCATTTGATGAATGTGGAGGTCGGAAAATGGTTGAAAGCCCATACTCCAGCTCAAGTGTCGGTGGGGGTAAACGATGCGGGAGCCATCAGATATTTCAGTGACCGCCGAATTGTCGATTTGTTGGGTTTGAACAATAGAGACGTTGTCCTGAAACGTGTGTCGGTCAAAGACCTTATTAACCGGGTTGACTGGATCGCCCTTTATCCGGTTTGGTTCCGTAAATATAATCTTAAAGCCTTTGAACTGCGCCAGGTCTTTGCCGTGAATCCCGAAAGTTATTCTTTGTGCAATTGTCCGACCCAGACTCTTTTGACCATTGCCGAGCGGCGCAAGGGAGTTCATTAGCTTTTCGTTACTGAACGGATCGATCGGAAATGATCATTTCATGAAGATCAATAAAACATTTATTATTTCCATCCTTTTGATCGGAATGACGCTCCTGGTTTATTGCCGGGTCGTCCATTTTGAATTTATTAGTCTGGATGATAGCATCTATGTGTTCAATAATCATGATCTTCAAGGAACGTCCGTTCCGAAAAAAATCATTTGGGCCCTGACCACCATCCATGCCGCCTTTTGGCATCCCTTGACCTGGTTTTCCTATATACTGGACTTTGAGTTTTACGGATTGAATCCGGGAGGGTATCACCTTACCAATCTCCTTTTCCATCTGGCCAGTACGGTTCTGCTTTTCTTTTTTTTCGAAAAAATGACCCGAAGATTGTATCCCAGCGCCTTAGTGGCCGCCCTCTTTGCCCTTCATCCCCTTCATGTGGAATCGGTGGCCTGGATTGCCGAGCGCAAGGATGTCTTAAGTGCCTTTTTCTGGATGCTCACAATGGGTGCCTATATCCGATATGTTGAGCAGCCCATCTGGTCGAGGTATGGACTGGTTTTTTTAAGCTTTTTAGGCGGGTTGATGGCTAAACCCATGGTGGTAACCCTTCCTCTTGTACTGCTCCTTTTGGACTATTGGCCCTTGGGTCGCCTTGATTTTTTCAAAAGGGAAGAAAGACAGGGTAGAACCCCAAGCCGAATTTGGCTGAAGCCGAAGGGTATACCGGCCATTATCATTGAAAAAATCCCTTTTTTTCTTCTCTCCCTAGTTTTTGCCGGTCTTTCCTATTATGCCCAACAAAACATCGGGGCCTTAAATCAATCGATCCCCCTGCCTACCCGAATGGCCAACAGTCTGTTCTCTTATTGGAGTTATCTGGCCAAAATGGTCTGGCCTCTGCATCTGTCTGTGTTTTATCCTTATCCGGCAACTCAGTCATTCTGGCAGATCTTGGGGGTTGGCTTCATCTTAAGCCTGGTATCCGGTTTGGCGGTATGGAAATACAAAACATATCCTTATCTGATCGTCGGTTGGTTATGGTATGTCATCACCCTAATACCGGTTATCGGTCTGGTCCAGGTGGGCATCCACTCCCTAGCCGATCGCTATACTTATCTGCCTTTGATAGGCCCATTTATCATCTTATCCTGGGGAATGGCTGATCTCTCCGCCAAATGGCCCTATCGGAAAAGGGTCCTCTCTCTCTCGGCCGGAGTTGGGCTGTTGTTGTTAATGATTCTTTCCTGGACCCAAGTCAGCTATTGGCGGAACAGTAAGGCTCTTTTTCAACAAGCCATAGCTGCAACACCTGGAAATTTTAAGGCCCACGATCTGCTCGGTTTTGCTTTAATGGAACAAGGGCAACTCTTTCAGGCCCTGGTTCAGTTTCGAGAAGCCATAAGGATTAACCCTAACTATGGGTCGGCTTATAATAATCTAGGGGTGGCTTTGGAGAAAAAAGGAGATTGGCCGGGAGCCATGGTTCAGTACCGGATCGCCACCGGACTCGCCGGCGGAGCAGCCGAAGCCCATTATAATTTGGGAATTCTCTTGATCGGCCAGGGGAAGTTAGAGGAGGCCCAGTCCCATTTCCTGGCGGCTATAAGGAATAAAAAGGATTATGGGGAGGCCTATAATAATTGGGGATTGATATTGCAACGGCAGGGAAAAACCAAAGAAGCGATTGAGGCCTTCGGCCAGGCTATCCAAAAAAAACCACGGTTGGTGGAGGCCTATTATAATCTCGGAACCGTGTTAGCCTCTGTCGGCCAGCTGGAATTGGCCGAAAAACATCTTCAAGGGGCCTTGGCCGTTCAACCCCGATATGTCAAGGCCTTAAATAATCTGGGATTGATCCAGGCGGCTCAGGGGAAAACCCCGCAGGCGATTAATTCCTGGCAAAGGGCTTTAGAGATCGATCCCCGTTTTCAAGATGCAGCCCAGAATCTTCATCGGGTCTTGGTGAAGAAAGAATCGGGAAAGTAATATCTACTGATTTTTTAACACTCCGGCAAGTTGGTTCCCGAAGTGATCCAATTGGGAATGCCTGTGTAAAAAGGATTCCTCCGGAACGTTTCCTCCCAGGGAAATGCCTCTTTGTGGCAAATTGATTTGGGTTATGGGGTAATAGTCCCGTCAGCGGCGGCCGTATAGGTGGTATCCCCACTGGAGTGGCTGGAGGTTATACTCAATCCGGCCATAGTACCAGTGCCGACGGTCACGGTTACGCCACTCGACGCTTTGTAACCATAGCTGCTCAGAATAGTTGTCGTGGCTGTTCCACCGGGAGTATCAGCAAAATAGGCCTGAGCCGCTGTATAGGCATTTTTGACATCCGCTTTGGCCGCGGTATTATAGCCCCTTTTGCGATAAGAAGTGAATTGAGGGATGGCGATGGCCGCCAAAATACCGATGATGGCGATGACGATCAGGAGTTCCACCAGCGTAAAACCCTTTTGATTAGGTTTGTAAGTAAATTTTTGAATCATCATGTTTCCTCCTTCTTAAGTTTTATAGTTGTATTGGTTATTCACTTTTTTAAGTCACTGTAAATGCCGTTTTCTCTATTCCCGGTTATGGGGTAATAGTCCCGTCAGCGGCGGCCGTATAGGTGGTATCCCCACTGGAGTGGCTGGAGGTTATACTCAATCCGGCCAAAGTACCAGTGCCGACGGTCACGGTTACGCCACTCGACGCTTTGTAACCATAGCTGCTCAGAATAGTTGTCGTGGCTGTTCCACCGGGAGTATCGGCAAAATAGGCCTGAGCCGCTGTATAGGCATTTTTGACATCCGCCCGGGCCGAAGTATTAAAGCCTCTGGTCCGATATGAGGTGAATTGGGGGATGGCGATGGCCGCCAAAATACCGATGATGGCGATGACGATCAGGAGCTCCACCAGCGTGAACCCAGGTTCTTTCTTTTTACCGATTATTTTTTGCAGCATGATCTTCTCCTTTTTAGAACGGTTAGAGGTTTAAGGTTTCGGCCGATTTTCCTTTGATTTCCCGTCTTCCCGTTTAGCGGGTGTCTGTATACTGACGAAAAATAATCAAGAATACTAATTTTGCAATTTAAGTGCCAATATTGGACAAAGCGTTTTTTTAAAAGGGTTGAATTTTTAATCGGTTATATCAAGGCGGCTAATTATTGTTCTAAAAATAATTATATAAGATAACAAAAAATGTCAATTATTAACAAAAAATACACAAAAAGTATCGGGGACAGGTCTTATGTCCCCGGGCTACGGCCCGAAATGAAAGGAGGGATTACTGTTTCCTTCGCATTGATTAGGACAAATTGAACTCAAAAAGGGTTTATTTCCCTTTGCTCCGTTTTTTGAGGGTCGCACCTAGTTCTTGAGATCTTTTTGTTGCCGCTTCCACCGCCTCCATGAGAATCCCATGGAGCCCGGCCTTTTCCATGACATGAAGCCCGTAAATGGTCGTGCCCCCGGGAGAGGTGACCATTTCTTTGAGTTGACTTATGGGCCAATTCATCTGCCGAACCATTTGACTGGACCCCCAGAGGGTCTGAACGGCCAGTTTATGGGAGACGGGACGAGTCAGTCCCATTTTTACGCCGGCATCAATCAAGCCTTCCAGTACAGTAAAGACATAGGCCGGGCCGCTGCCCGAAAGACCGGTAACGGCATCCAAGTGACTCTCTTCCACCCGAACGGTTTCTCCTATGGCCTTAAAGATCAATTCGGCCAGGGCCAGATCCTTTTCTTCGGCTGTAGAATTTTTGCATAAGGCACTGATTCCGGATAAGACCAGGGCCGGGGTATTAGGCATCACCCGGATTATTCTCGGCGGTTTGGGAAAAAAACCTTCTAAATAGTCGGTGGGAACCCCGGCACAAATGGAGATGAGGATTTTCCCTGAGGACCAGATCGAAGAAAGGGCTTCCATGGCGCGATCGACACTTTGCGGTTTTACCGCCAGGATAATGGCCCGGGAGGAACGGATGACCTGGGCTTTCTCCGTAACCGCTTTAACTCCATAGTTGTTTTTCAGATAGGCCAACCTCTCTTCCAATATATCGCAAACTAAACAGTCGCTGGGGGTCATGGAATTACTGTCTAAAAGCCCCCGGATTAGGGCTTCGGCCATGTTTCCGCCGCCGATGAAGCCAACCGAGATTTTTTCAATCATGACGTTATCCTTCCGTTAAGAATTCTTTTTTATAGATTTCAAACATGGTCATTAAAAAGGAAAGGACCACTGGTCCCAGAATAAAACCAAGAAACCCGAAATAAATGAGACCGCCTAAGACGCTGAGAAAGGTAAAGAGCGGATGAAGATTGGCCTCTCCTTTGAGTAAAAGAGAGCGGAGGATATTGTCCGCCCCGGAAATGATTAAGGTGCCCCACAAGGCCAAGCCGATGCCCATTCCAAGGGAAGAGGAAAAAATCAAATATAAGACCGCCGGAATCCAGACTAGTCCGGTCCCGACTAAAGGGATGACTGAACAAAAGACCATACATCCTCCCCAAAAGGCGGCGGAGGGGATATTGAAGATCCAGAATCCGATCCCGCCCAGGAGTCCTTGGACTAGGGCGACGATAATGGAACCTTTCAAGGTCGCTTTGAGTGTCCGTTCCAGCTGCTGGACGATCCGTTGATGATGAGAGAGCTCCAGGGGGCTTAGTAATTTGATTTCGTTTATAAAATTTTCTCCGTCAATCAAGAGGAAAAAACATATAAATAAAACGATAACCAAATCTAAAACTATTCCGACCAACCCTTTGGCCAAGGAGGCCATTTGGGTATAAATAAACTCGGAGAGGTTCTTCAACAACCCTCCGACCTGTTCTTCCAAACGCAGGGTTTGGACATCGACATGCCATCGGTCGAAAAGATGATTGAAATTGGTTACATGTAATTCAAGTATTTTTTTAAAAGACCCGTCCTGGAGGCCGACGGATATTTTTTTATACAATTCAAGAGATTGACCGGTTATGATCCCCGCCAACATCGTAATCGGGACAAGAAAGACCAAAATGATGATTAGGAGGGTTAATAGAGCCGAAATAATTTTTAACCCCCGGCAGAGTTTTATAATTTTTTTGTAAAGGGGGTAAAAGACCATGGCCATGACAATGGCGATAAAGATATCGGTCAGGAAGGGATGAATGACCTGATAAAAAAGGTAGAGGACTCCGATCAGAAAGCCCACAAAGACATAGTTGGAAAAGGGGCTGGAATTGTCCCCTTTCCTTCTGAAATAAGGTCGGGTCATAGTCTGGAAATAGGGTTTAAGGGTTCAAGGATTTCAGGGTTCAAGGATTAACGTTTTACGTTTCCTTAAAATCCTTACACCAATATCGTAAATGGTCCCCGTAATGCATGGGATTATAACCTAAAACCTTAGAGTAATGCAACCAGGAATCCGGGATTCCGTAAAACTTAAGTGGAAAATGGTTCACTGTTGGACTATAGTTGAAGGCATGACCCCTTTATTTCATCCCCATCTGGTTAACGGTCCCCTGGGAGATCCGGCCCTATATATCGATATAAAATTTGAGGGAAGGGCCGTCCTCTTCGACCTCGGAGAAATCCATATCTTGCCCCCCAGAAAGATCCTTAGGATCTCCCATGTCTTTGTCTCCCATACCCACCTGGATCATTTTGTCGGCTTCGATCACTTGTTGAGAATTTTTCTGGGAAGGGATAAAGAGCTTCAGATCTTCGGCCCCCCTAATTTTTTAAAACAGGTCAAGCATAAGCTCTCGGCTTATACCTGGAACTTGGTCGAAGGCTATCCCCATTCGCTGGATTTGGTCATTAAAGAAGTGCATCCGGATCGGGTTATTTCCACCCGCCTGAGTTCCTCTTCGGCTTTTACTCAAGAAACCGCTCTTGAGGTCAATGGTTTTAACGGGCTGATTCATCAAGAGCCTTCCTTTCAGGTTCATGCCGCCTTCCTGGACCACAAGATCCCATGCCTGGCCTTCGCCCTGGTTGAGAGGGCCCATATTAATATTTTAAAGACCGAGTTAGATAAAATGGGTTTAAGAAAAGGCCCCTGGCTTCGACAATTAAAGGAGGCTATCTGGAGGGAGGAAAAAGATGAAGTGCCGATTCTCGCTTTGAGTCAGGAGAATGGGGTGTCACCAGAGAGATATTTTCCCTTAGATTCCTTGCGAAAAACTCTGGTCCGGATTACTCCTGGCCAGAAGATTGCCTATGTTGCCGACACGATATTGAATGAAAAAACCGAAGCGGCTATAGGGGAACTTGTTGCCGGGGCTGATTATCTCTTTATGGAAACGGTTTTTTTAGAAGAAGAAGTGCAGCGCGCCGGAGAAAAATATCATTTAACTGCGCGGCAGGCCGGATGCGTCGCGGCGGGGTCCGGAGTAAAGAGACTAATCCCTTTTCACATCTCCCCAAAATACAGTGTCGAACCGGAACGGGTTATACAGGAAGCCTTGCAAACCTATCGGAACATGAAAGAGAAGAAAAAACTTTCGGGAGGAGATTGATTTTGATATAACGATTTTTCGGAAACCCTTGAATCTAATTTCGAACCAAAACTTTCATGCCCGCCCTAAACTGGCGACACAGAAGATGAAAATGGGTTTTCGATGAACGCCGAACACCAAAAAACGAACGCATTTTTTTTAGGAGGCCATTTTTGGAAGAAGACCATCGTCCTTGGGGATATTATCAGGTGCTGGCCGATGAACCGACCCATAAGGTCAAGAGGATCGTTGTCTATCCCGGGAAAAGGCTCAGCCTTCAGAAACACCAAAGGAGGGAAGAACACTGGTTTTTTCTCTCCGGCCGAGCCTTGGTGACCAGAGATTCCGAGCAGGTCGCCCTTAAAAAGGGGGATTCCTTAAATATCCCTCGGGGGGCCCTCCACCGGATTGAGAATGGGGGAGAGGAGAACGTTATTTTAATCGAGATCCAAACGGGGGACTATTTTGGGGAAGATGATATTGAACGATTCGAAGATGACTTTGGGCGGGTTTAAGGCTTCTCAAAATTTGTGATCATCTCCCGATCCCTGCCCCTCAGCCTTTGGTCATTCTTAAGCATTTCCTTCAACCCTGCAAGTTTCGTATCCTTGAATCCTGGGATCATCTTCAATTTACCCTTTTCCCTCTTGTTTCCCCAAAGAAAAGACTTATCTTTTTAAGTAAATGATGGAGGATGCCATGAAGACGAAAGGCGTTTCCTTTCCTCTAGGGGGAAAGGTGTTTTTAGCGATCATTCTAGGTTTATCCCTGATGATCGCCGTCCCTCAACCATCGGAAGGCGCAAATATAAAGGCAGGGAAGACTATGAATCCAGAGAGAACTGTAAGCCGTCAGGCCGTTGCCACCTTTGCCGGTGGATGTTTTTGGTGTACGGAAGCGGATTTTGAAAAAATCTCCGGAGTGATTAAGGTCATTTCCGGGTATACCGGCGGAACAAAAATAAATCCAACCTACAAGGAGGTTTCGGCAGGAACAACCGGCCATGTGGAAGCCATTCAGGTTTATTATGATCCGGCCCAGGTGAGCTACAAAACCCTGCTGGAGGTCTTTTGGCGTCATATCGATCCTACCGATGGGGGAGGGCAGTTTGTGGATCGGGGACGGCAATATCGAAGTCTGATTTTTTATCATGATGAAGAACAGAGGAAACAGGCCGAACAATCCAAAGAGGAATTGAGCCGATCCGGGAAATTCAATAAACCGATTGTTACCGAGATCCAGCCTCTCGCGACCTTTTATGAAGCCGAAGACTATCATCAGGATTATTATAAAAGGAACCCCTTTCGATACAAATATTACCGCCATGGATCGGGCAGAGATCAATTTCTGAAGAAGACCTGGGGAGAAGAAAAACACGTTTCTTCATCAGGTAACGGAAAAGGTTTTCAGAAGCCGGGTCAAGCTGCCTTAAAAAAGCAATTGTCAACAATGCAATATCATGTGACCCAGGAAGAAGGGACCGAACCTCCCTTTAACAATACTTACTGGGACAATAAAAAGGAAGGGATCTATGTGGACATCGTTTCCGGCGAGCCCTTATTCAGTTCCAAAGACAAATATGATTCCGGAACCGGATGGCCGAGTTTCACCAGACCGCTGGAGCCTGCCAATATCGTCGAAAAAGAAGACCGGAGTCTTTTTATGCGCCGTATTGAAGTACGCAGTAAACACGGCGATTCCCATCTGGGCCATGTCTTTAACGACGGACCGAAACCGACCGGCCTTCGTTATTGCCTGAACTCGGCTTCCTTACGCTTTATTCCCAAAGAAGACTTGGATAGGGAGGGTTACGGGCAGTATAAAAAATTGTTTTGACAATTTCTTAGACTCCGGGTACGAAAGTAGAAATAACATGTCAATTGCTAAAAGGAAGATTTTTCAAATTTGAAAAAAGCGGTAGCCATCGTTCAAATTGTCATTATTCTTTTTCTAGTCGGGTTCAGTACCTATCAGCTTTTTCAGGGCCGCTTGGATTTGAGCCTCACCGTCCTGCCCCTATTAATGGCCTATTACGTCTTCGTTACCGTTCGGAATAAAAGGAAAGCCTCTTCCGAACAGGCCGGTCAGGAATAAAACATTCCCCATGAACCTCGTTCCCCTCACTAAGCAGTTGTATCGCCTCGACGGGGAAAACAAGGGGCGTTTTCCCCGGGCCCATGCCTTTTATGTCAAGGATGAAATCTGTGCCCTCATCGACAGCGGCTGCGGGATCAAGGTCCTGGAGGCTTTCAAAAAAAAAAGAAATCGGGTCGACTTGGTCATCAACTCCCACTGCCATCCGGATCACGGTGCCGGAAACTGGCTTTTCCCGGATCACCCCATCTGGGTCCCGGATGACGGCACGAACAGTCACGGACGCATTAATCCGCTTGCCCATCGTTTAGTCGAACCCGGTGCATTAGCCGAAACCTGGAAGGCCTTTGTACGGGAAGCCATGGGATTTCAGAATAGCCGGCCGACCCATCATTACCGCGACGGTTATGTCTTTGATTTCGGCCGTCTCAAACTGACGGCTATTTCCACACCGGGTCATACCTTGGATCACTTCTGCTTGTTTGATTCCTACCATGGTCTCCTGCTTAGTTTTGATATCGACCTGACTGCCTACGGTCCCTGGTACGGAAATCGGGAATCGGATCTTGCCGGCTTTCGGTCCTCTCTGCAAAAAATACGAGCATTAAAATTACGAAACATTGCCTCGAGCCACCGGGAGGTGATCGGCATCGATAGCTTGCCGGAAGAATTGGACCGCTACGAAGCTGTTTTTGAACGCAGGAACAATAAGATCCTGGGGCTGTTGACGGAGAAGCCCCGCCGTATGGACGAACTGCTGGCCGCTTCGCCGTTTTATGGCGGCCATCCCTATGCCGCCGACTTGCTGGGTTATTGGGAGGGTCAGATGATCAGGAAGCACTTGGAAGAACTAATCGGCCAGGGCTTGGTATGGGAGGAGGGGGATCGGTTTGGACTGGTTTAGCTCGAAAAAACGTTCGCCGTTCAGCGAAACCTATTTTTCTTCTTTTACAGTCTCTGCCAAAATATTAGGACTTAACGAATAAACAGCTTTCGAGATTTAAGAGTTTTTATCACCAAGAATTCTTTCGGACCCTTGGCTCCTTGAATCCTAGACCCCGTTCATCTAATCAAGAAATACAGGCGGCATTGAGTATCCCGGCGATTAAGGAAACAATCCCCAGAAAAATTCCCTTGGATATTTCATTGTTCGGGATATCGGCCACAATGGTAGGAAATATCAGTTTGATCACCTGGAAGGTCAGGAGTTGAACCCCCAGGGCGATCGCCCCCCAGATAATCATATCGATTAGACCTAGAGAATGGGCGATGGCGCTGGCCAAAGGGATGGCAAAACCCAAAAGAGCCCCGCCGAAACTGCAGGAGGCGGCTACATCCCCTCGGCGGATCAAATCGAATTCCCGGTAAGGAGTCAGCTTTTCATAGACTTTGGCAAAAATTGCCAATAAAACTATGGCCGTTGTAAAATAAACGATAAAACTGAGCACATCATTAAAGGTGGTAATACTCTTAGTCAGAAACATATCCCCCTCCTTTTTTCAGGGATTAAAAAAATGAGGCACAAACCGACTGGTGTCCCGGGTGATCGGCGTCTCATCCTCGCGGATACCCATGCCGGCCGCCTGTCCATTGACTATCCATGAACCGATTACCGCATATTGTCCGTTGAAATATGGGAGCTCTTGGGACTTCTGGTAAATAAATCCCTCATCTCCATAGGGTCCATCTGTTGCCATGACCGGTCCCAACTGATCAAAAAGGGAAACATTGGTCCCTTCCCGTGAAAATAAAGGTTTGCGGACATAAGGTCCTTTTAACGGTTCGGGATGGAAATAAGAGGGTAATAGGTTGGGGTGGCTCGGAGCCAGATCCCATAAAAGAGGAAGAATCCCTTTACTGGAGAGGATCATTTTCCAGGGCGGTTCGATGACCTTTAAGGTATCTCCGAGCAGTTTTTCCCCAAAATCCTCTTTGATCATCCATTCCCACGGATATAATTTAAAAAGATACCGGATTGGTCTGTCTTCCAGGTCGTAATATTTTCCGGTCTGCTCGCTAAAACCGATGTTGTCAATCCAAATAAACCTGGCCTCCACCCCGGCCTGCAAGGCCACATCCCGGAGATATTCCAGATTGACCAGATCCTCTTCGTCCTCCCGAACACAGGAAAAATACAAAGGCGTTTCTATAGGCAAATCATCCCGCAGCTGTTGAAAGGCCAAGAGAAGTTTTTCATGAATGGAATTGAATTGATCGCGATCCGGGTATAGATCCTCCAGCCACGTCCACTGGGCAATACTGGATTCAATCAGCGAGGTCGGGGTGTCGGCATTGTATTCCAGAAGTTTTAAGGTCTTCGGGGGATGAAAGGAAAAATCAAAACGGCCGTAGAGAGATGGATCCCGCCGCTTCCAGGAGTTTTCAATCCAGGGAGCGAATTTTTCCGGCAGCCCGATGCGGCCATAGAGATTTTTCTTAATGACATAGTCCACCGCTTCTAAACAGAGCAGATGAAGATCCTCGCTGACTTCTTCGATCAGATCGATTTCTTCTGATGAAAAGACATAACAGGCCCTTTCATTCCAATATATCCCTTCCAGGGAATGAAAGGTAAAACCGATTTCTTCCATTTTCCGACGCCAGTTGGGGCGCTCTTGTACGGACAACCGTTCCATCGGGATAACTTATGAGCCCCCTCGGAAAAATGAGCCGATGCGCCCAAACCCGCCCCGGGTGATGTGGGGTGATGAAAAGGTGCCGGAGGAGTTCAAGGATTTCATTCCCGGAGAAACCTGGGAAAATCTTCCTTCTCCTCCCATCGGGACCGGCGTCTCGCTATTCCGGGGGAAAAAGTGGGGTCGGCCTCCGATGTAGATATAGCGGGGTCCCCAAAATCTCCCTCCTTTCTGTTCTTCACAACGGTCGTCGCTACCCCAATCTTCCACACAATTTTTACGGTTGTCATAAAGCTCCCGGTGCGTTTCCGAAGATGGGGACCCGCAGGAAACTAAGGAAGCCGAAGCAATGAGAATCAGGGTAATATCTTTGGACCGTTTCATGCCTCTCCCGGAAAAAAATAAAAACGTTCAGCAGCCTTAACAAGCCTGACATGGTTGAAATGAGACGAAGATCTTTGCTTTATTGTCTGACCTTAACTGAAAGTATACAGGCCGTTTGAAGCCTGTCAAGGAGGATTTCCCGAATATTTCTTTTCTGCAGATCTTTTGACATTTTCGAAAAAGAATAACAAGGAAAAAGAATTCCCTAAAACCGTTTTTGTGATCTTGCCACTTGGGTAAAGCTGTGTTAATAGTAGATCTACGGATTTTATGATAGACCTTTCTTCTGGAGGGAAATCCTATGGAAACTGGTTTAAAAACGGCCCTGGTCACCGGGGCCAGCAGCGGGATAGGAAGGGAAACGGCCAAACTATTGGCTCAAGCAGGATTTCAGGTCATAGCTGCTGCCCGGCGCCAAGAGCGATTGGAGAGTTTGACCCGGGAACTTCCGGGCATTATTCCCAGATCGGTGGATCTTTCCCAGCCTCAGGACGTGGAAGATTTCTGTCGGGAAATCCGCGACCGAATCGAACCGATTACCGTTCTGATCAACAGCGCCGGATACAGTATCCGGGGTGGACTGGAAGATGTCTCCCCGGAGGCCGCCCGGCGTCTATTTGAGGTCAATCTCTTTGCCCTCATCCGGATCACCCAGGCCTGCCTCCCGGGAATGCGCCGTTTTCGACAGGGAACGATAATCAACCTAAGTTCCATCGTCGGCAAATTCGCTTTTCCCTTCAGCGGAGTCTATGCCGCCGCCAAACATGCCGTAGAAGCAATCAGCGACTCCCTGCGATTGGAAGTCCGACCCTTCGGCATTCGGGTCATTACAATCCGACCAGGACCGATTGCCTCGGAATTCAATGAAGCGGCCACCCAAATGACCGGAGACCTTATGGCCCGTACTGACCCGGATTATAAACCCATCTATGAAGCCTATGGTGCCGGAATCGGAAAACTCTTTTCCTCTTTGAACATCCCCGGACCGGAAGGGATTGCGCAACTCATTGTTCAAGCCGGCCTTTCCCCTTCCCCCAAACCGGTCTATACCTCCGGTCCCCTGGTGGAAGAGATCTTAAATCCCCGTATGCAGATGAATGACGAAGAGTTTGACTGGTTTCTTTCGGAAAAAACGGGTTTGAAGGATCGGAAAGTTTAAGGGCATGTCGATTCCATTTTCTATATCTTCCGCTTATCAGGCCCGTTATCCCGGAGTGGCCTTTGGGCTCACTCTGATTTCCAACTGCCAAAACCCGGATAATCCCCCTGGATTTGATGAATACAAACGTGGACTCCTTAGAAAGATGCGCAAGCGGGAAACCCTGGCCGGGATTGCGGAGAGGATCAATCTCTATGAACGATTTTTCCAATCCTTCGGTTATGAATGTCCATTACCTAAACATCTGAAAAGGACCGTAGCCAGCGGGTTTCCCCGTTACAATTTGATGGTGGACACCCATTTCATGGCTGAAATGTGCGCCGGAATCTTAGTGGCGGTGACCGATTATGATCGCTTTGAAGGGGCCTTGGCCTTGGATATCGCCCAAGATGGTGAGATATGCCGAGGCATGGGACAGAGGGCTTTTTTGACCAAAACCGACGAAATCGTCCTTCGGGATGAAAAAGATATTGTCTGTGTCCTGGCCCAAGGGGCTGATGAAAAAACCAAGATTCATGAAGAGACCAAACGCGTCCTTTTTTATGCCTATGCCGTTCCGGGCATTGAGGCCAAGGTTTTAGAGGAAGGTCTGGTCATCGCCTCCCAAACCATGGCCCGTTTTGGCCAGGGAACCGTTGAGGCTTTGCTGGTCCGCTGAATCCCCGAGTTAAGAATCTTAAGTTGGGATTTCGGAGTATTAAGGGTCTCAGAATAATCACAACATGACAATTAACGGTGGGGCAGAGCCTTTCGATTTACTCAAAGCGGTGAGTTTGTCGAACGGTTAGAGACATGCCTTCATCCCTTGATTTTTGGGCCTCTTGAATTTTTTTCGTACCTCGTGGCGCCCGATTAGAGCGGACATGAAAGCTTACAATGGAATCGATTGACCTGAAATACCTAAAACCAACAGCCATGATTGACAGTGATCATCCTTCAATTATGGAATTTGCCCGGAGGACGGTGGAAGACACTACAGACGCCGTGGTCCAGGCCGTCAAGATTTATTATGCGGTTCGGGACGGCATACGTTATGATCCCTATACCCCTTTTTATCTTCCCGAACATTATCGGGCCAGTAGAATCCTGAAGAACGGGCGGGGGTATTGTGTCAGCAAGGCGGCCTTGTTGTGCGCTCTAGGACGGGCTTTGGGGATTCCTTCCCGATTGGGATTCGCCACGGTACGCAATCATTTGGCAACCAGACAGTTATTGGAGTATCTGGGAACGGATCTCTTCGTTTATCATGGGTATACCGATTTCTTTCTTCGGGACAAATGGGTTAAAGCCACCCCGGCCTTTAACCAGGAATTATGCCGCCGCCACAAAGTCGCTCCTTTGGAATTCAACGGAACGGAAGATTCGATTTTTCAACCCTATAACCTGGACCATCATCTTTTTATGGAGTATTTGGAACTATTGGGGACCTATGACGATGTTCCGGTGGGGCCGATTGTCGCCGCCTGGGAAAAGACCTATGGAAAAGAACGGGTCCGGAACTGGATCAGAGGTTTTGAAGAATCCAAAGGGAAGAAGCGATTTGATTTCTACCGGGAAGATGTAGTATAGTTGATGCAATAAATCGTCAAGCAGGAGGAATTTCTGGAATGAAGGGATTATTGGAAACAAATCTGCAGGGGTTGAAATTAATAAACCGGGGAAAGGTGCGCGACATATACGATTTGGGTGACCAGCTCCTGATCGTGGCCACGGACCGCATCTCGGCCTTCGATGTAGTTATGCCCAACCCCATACCGGGTAAAGGGATTATCCTGACCCAGATTTCCAAATTCTGGTTCAGTTTCCTGGAGTCCATCACTCCGAATCATCTGATTTCCACGGAAGTGAAGGACTTTCCCCCGGAGTGCCGGCCTTATGAAACCGAATTAAAAGACCGGAGTATGCTGGTTAAAAAAACCAAGCCTCTTCCAGTGGAGTGTATTGTCCGGGGCTATCTCTCGGGGTCCGGGTGGAAGGATTACCAGGCTACAGGAAGCATCTGCGGCTTGGCCCTGCCCACGGGGATGAAGGAGTCCGATCGTCTGGATACGCCAATCTTCACACCTTCGACAAAGGCGGAGATCGGAAATCATGATGAAAACGTCACCATGGAAGAAGTGAGGGTTTTGATCGGGGACGAGCTGTCCGATCATCTGGAAAAAACCAGTCTGGCCATCTATGAGAAGGCGCGGCTCTGGGGAGAAAAGAAAGGGATCATTATTGCCGATACTAAATTTGAATTCGGTCTTTTGGGGGATCAGTGCATCCTGATTGATGAGGTCTTGACCCCCGATTCATCCCGCTTCTGGCCCCAAGACCAGTATCAGCCGGGAAGGGGGCAGGTCAGTTTCGATAAACAATTTTTAAGAGATTATCTGGAAACTCTGGATTGGGGCAAGAAGCCCCCGGCCCCGGAACTCCCGCAGGAGATTATCGAGAAGACCAAAGCCAAATACGAGGAGGCTTTGAGGATTTTGACGAGTTAACCAAAGGTCCAAGGCACACGGTTCAAGGTGCAAGGTGAAAAAGAATAAAACCTCAATCCCTTATACCTTATACCTTGAACCTTACACCTTGCCTTTGTTATTTCTTGCTTTGCATAAACCGGCTGATGGA
>Ga0233425_10002427_pt1 | contig 36802 bp, 23 predicted proteins | sample Watercolumn_Towu_2_FD_181712 | JGI IMG/M metagenome (GOLD analysis project Ga0233425, IMG submission 181712) | Freshwater microbial communities from Lake Towuti, South Sulawesi, Indonesia - Watercolumn_Towuti2014_140_MG | ecosystem: Environmental > Aquatic > Freshwater > Lake | place... | reverse complement strand
GGTTTGTTTCGCGTGAAGTTATCGTTGCCATATTCGGAAGAAACGTGCGGTCTTGGTCCCCTCGCCCCGGTACTCCGGGGAGAGGGACAGGGTGAGGGGTGAACCGCAAACAAGTCTTCCACCCTCACCCTATCCCTCTCCCGCCAGCGGGAGAGGGGACAATCGGGAAGTTGTTTTTCCTCCTCTCCTTTGACAGTCCGACGATGAAACTTGACTTCAGCAGCGACCGCATTCTGGCAGTTGTGGCGCATCCGGACGACGCCGAGTTGCTCTGTGCCGGCACGCTGGCGCGCGCCAGGGCCGGAGGTGCGGCGATCGGTATCGCGGTGGTCTGCAACGGAAAGGGCGGTCAACCTCCGCATCCCGTCCGCAATCTGGCTGCCGTTCGCCGGCGGGAAATGGCGGCGGCAGTGGAATTGCTTGGCGCCGAACTGTATTGTGGCGGGATCCCGGACGGATCGCTGACCGACGATCGCCCCACGCGTCAGCTGTTGATCGAGATACTGCGACGTTTTCGGCCATCGCTGGTGCTGGCGCATTGTCCGACGGACTATCACGCGGATCATCGTGCCGCGTCCGCCGCCGCCGAGGCCGCCACGTGGTTAAGCGCCTCCGCCGGCCAGAAGACAAAGTCCCCTCGCCTGTCCGTTCCGCCCGCGCTCTGGTGGATGGACACAGTGACCATGCAGGGTTTCGACCCCGGCTTCTACATCGATGTTTCCGCCTTCCTGCCATTGAAAGAAGCCATGCTGACCTGTCATCGCAGCCAGATGGCCCGCAGCGCCGACGAGGGGTTCTCACCGTTGCTGGATCTGCTGCGGCTGCAGGCCCGCGCACGCGGAGAACAGGCCGGGGTGGCGGCAGCAGAGTGTTTTCGTGCCCATCACGCGTTCAAGCGATCGCGCGCGTGGTAGTTGTTTCGCGCACAGGGAGTACCGTATGTCCCCACCCAGTCCTGCCACCTTCATCCCCGCCACTGCGGGCGCATTCCGTTACGTCGAGAAATCAAACCCGGCCAACTCGCAACTGGAGTTACTGACGTACGGGCACTATGAACTGACCGGAGCCGTTCAGTCCAGCCCCATCACCCATCTCGCGGAAGAGACGTTGCTGTTTTGCTGGCAGGGGTCGGTGACCGCGACGCTTGCTGGAACGAGCTTCTTGCTGAGTCATTACGACGTACTGTACGTCCCGCGCGGCGCGGCTTACCAATTGAGTCAGCGCGAAGGGGAAAGCCGGGTCATCATCTGCCGCGCGCCGGCGGCGCAGATGCATCCGCCGTTCCATGCGCGGTGGAGTGAGTTCTCTCAAGACGAACAACGTATCCGGCATCTTCGCGGCAAGGATGTGTTCCTGATGTTTGACGTGAGCGAGGCAGCCGACAAGCTGGTGGCCGGTTATACGATCTTTCAACCCCGGCAGCGCTCATGGCCACCGCACAATCACACCGATCAGGAGGAGATCTACGTCTTTCTTAAGGGCCACGGGGCCATGGAGGTGTATGCCGACGAGGAGACCAAGCACTTCGTGCATTCAGTGGGCGCGGGCGATGCCGTCACCATCCCAGTGCTCAACTACCATCCCGTCTTCAGCCAGGAAGAGGAACTGCACTTCCTCTGGTGCATCGCCGGCAACCGTTACTGGGTCGGTGACAAGAACAAGGACTTCCTGGCGGGCAAGGTCAATAAGCTCACTACCTGAAACCCGCTCCTCGCGGCGCTCTTGGCGGAACCGCCCGCCGGACAATAGGCGATTTGTCCGAATGGTGTCTCCGATTGGTGGGTGACCGGTCTTCTCGTGGCCCGCATCTGCCAGTTCGCAGGGTAATTCGCGGCAAACCGCATCCACGGAGCGGAACAACTGCAGGGGAAATGACTTGCGCCTGACGTCGCGCGGGGGATTCTCCGGCAATTGCCATTTCGGGCAATGCTGAGTTCAAAAGTGGAAATAGGCCTACGGCCGATACCCAATCCTGGGTGCGCATTTTCGACATGTCGGTTCCGGCTTGTCGGGTATCCGGTGCCGATGTCCGACACCCGTGGCCGGAGGGACCGACAACCATGGGGATTCGTGCGATGGGAGTTCGCAGCGGGGGCAGTCTGTTCCAATGGCCCGACATCGTCCACTGTGTGTGTGTGCTTGCGACGTTCGCGTTTGCCTGTGGCGTTTCCTTGGGGGGGAGGGCGCAGTCGATCGACGGAGCCACTCCCGCGACCGGCGCGACGTTGTTGATTACCGACAGCGACGACACAACGAGCGACGCGAACGGCGGCGGTGATGCAGGTGCAATCAACGATCCTGAAGGTATTCTGGATCTGGACATTGACCAGTTGTCGCGAGTCGAAGTCGTGGCTCCGGCCCTGGACGTCGAGGTCTCGACGGTCACTCGCACCGAGAGCACCGTGGGGCGTTCACCGGCCGCCGTGTTTGTCATCACTAACGAAATGATACGGCGATCCGGCGCTCGTTATCTGCCGGAAGTCTTGCGATTAGCGCCAGGCGTCCAGGTTGCGCGGATTGATGCCTCTCGCTGGGCAGTCAGTATCCGCGGCTTTAACGGCCGGTTCGCTAACAAGTTGCTGGTGCAGATCGACGGTCGATCAATCTACACTCCGCTGTTTTCAGGTGTGTTCTGGGATGTGCAGAACCTGATGCTTGAGGATGTGGATCGCATCGAGGTGATCCGCGGTCCCGGCGCGGCGGTATGGGGAGCTAATGCAGTCAATGGTGTAATCAACGTCATTACCAAGAAGGCAGGCGATACCCAAGGTGGATTCGTGGAGTCCGGCTTGGGGAGCGAATTGCTGGGATTCTCCGACGCGCGCTACGGCGGCGCCCTGGGTGATGACGCACATTACCGTGTCTACGGCAAGTGGTTTGAACACGGCGGCAGCTATCTGCCGGGTGGCGAGGCACCGGACGATTGGCGGGACGCGCGCACGGGGTTTCGCGTTGATTGGACACCGACCTGTGAAGATACAGTCACGCTGTCCGGCGACTATTATCAAGGAACCGGCGGCGAAGTGGAGTACATTGCATCGCCCGATCCACCATTCGCGCGGACCACGGTGGGCGACCATCGGCTGTCTGGCGGAGACATCGTCGTGGGGTGGAGTCGAGTGCTGGACGATGAATCCGATTGGTCGCTGCAGTGCTATTACGACCGGACGGAACGATTTCGCTCCGACATCACCTTTTTTGAGGAACGCGATACGTTGGATGTGGACTTCCAGCACCGTTTTCCGCTGGGAGCCTGGCAGTCGGTGATCTGGGGGCTCGGTTACCGCAACACCCGGGGAGTGTTGGGCAGTACGCCGTTTTTTATGGAATTCGAACCGCCGCACCGGTCATACGACTTGTACAGTTGCTTCCTGGAGGACGAGATCACGCTACGGGAGGACTGGCTTTACTTCACGGCTGGCGCGAAGTTCCAGCACAACGATTTCACCGGGTTCGAGTACCAGCCCACCGGCCGTCTGCTGTGGACGCCGAGTCCGCGGCACAGCGTTTGGGGTGCCCTGTCGCGCGCCGTCCGCACTCCCGCGCAAGCCGAGGAAGACATCCGGTTGACGATGGCGCCTGTGGCAGTGCTGCCTGGCCCGACGCCGGTCATTCCGCAATGGACCGGGGACACGGGTATTCTGGCGGAAACGGTGCTGTCCTATGAGGCCGGTGTGCGTACACATCCCACCGATTCATTCTTCTGGGATCTGGCCATCTTTTTCAACGACTACGACGGACTGCTGGCAGTCGCGCCTGCGGCGCCGGTTCTGGGCCTGACGCCGAGCGGGTTTCCCGCGTTGTTTGTTCCCTATCAGCCCGTGAATGCCTCGAACGGTGAGACCTACGGCTTCGAGCTGGCGGCCAACTATGACCTGAGTTCCGCGAGCCGCCTTCGTTGCGCCTACAGCTTTCTCCGCATGTCGCTGGACTCGCCGGCCGGCGTCGAACCGCTGCACGGCGAGGGAGAGAGCCCCTGCAACCAGGTCTACTTCTGGCTGTCGCGTGATTTCGGCTGCCGCTGGACCGCTGACTTCCTGTGGAGGTTCGTTGACAGCCTCCCGGAGCTGCAGGTCGACAGCTATAACGCCCTGGACATTCGGTTGGCCTGGAAGCCCCGCGAGCGGCTCGAGGTCTTTGCGGTCGGCCGCCAGTTGCTCGACATGGCACACAGCGAGTTCGGCTCCTTGGATTACATCGGAGCGACGCCGGTGGAAGTCCAACAGGAAGTGTACGGCGGCGCGACGTGGCGGTTCTGAGGACCTGACTTCCATGGCGGGCAGCACACGGCAATTTGACCTGGATAACCGGATTCGTCATCCGGGCCGGTCGTGTCCCCGGCAGCGTCGATGGCGGCGGTCGGTTGCCGCCAGGTTGCTGCCGGCATTTGTCTGGCTGCTGGTGACAACCGTCGTGCTCGCTCAGGACCCGACACGCGAATACAAGATCAAGGCCGCTTACCTGTACAATTTCGGGCGCTATATCGAGTGGCCTGACTCAGCATTTCGCGAGTCGGCATCAACCTTTGTGATCGGCGTGATGCAGTCGGACCCGATCGGTGCCGACCTGGACTCGATTGCCGCCGCCAAGAGAATCGCCGGCCGTAACATCACCGTGCGCCGCTTCTCGACGGCGGAGGAAGTGACCCGCTGCCACATCCTGTTCCTGCCACGAACTGCGGGTGACGAGGTGGTCAAATCGATCGTCAGTCGCTTCGCAGGCCAGCACACGTTGTTTGTCGGTGAAGCAGACAGTTTCCTGGAGAACGGCGGTGTCATTGGTTTCGTTATCCAGCAAAACAACGTGCGCGTAATGATCGCGCTGAAAGCGGCAGAGCGCGAAAACCTCAAAATCAGCTCAAAACTCCTGCAGGTGGCACAGGTCGTAAACTAGAGTTGCTCAGGGGTCGGCGTCTGTGCACGCCGAGGGAACGCCTTAGCGGCACCGGGTCATTGGGGGGCTTCATGGGGGCAGCACCGTCCGCGTTCGCTCGGCAGCTTCTGCAGAATGCCTCCGTGCGCACGAAGCTCCGCCTTTTGACCACCACCGCTGTCAGCGCAGCCCTGCTGGCGGTTTGTGCGGCCTTTGTCGCCAATGACGTGGCCACTACCCGCGGGGCGATGAATCGCCAACTCACGGCCCTGGCCACGGTTCTCGGCGCCAACGCCACCGCGGCTTTGGAGTTCGACGACCCTGACACCGCGCAAGAACTGCTGCGGTCGCTCAGCCGGCAGCCGTCAGTAGAATTGGCCTGCCTCTTCGATCGCGGCGGAACGCTTTTTGCCACCTACGCGCGCCGGCAGGCCGCCGGTCTCGACGTGTCCCACATCTCCAATACCGCAGTGGTCCACATACCGCGCGGCCGAATCCAGGTCATCCGCGAGGTTGTTGAGCAAGGCGAGGCAGTCGGGTCGATCCTGTTGCGTGCCGACATGAAGGAGTCTCACGATCGACTGGCACATGAGCTGTTGATCATGGTCGTGGTGTTGCTGCTGGCGCTGGCGGCGTCCATCTTTCTTGCCGACCGGCTGCAGTACATTCTTACCGCACGGATCCAACAGTTGGTCGAGACCATGGTTCGAGTCACGGCCGACGACGACTATTCGGTCCGTGTGGGCGACTTGGGTCACGATGAGTTGGGAGCATTGGGTCGCGGTTTTGACGTCATGGTGGAGCGCGTCCAGCAAGCCATGAGTGCTTTGAAAGAAACACACGATCAACTGGAAGAGCGCGTGCGGCAGAGAACGGAGGAGCTGGAGGAGGCCTTGCGGGCCGCGCAGGCGGCGAATCAGACGAAGAACCAGTTCCTCGCCAACATGAGCCATGAGATCCGCACGCCAATGACCGCAATTATCGGTTACTCGGAGTTGCTGTTGGACGAGAACATCACTCCGGAGACGCGCCGGCTGCACGTGGGAATCATCCAGCGGAACGGCAGTCATCTGTTGAGTATCATCAACGACATTCTCGACATCTCCAAGATCGAGGCAGGCCGTTTGCGTTTGGACCCCGTACCCACTGCTCCGGATACCGTCGTCGCGGAAGTTGTTTCGTTGATGAAGATCCGCGCGGCAGAAAAGCAGCTGGACCTGCGAGTGGAGTACCGCGGCCTGATACCCGAGAGGATCGAAACCGACCCGGCTCGGCTGCGGCAGATCCTCGTCAACCTGGTCGGAAACGCCATCAAGTTCACGGATACCGGCAGTGTCCGCGTCATCGTGGAAATGTGCACGAGTCCGGGAGTCGCCCCAGCTCTGATTCGCTTTTCCATCGCGGATACCGGCAGCGGTATTGCCCCTCAACAGATGTGTCACCTGTTCCAGCCCTTCTCGCAAGCCGATGATTCGATGGCTCGACGATACGGTGGCACCGGTCTGGGCCTCGCCATCAGCCGTCGTCTGGCAATAATGCTCGGCGGCGAGATCACGTTCAGCAGCGAATTCGGCAAAGGCAGCAGGTTCTCCGTGACGATCGCGACCGGTCCGCTGCACGGTGTGTCCATGGTCGCCCCGCGGGTTGACCAGGCCGAGCATGCGAGTTTGCCGGAGACCGCTCCCCCGTCGCCGGCGAAGGCCATTCGCGGGCGAGTCCTGCTGGCCGAAGACGGCATGGACAACCAACGGCTGATTTCCTGGGTCCTGCAGATTGCGGGTGCCACCGTGGTGCTGGCGGAGAATGGTGAGCAGGCAATTCAGAAATACCACGAGTCACTGGCCACAGGTCAGCCGTTTCACTGCATCCTCATGGACATGCAAATGCCGGTTCTCGACGGCTACGAGGCCGTAAGCAGACTGCGCGAGGCCAATTGCCGAGTGCCGATTGTCGCGCTGACCGCCCACGCAATGCAGGGCGATCGCGAGAAGTGCCTGGCCGCTGGCTGTGACGACTATGCTACCAAGCCGATTGACCGTCACGAACTCGCGCGACTGGTGGCGCGTTACTGCAACACACCGGTTAACGGCAACGCGGGGTGCCCGAATCCAGCGAGCAATGCCACGTGCGCCGGCGGGCTCCCGCCCGTCGATTCGCCGGCCACGGAGGCTCCCATTCGGAGTTCGTACTGATCGCCTCCAGCGCAGCCCACGAACGAGTTCGGGTACGCGTGGACGATTCCAGGTCGTGCTCCCTCACGGCTCAAACGGGTTCGTCGCCCTGGGTTGCTTGCGAAGCTTCTCGATCATCTGCCTGTCGGCCGCGCTCAGCCGATCTAGCGGGACCGAGATTTCGCGGCCATCCTTGCGGCGCAAGCGCACCTTGTCGGCATCACAGCCGAGGAATTGTGCCTCGATGGTGAAGCTCCCCGAATCATCGGACCAGGTGCGCATGCCTCGCCCGCTGCTATCACCGGGAGCGCTGACCGGGGACTTGCCTTCGAGCGCAGCGAGTTGCTCCGGCGTCAAGTTCGGCTGATCCACGCCAGGTGGAGCCAACTGCAGTTTCGACCGCGGCAGCGTCTTGGTGCGATTGCCCCAGCCGCGGAACTGCAGTTGCACGTCACCGTTGGGCAGCACGTCGAGAATCTCCGCAGCGTACCACGCGCCCGTGTCGTGCCCGGCGACGATCTGACCGGGAAACAGGGGGGTACTCTCGCCGACGGGGCGGCGGGAATCACTGACAAAGCCCGGCCCGCGGTAGGCACGATCAATCTCCGCCTTCTCGCGGTACTCGGGCGACCATTTGGCGAGCGCCTTCTCGGCAGCGTCCTGCACACCGCGGTTGGCATGCTGCAGTAACGGCTGGATCGCGGCGACGATTTCCGCGTCGGTGTCCTTAGGCGACTTCTGTTCCAGGTCCCGCAAGCCTTGCAGGATTCGCGCCAGGTTACCCGACGAGAGACTGGCAACAAGCTGTTGTTTCGTGGCGGGATCCAGCGGCGCCTCGGCCTTCTGTTTGGACTCGGCCGCCTTCTGCTGCAATTCCGCCATCCGCTGTTGAGCATCTGCCTGCATCTTGTTCAGCTCTTCGGCCGAAAGGCGGCGATACTTGATGCTGATCGGAATCGTCACGGTGGTGTTTCCCTGGCGGATCAGCATCTGCTGTTGGAAGTCCAGGGACTCGGGCATGCCGAGTTCGCGGTTGAAAGTCCAAGTGCCGCTGCCCGTCAATTCGGAGTCCTGGTCGTCCTTGTCAACAGCCGGGGACTTGAGCCGATACGTCTTCTTGATCGACACCAGCGCTCCTTGGACGCGTTCCACGGCATAGGTGGCCCCCTCGTTCCCGGCCGTCGTGCGCTCGGGCTCATTGCGGTCAAACGGGCTGAAGAAGGATGGGCCGGGGCGGCGGCCTTCGCCCTCGGTAATGGACACGCCGCTGTCGACCTTCCACGAGGACTCCGCCTTCTCCGGCAGAGGTTCGAATATCAGGAGCGACGCATTCCCCAGCAGATAGGGCAATTGAGAGTCGCCCTCCATGCTCAACGTGCGACCCCGCGGCGTCAGCACCAATTGGTTTGTGGTGTGGCGTGTTCCGGTGAACGGGTCGGTCGCAAAGGGACCGAACGGACCGCCAAGACCGCGCGGCGGTCCCATCATCCCCCTCGGGGGACCGAAGCTGGGTCCGAAACCTCCCCCGCGGCCGGTGGATTTCGGTTGGGTGTGCCGCGCCAGGCCTCCTTGATACGTGACCTTCAATTGCTCCTCCGTGACGGATTGAAACACGAAAGAGATCGTCCCCTGAAACGTCTCGGTTTCCTCGTCACTGTCGGCCTTGATGTTCACATCGTACGCATGCGTCTGCCCAACCTGGCCATGATAGCGCAACAATCCGGGCGACTGCGCTAAGGCGACGTCCCCGGCCAGCGGACAAGCAATGGCAGCCACGAACACGAAACACGACCAGCACGCGGCGCGTGTACTCATGGTCCTATACTCCCTCCTCAAGTCGCGATCGCGAACGGAAACGACAACACTGAACTATCATCCTTTCGGGCAGGCGAACGGTTGTCCAGATCAGAGGGTATTTCAGCGGGGGGATTCTGCCGCGCGAGCAGCGCAGCCTGGATACGCACCGTAGCGCCGCGCGGCGGAGATCAGCGCACGGAAATTCTCCGGCTTGACTCCCCGGTGAATCGTGTTGCTCGAAGAAATAATCAAGCCTCCCCCCGCGCTTCCCTCGCGAATGCACTGCTGCACCTCGCGTTCCACCTGCTCCACTGTCGCGTCGCAGAGGGTCGTGGTGCAGTCCACATTGCCCTTCAGGCAGATTCTCGCGCCGTAACGCGCTTTCATTTGACCAATGGTATAACCGCCGGCGGGATCCACGGGATCCAGGCAGTCGATCCCCGCGTCGATCCAGTAGTCGATGACCGCATCCACATTGCCGTCGCAGTGCTTGATGCAGAGGTAGCCCAACTGTTTGTAGCCCTGCATGACGCGACGAAAAGCGGGCGCAATGCATGTGAAGTAGGTCTGCGGCCGCATCAGCAGGCCCGTGGCGTTGGCTACGTCATCGGTCGTGGCGACGATCTCCACGCCCAGGCGCTTCCTCGCCACGGCCGCCAGCTCGAGATTAAAGTCCACCACGCGATTGAGCAGTCCCGCAAACGCCTGCGGCTCCAGCAGCATTGCCATGAGCGCGCCTTCGTATCCCAGCAAGTCGCGCATGTCGGAGAAGCCGTCGCGCAGATTCAGCACAACTGCTCGCGAATCTCCCAGCCGTGCGACGGCCTGTTCCAGCGATCGGAATCGGTGAGGCGCCTCCGGATCGGGGAACGTGAACTCCTGGTGCCGGGTCACATCGCTGATGGGACTGCCGGCCAATGCGGGCAAGACGTCGCCGGTCAGCTTGCGCGTGATCTGCCATTCGTCCACGAGCGTCGTGTCATCCACGAATCGTTTCTCGTAGTCAGGCCGCACGTTGACGCCGTCCAGGTCCAATCGTTCCACGATATCCAGGATGTCGTCACTGCCCGCGAGGGCCCGCCCCACCACGGCGTCGATGAACCATTCAAAAACGGGCACCATGTCCGGTTCCGTGCGCCGCAGTGCTCGCAACATTCGTTCCTTGCCGTTCACTGGCCGGGTCTCCGCTGATTCTATCCCCCGCTGTCGGCCGGCGTTTTTCCGAAACCGTTTTGGCGGTCGCCGGCGCTCCGTGGTATTATGCGTACGCGAGTTGAGTCCGTAGGTAGTTTAGATTCGGTCTCTGCCAGGAGCCAGACCATGGCGGACTCCACTGGCAATCGGCGTGTCTTTCCATTGCACAGAATCGAAGAGAGCCAATCGTCACGAAACCGGGCCGCGACCTGCGTCCCGCCATCCCGAGGAGAGCTTCCATGCACCATGGCACCTGTCGGACGTTCATCGCTTTCCTGGCGTTCGCACCCATACTAAGCGCTCAGGAAGCCAGGTCGCCCGTCACCTTTGCTCAACACCGCATCGGCACTGTCCGCAGCGAAGCATGCGGGGTCGGGGATTTCAACAATGACGGTCGCCTGGACATTGTGGCGGGACCCAGTCTGTACCTTGCACCCGATTGGAAAGCAGTCAAGATCCGCACGCTGTCCGGCTCGGTAGACGATCAGGGCAAAGGATACTTCGACGACTTCATGAACCTGCCGCTCGACGTGGATGGAGACGGCCAACTCGATGTCGTGAGTTGCGGCTGGTTCTCCAAGAGTGTGCGCTGGTATCGACAGACCGGCGCCGCGGGACAGGACTGGCCGCTGGCACAGGAACTCACCAACAGCAATTTCGAGTGCGGTGACCTGTGGGATATCGACGGCGATGGCGAGGCCCGCGAAATGCTGGTCCACACCAAAGCCACTGTCTGGTGCGAAGCCGGAAAACTCGCCGACGGCACACCGGGCCTTGTGATGCATGAAGTGTCCGCCAAGGACATCGACTTCGGCGGCGGCGTGGGAGACGTCAACGCAGATGGCCGCCCCGATATCCTCCGCCCGACAGGCTGGTTCGCTGGTCCGGCCGATCCGCGGAAGGATTCGTGGGTAGAGCATTCCTGGGGAATCGGCCTGGGAGCCAAGGACGGCAAGGCCACGCACACGCCGCAGATGCTCGTCTACGACGTCAACGCCGACGGGCTTAACGACGTCATCACCAGTTCGGCGCACGAATACGGAATCTGGTGGTATCAGCAGGTGCGAAACGGTCAGGATACTCGCTGGACGCAACACCTGATCGACGACAGCTGGACCCAGGCACACAGCCTGATGTTGGGGGATCTCGACGCCGACGGTGACCTGGATCTCGTGGCGGGCAAACGCTTCATGGCCCACAACGGGAGCGACCCCGACGAGACCGGCAAGCTGTGCGTGTACTGGTATGAGTTGCAGAAAGGCACGGAGCCGAAGTGGATTCGCCACACGGTCTCCTACGACGAAGGTATCGGCTCCGGGCTCAGCGTGTGGGTCATCGACATGGACAAGGACGGCGACTTGGACATCGTGACGACGGGAAAATGGGGCGGGCCCGTGCTCTTTGAGAACACACGCGGAAAGTAGTGGGTCAGAGCCCGTCGCTCCAGGGATCTGAGGTTCACGCCGACTGCTTGGCGAGAATTATTCATGGCATGGAGGTCGTGCGGTTTAGAAGTGGTCGCACTGTCGTGACTCTTGCTTCACTCTCCCTCTGGGAGAGTCGGGCCGAAGGCCCGGAGAGGGCTACCGGGCCGCTGCTCATCGAATTCACTGCTGGTTCGGAAGACCCTCCCCGACCGCTGCGCGGCCGACCCTCCCGCACGCGCGGGAGGGTGAATCTAAGTCGTTAAGTCCAAATGGTTCCAAAACCGCACGACCTCCATGGTAGGGTGGGACGAGCAAGCCGAAGTCGCGGCGGGCCGTCCGTTGCTCAGCCGGAGTTGGAGGCAGCGGGCCGGTTTGTCTCGGAGCAAGTCGGCTTGCGACGGCCCACCAATCACATGCGCGACCTGGTACCACACTACGACGAATAAACCGGGTCTAACGGGGCTGCCACCAGCGATCCAGCTCGGCGGAAAGGGACTTTACCCGCTCCGGGTGCCGGGCAGCGAGGTTCTCCTGTTCCGACGGATCGGCCACGACATCGTAGAGTTCGAGTTCGTGCTGCGGTGCCTGGTTCGCGGGCACGATGAGCTTCCAGTTCTCGCGGACGGTCCAGCGCCACAGAACGTTGCGGGCTGGATCATTCAAGTCGACCGCATTGTGAGTGTAGCACGCGCCCTGAATCGCGCTACGCGCCTTGACAGCCTGCTCATCCAATAGATTGATCCCCTGCATTTCCGGGGTCGGAGGCGCGCCCAATGCTGCCAGGATCGTGGGCGCGAAGTCCACGGAAATCGCCAGTTCCTCGGTGAATCGCGGCGTCACGCGGCCTGGCCAGCGTATCAAGATGGGCGTGCGCAATCCGGCTTCGTAAGGCGTGGTCTTGGATCGGAGTGGGCCGGGACCTTCCGGGTTCTGGATCCAGCCGTTGTCCGCGACATAGAGCAGCAGTGTGTTCTCGGCCAGTTGCTGTTGATCGAGATAGTCCAGCAATTGCCCGCAGGTCTCGTCGAACCACTCCACCATGGCCCAATAGCGGGCCACGTGGAGAGACGGGGTGAGCGGCCGGTACTTGGCGAGCAATCGATCCGGTGGCGTATGCGGATCGTGAGGCATCATGGGCGCGTACCAGACCAGGAACGGCCGGTTCTGCTCTTTCGCCGTGCGGATGAAATCGAATATCGGCTGCATGGTCTTGCGGCCGATCTCCAAACCCACGTCCCCGTGTCGTTGACCCTGAGTCATCCCGTGCGTGAAGCCGCCGCGGCGGAAGTCCCCCTGCCACCACTTGCCCGTCTGCAGACTGAGATAGCCGCGCTCAGACAACAGCCGCGGCAACGTGGGGACGGCCTCCAGATGCCGGTTCATGACCTCGCGACCTTCGCGAAACGCTGGTGACGTCTGAAAGTTGCGTCGTTCCTGACCTGCCGGCAATGGTGGATCGTTGCAGGTGACCCTGTGCTGGTGCGGGTAGAGCCCCGTAATGATCGATGCCAGGCTGGGACAGCAGAGGCTCGACGGCACGTGACCCCGTCGGAAAACCAGGCTCTGCGACGCCAGGCGATCCAAGTGAGGCGTGCAGACCTGCCGGTGCCCCATGAAACCATAGTCCGTCCAACCGTGATCGTCGGAAATGATGAGCACGACGTTGGGCCGGTCAGCGGCCTTCTTCGTCGTCGCGGCAGACTCCTCCGCATGCGCAGTCTGTGTACTCGCGGCTATCAGCGCGGTCCCCACTGCGGCCAACAAAAACCACATGCGTTGCATGGTCTCTCCCCCTGAACCACGACGTGCACGATTTCCGATCATGTTCTGCGCTCGTCCCAGTGTCTTTCGCCGCCAGGTCGTCGTCAATCACGGTGGTTCGCCGAACCCCAAAAGGCAAGCAGAGCGGCCGAAGGCCGTTCACCTCGGGCCGTTGGCGTCTGGTCCAACCATCTCGTCTATGGAAAATACGACAGCTGATCGCCGAGACGCCGCGGCCCGCGGCGAACGCCTCGCGCGAAATCCGCATCGTGACGGTCAAGGCACTGGACCAGTTTGGCCGAAGGCCAATTGTTCATCGTAGCCTGGGGCAACGCCCCAGGAATACTGGAGCCGATCAGTACGCGCTATCGCGCGCGCCTGCTGCGGGCCGTGGAGCACGCTCCTTTTTTGGGCAATCCGGCAGCCGACGTGGTAGCGACGCCCGGCAAACCTGGGCACAATGGAGCACGATCATTGCCGACCGCCGCCTGATTCCCACAGTCGGCTGGGTGAGAACTGTCAGCGCATCGAAGGAACAACCGCATGAAGAACTACGTGCAAGACAAAGTCGTCATCATCACCGGTGGTTCGTCCGGATTCGGCCTGTCCACTGCGGGCATGCTGCTGGAGATGGGAGCCAAAGTCGTGATCACGGGCAGGAATCACGATCGGCTGCAGGCCGCGGCGCGCGAACTGACATCGGCCAATCTGCTGCCGGTCGTGGCCGACGCGGTGCACACCGCCGACTGGCGTGAACTGGTGCGACAGACGGTCGCACGATTTGATCGCATCGACGTGCTCGTCAATAACCACGGCGCCGGCATCAAGATTGCCGAGGTCGAGAATATGTCGGACGAAGCGATCGCCACGGTATTGGAGGTGAACCTGTCATCAGTGATCAAAGGCTGCCGTGAAGTCATCCCCACCATGAAGGCCCAACAGCGAGGCCACATTGTCAATGTCTCCAGCGGGTGTGCCTACCACAGTTGGCCAAACTGGGGAGTCTACACGGCGGCCAAGGCGGGCATGGTCGCCTTCACGCGCTCGCTGCACCTGGAAATGGCGCAATGGGGCGGCAAAGCCACCTCGTTTGTGCCGGGGGCCGCGCGGACGAACTTCTGCCAGGCTGCTCAGATCGACTCCAGTTGGCTGGGCGGGTATCCCAGCGCCGAGGACTTCTCGCGCACGCTCGTCCATTGCATCGACGTGCCGGACGAGACCGTGATCGAGGAAGTCAACGTCTGGGGGACGAAGCAGATCAAAGAGATGCTCGTACCCTTCTGACCAATGGAGAACTTCCCCTTGAACGCGAGCCGGCGGTCTGCGGGCAGCTTCGCCAATCGCGACGAATCATCATCCCTATCATGCTGTCCGAGAAGGGAGTTACCCCATCGAGGATAATCCCTGTTCGTGCCGGTGGCACGGGGTGGAAGCAAACAAGGCTGGTCTGTCTGCGCGCGGAGTCGCCGGCGTGGCGTGCGATTACGATGGAGCGCGATCACGCGTGTCGAGCATTTCAGGTGGAGGTGGCGCGCCGCGGAACGTGTAAGCTTCCTTCAGCTGCATCCTTGTCAGGCAGACGATCTCCTGGGCGTGGCCTCCGAGGTGCGCCAGCGTGCGGAGCAGGCCCCCGAGCAACGACTCTTCGATTGGTGCCGCCGCGCCGCGGAACAACTGCTGCTCCGAGAGGCGTGCGGGTGGCAGTCCGACCAGGGTAGCGTCCACTGCGCCGGCGATGTCGTCCAAGCGGCGGAGCAACTCCGGCTGGGGGATCGGGCCGCGTTCCGTGAATTCCAGCCCGCGGTTGCGAACGTCGGGTTCCCCGCCGACCAGTGACAATATCCGCTGACGGAGGTTCCCGCAGAGGTGGAGTGTCAAATTGGCGATACTGTTCTGCGATCGTTGTGGGCGCCACCACAGTTGCTGGTCGTTCAACTGTCGCAGGCAGTGCCGCACGGTTTCTAACGATGCAGCCAAGTGCCGGCGATACTCCTCGATAAACAACTCGCCCGACGTCGCTTTGTCGGTGTCCATCCGGCTTATTCTCCTTCGATGCAATAGAGATGCCTGGTGCCGCGCACCAGGATCTGTCGATCGACGATCGCCGGTGAGGCATCCACCGGCTCATCGAGTCGATTCGTGGCAAGCACTTCCAGCTGCGGCGCGTCCTTGATGACGAGTGTCGTTCCGTCGCGCCCGGTGATATAGACTCGGTCGGCAGCTCCCACGGGAGAAGCATAGATGTTGCTCAGTCCCGGCAATCGCTCGGCGGCCACGTGCGCCTTTCCCGTTCGCGCATCCAGGCACGAGAGAATCGCGTTGTTGGATTTCGTGAAATACAGCAGGTCACCGTACAGCAGCGGGGAGGGAACGTAGGGAGTATCGCGATCGTAGCGCCACACGATGCGATCGCTGTCGGTCAAGTCGCCGCGAGCATTCAGCGGCAAAGCGCGGGCGGCATTTCCGCGAAAGCCGCTCATGCAGAAGACGACGTCTCTCGCCGCGACCGGCGAGGGAATTGCGTTGACGGTTTGCCCGCCGCATTCCCAGAGTAGTTGGCCATTTGCCAGATCGTAGCTGCGGGTCCGCTTCGTGGCGTTGGTGATCACCTGGACCACGCCTTGATGCTCCACGACCAACGGCGTGGCCCAACTCGTCACTTCATCCCGTGCGGTCTGCCAGCGGGTTGCGCCGGTGCGCGCATCCAGCACGTAGGTCCGCGAGTCCTCTTCGTGGTCCCAATTGACCACAAGGCAGTCCCCATGCACCACGGGTGATGTGCCCTCACCGTAACCGTAGCGCGTGTGCATCCGGCCCAGGTCGCGCTTCCATTGCAGATTGCCGGAGAAGTCGTAGCAATAGATGCCGCGTGATCCGAAGGAAACGTACAGATGTCTTCCATCCGTTGTGGGAGATGCCGACGCGTAACCGTGGTCGCGGTGATGTCCCTCATGAGGCACGACTTCGCTGGCCACCTGCTGCCAACGTACCTGGCCGGTAGATCGATCCAGGCAAATCACCAGGAACTGGTAATAGGCAATCGGCGGAGTCGTCTGCGGACTACCGGGCGGAGGTGCGGGAAACGTGGGAGGCGGGCTCAACGTGCGCGTGGTTTCGACGGCGGTCAAGATGAAGACGTTGTCCTCCCAGACAATCGGCGTGGCGGTTCCGGCGCCGGGAATCTCGACTCGCCAGCGGATGTGCGAGGTTGGACTCCAAGTCACGGGCGGGTCACCGAACGGTGCAACTCCACTGGCCGAGGGGCCGCGCCACTGATGCCAGTTCTTATCGCGCAGCGCATCAGCGCTTTCGGTGGGACCGAGGGCGGGAGCGGAGCACAACAGTAGACTTGCCAGCAAGATTCGCACCACGCAACGCTCCTTTTCATGTGTCCGGCGAAGACACAGGATAGCGGTTGCGAGGCCTGTGAGCTACCGCTTGGCGCGCTGCCAGCGCATGACTTCGAGTTCGCGGTCGTCGTCGCCGAGCACACCCCAGATCTCGATGAACGTGTCGCCGACAATCTTGTACACGTAGGCGTTGCCCCCTTCGACGCGGTTGCCTTTGTCCGGGCCTTCCGTGAACACTTGTTCGGAGTAGGCGAAGACGCGGATGGGGCCGGCGCGGCGCAGTGCGACTTTGACTTGGTGCGCGCGTTCGATACCCCCAATTGCATCGTGGTAGGTAAGGGTTTCGCGGTCGCCTTGGATCTCTTTTGTAATGCGGCGTTTACCGAAAAGGCCCACCGTCTCCGTACGGACCCAGAGCCCTTGGACGCTCTTCAGGTCATCCTCCGGAGCCGGCTGCAATTCCGACTCGACGGCTTGGGGCTTCTTTTCCGAACTGGCACTGTCGGCGGCGCGGGACATGCCGGTCAGCAGAACACCAAGAATCAGCGCGGAAACAGGTACTGAGCAATTCATGGCTGCTCCTTCGCATGGGCTGGAGTGCATTTCCGGTTGGTCAGCAACGGGTATGGGAGAAGAACCGAGACGAACGTACCGGTACGGATTCGCCGGGCGGGGAGCAATATTGGCCGGCGGTTGGTTCGTGGCGCCATGTCGTGCTTCGACACCTACCAGCTGTATTACCTCTCCCGACAAATCGTGCTCCAAGGTACTTCGCCAGCACTCGGTCGCTAGACTGGGCGCGAAATTCGTGCTACCAGTTGAACAGCCATCAGGTCTGATTGCCGGTGGCAGCCTGACCGGGGAAGCACAGGTTTTCCGCCGTCCGCAAACGTGCCCATGAAGTCCACGGACTACTTCTCGCCAGATTACGCCACAGCGCGCGAGCGGTTCCTCGCAGCGGCCCGCCATCGAGGTGCGCAACACGAGTCGCACATCCTCGCGGCTCACGGTCCGGCCGGCGAACCGCTGACGATGGACGCGGCTCGGTTGGGGGACCCGGCTGCCGAACATGCGGTCATCATTTCCTCTGGCCTGCACGGGATCGAAGGATTCCTCGGCTCCGCGCTGCAAGCGGCTTGGCTTGACAACCACGGCGGCACCCGGGTATTGCCCGCCGGTGTATCACTCGTGCTGGTGCATGCCTTGAATCCTTTCGGGTTTGCCTGGCAGCGTCGCACGAACGAAAACAACGTCGACCTGAACCGCAACTTCCTGGACGAATTCGGCTTTCGAGAAACAGATCCAACGTACCGGGAGAGCCGGATGGCGTATGATCGTTTCTGTCCGTTGTTGAACCCTCAGTCGCCGCCCAGTCGCTGGGAACCCTACCGGCCCTTTGTCGCGCTCTACATCCTGCGTGAGGGCTACGCGACGCGGCGCCGGTTGCGCGCCCGAGGCCAACCCGTACCACTGCCGTGGGCATGGCCAGCCATCTGGCGTCTCGGCCTGCGCGAACTGCAGAAGACGCTTCCCGTCGGGCAGTATGAACACCCTGCCGGTCTGTTCTACGGCGGCCGCGAGCCGGAAGAGACGGTGCGATCAGTGCGGGCACAGCTTCCTCACTGGGTAGCTAACGCTCGGCGCGTGATCCACGTGGACCTGCACACGGGACTGGGACAATACGCCGACTATCGGCTCTACACTTCGGAGACGCAAGGTTCCGAGCAGCAGCGCTGGCTGGCGCAGTGTTTTGGTGCCCAGGCCGTTGCCGTGTGGGATCCGCAGATCGACAACTATCCGGCGCGCGGTCTGATGTCCGTGGACCTGCGCAGCCGGTTGCGGGCGTGTCGCTATCACGGCCTCACCGCGGAATTCGGGACCTACGCGGGCGTCCGCGTTGTGGGCGCGCTCCGGGCCGAGAATCGCGCACATTGCCACAGCTTGCCCGGAAGTCCGCCGTACCGCTGGGCCAAGTCACAGCTGATGGAGGCCTTTTGCCCCACCGACGCCAAGTGGCGCGAGGCGGCGATTCGCAATGGGCTGGCCGTCATCGATCGCGCGCTTGCCGCCTTCGGCTGAATCCGCGGTGCGTCACCCGGGTTATTGGGCCGCTTCACACTCGGCCAGCTTCTCGCCGTAGAAGGCGTCGGTGAGCAGCCCTTCCTCGTAGAGCAGTTTGAGTTGTCGCAGACGTCCCGCGACCTGCTGCTTCGTGAACTTGGGTGGCTCCGTGGTCTGTTTGGCTGGAGTGGCGGTTTGCGGCGCGACAGCGGGCGGCGTGTAGACGCGTTTGGGAGGCCCTGCGCGCGCCGGGTCGTAGACGAGAGTCGTGAGCTCCTGGGCCGGCACAAGATGTCGCCACAAGAACGCCTGCATGCGGTCTTCCGTGGGCACCGCGCTGCTGACGAGTTCCTGTTCTCCGTGTTTCGCACGACCTTCGATAAGCAGACCTACGGGGCGCTCCATTCCTTCGGCACCGGCTCGTACGTTCAGTCGCACCATTTCCTGCTTCTCCGTCAGCGTAATCGGTGACGAGGACAGTCCCGCCGGCGGGTCCTTCAGGGTCAGTTTGATCGGGCCTTGGAAACCGTCCTGGCGGAGGGCGTAGACCGTGACCGAACCGCTGTTTCTGGTCCGCATGCTCAGGCTCGATGGCACGGCGCGCAACGCGAAACCGGGCCGCGGCGCGCTGATGCGCAAGCGATATGCATACTCGTCGCCGCCATTGCGCGTGGTATCACCCAAATGCACGTGGTAGGTGCCGTCGGCGGGCAGACTGACCATGACGTAGGAATCCGCGTGGTGCGTGTTTACTCCTGCGGCCACATCCTCATGATCGTCGTTGAACGCCAGCAACTTGCCGCTCTCGTCGGTAACTTTGAGCGTGGAATCGAGCGGAGAATCCAGTCGTCGGGCGGAGACTTCCGCCACGACCGAATCTCCGGCGCGGCCGGTAATCGCAAACACATCCCAATCATCCACGCGGTCAATCCGGCCGTTGACGATGATCGGCAATTCGACCGGCTGCGCCTGTGCGGGACTGTTGTTGGGTTCCCTTTCCAGGCATTCCGGCAGGTTGTCCAGGGCAAAAGGCACTTCATTGGCGACGATGCCGTCCTGGCTGGCCACGATGGAGTAGATGCCCGGCTCCGCATCCGGGTTCGGTGTGGTCAACTCGGCCGACTCCAGATTCCAGCCCTTCGTTGTGACGGAGACGGGAGTGCCGACGCGGCCGCCCAAAGGAAAGATGCTCGTCACGCAGGGCAGTTCCCCGATGCTGATGCGATACACGAAATCTTCGCGGCCGCGGTAGATGGCATCTGTCATGGTCAATAGGTATTCGCCATCCTGGGGCACCTCGTAAAAAATGATCGGATCGGGCCGGAAGCGGTAATCGTCGTTGAAGGCCACTTCCTTCCCTTTGGCGTCGTACAGCGCCAGCACGGGCTGGAACCAGCCGGGCACCGCATCGGCGATGAAGGGAATCAGTTGCCGCGCTTTGGCGGAGATCACCAGACGTTGACCCTTGCGCGCATCGAACCGATAGCGGTTCACTTCTCCGGAAGCAACCTGCCCGTTCAGCGTGCACGGCAGTTGGATGCGCACCTCGACTTCCTCCGCGGGGCGTCTGCGCAATGCCAGTTCTTCCTTGCCCAGGACCTGAAAATTGCTGGTGAGCATCGGCTTTCGCGCGTATTCCGGCACCTGGCCGACGCAAACGACGAGCGGATTGGACACGCCGCGCGGAGTGACCAGCCGCATCTCCCGCTCGCCCGGTTCAGCATCCGGGGCAATCGTGAATTCGAGGACCGCGAGGCTGGAAATGGAAACGCTTGCCGGTCGATTCACGTACTCCGACATGCGTTTCTCAATCTGGGCGATGCGTTTCTGGTTCTCTTCCGATTTGTTGTCCGGGGCGCGTTTCAAGGCGTTCAATTGTTCCCGCAGCAACGTCATCTCCTGCGGGCTCAGCCTCCGGTAATACTCAACGACTTTAGCTTCCACTCCGGCACCGGAGACAATTACCGCCTGGATGTCGTCGAGTCCCTGGCCGCCCAGCTTTGACTGATAGGTGGAGCCCTGCTGCCCGCCGGCGGGATACACATACCCGATGTAGGGCCGGGTTTGAGCCTGCACGGTGGACGACAGCGCCGACCATGCGAGTACACCCAGGATTGCCAATCGCCGAACCATCTTCATCATGTCGCATCCTTATCCGGATATCTCGAAGTATCTCAGCACGTTCGACGCCTACATGATTTCCGTCAGCAGGCCGGCCGACTTCACCGTGTCCGAGGGTTCCGGCAGTACCTGGGCGTCGAGACCCATGGGATGAGGCAGTTTCGCGTGGGCATCGATGCCTGCCAACTGATAGATGCTGCCCAGCAAGTCCACCGGATAGACGGGGCGTTCCTTGACGGTTTCCGCCTTCTCGTCGGAGGAACCGACGATGCACCCGCCTTTGAACCCGCCGCCGGCGACCAATACGGAAAAGACTTTGCCGTAGTGGTTGCGACCACCGTTCCAGGGCGGCTGCCAGTCAACCTTGGGGCCGCGGCCGAACTCGCCGCAGCACCAGACAAGCGTGCTTTCCAGCAGCCCGCGGTCGTGCAGGTCCTGCAACAACATGGCCAGCCCTTGGTCCAACTGCGGCACCTGGCGGCGCATGGTCTGGAAGTGATCCTTGTGCGTGTCCCAGCCTCCCGGGTAGTTGATCACCACGTACGGAACACCGGTTTCGACAAGTCGGCGCGCGACCAGGCAGTCCTGGCCGAAGGTGTGACGGCCGTAACGGTCGCGCAGATCCGACTGTTCCTTGCTGAGATCAAACACTTCCCGGCCAGCACCCAGGATCAGCTCGTACGCCTGCTTCTTGGCGTCCTCGGCGGCGGCCAATTGCGGACTGCCGGGCATCACGGTGCCCAACGTGTTCATCTTGTCGAGCAACTCGCGCCGAGCCTTCTGCCGCTCGTCGGTAATCCCGCGGGCGACGACGCCTTCCACCTCAAACCGGCTGCCATTCGGATCGCCGCCGGTCGCGAAGGGCTTGAATCTTGGACCCAGGAAACCCTCTTCGGAGAAACGGCCCTGGGGTTGAGTCAGCACGACATACGGCGGGATCATGCCCTTGTAGTTCGGGCTCTTCAGCAGCGCGAATACGGCTCCCACGCTCGGATAGGCCAGCCGCTCGCCGGGCGTATGCCCGGTCTGCATCAGGTACGCGGCCGTCTCGTGGCCGTTGTTGCCGTGGGTCATGCTGCGAATCAGCGAGAACTTGTCCGCCTGTTTGGACAGTTCCGGGAACAGCATGCTGAGCTGGATCCCGCTGACGTTTGTGTCGATCACCTTTCCGAAGTCGCCCGTGTAATCGGTGCCGGACTCCGGCTTGGGATCCCACGTATCGTTGTGCGACATACCACCCCAGAGAAAGATCTGAATCACGGATTTGGCTCTTGCCGCGGCGGGCGCAGCCGGGGGTTGTTCGGCCGCGCACGTGGCCGGCGTGCCGAACTGATCCGCGAGCATCCATCCGGCAGCTCCACAAATTCCCAAACGCATCGTGTCGCGCCGCGAAAGGCGCGATGCCCGACGGGCATCGTGGTTCGTCGTCATCTGTCTCGTGTCCTTTCGTTCTGCCAGCGGCCCCGTGACCTGTTCACGCGTGTTACCCAGGCTCCGAGTTCTCAATGGCGGTACAAGAACTCGGTGCTGTTGATCAAAGCCCACGTAATATCGATCCAATCCTCGCGCCTGCGGTTATAGCTCGCACGGCCGGACTTGGACGACTTACCCGCCCGATTCGAAGCGGTGGATTGGGCGTATTCCTCCAGTGTCTGAGCTTCTTCGGAGGTCGGAAAGCGCGAGAGCACCGTCAGGTACAACTCCTCGATGATCTCTTGCGGCTTGCGACCTGATTCGATAATCGCCTTCAACTTGGGACCTTGTTCGAGTTTGCGTTGGACGTGGCTGGAATTCAGCATGTGCAGCCACTGGGCGGGCACCGGCTTGTTGATGCGTTCGTTCTCCATGCCCGTGGCGCGCGCCGAGCGGCCGAAGAGCGCGAGAAACGGGCTGGTGATGCTGCCGTCCGCCAAAGCGATGGCCGGTTGATCCTTCGGAATGTACGTAAAGGGTTCCGGAATCGCACTGGTGTACAGGTCCGTCGTGCCCGTCACCTTGTTAATGGCGTCAATGAGGACCTCCGCGTCGAGGCGGCGGAGTGGATAGCTGGCGAAATTCGCTTCTGCTTGCGGGTCGGCAGAACGCAGCACGGAGGACAATTGATAGGTATTCGAATTCAGTATCAGGCGGTAGAGACGTTTCAAATCGTAGCCGCTGGCCACCAGTTGCTTTTCCAGATAGGCGAGCAACTCCGGATTGCTCGGCGGGTTGTCATCCCGGATATCATCCGGCTCATGAATGATGCCGCGTCCCAGCAACCAGGCCCACACGCGATTCACGATGCTGCGCGTGAACCAGGGATTTTCGGGCCGGATCAGCCAATCGGCAAACACCTCGCGCGGGTCCTGATTCGCCGGCAGCTGGATCTGGGTACCGTCGGGAAAAACGGCGGTGAGCGGTTCGCCGACGGCGGGCGGCACGGCAGCGGTTTGCGATGCGTCGCCGGCAGCCTGTCCCGACGCGCGGATTGCGTCGCGTCCGGGCGCCGTGTTGCCGGGTAGCGTACTGAGCTTGAGCGGATCCCAGTAGACGTTCTCTTCTTTCCATTCGTTGGTCGGCTTGTAACCGATCTGCGAAAAGAAGACGGCCATGCCGGACACGCGATCCGCGGGCCAGGCGTCGGTGCGAGTTCCCATGAACGTCAAGGCGACGGCACCCGCGATCCCGTCGGGCGTACGGTTCTGAATGGCACGGTAGAAGTTCACGGGACCGACGCGGAAATTGCTGCCGCTGGAGGTGAGCATTTCGCGCACGAACTTGTCGTACGGTTTGTTCTCGGCAAGAGATGCCCGTACCCAGCGGTGATAAGCCTGAGCGGCATTCGGCCACAGGTTGACTGGGAATTCCGCTTTGATGCGCAACACATCCCCCCACCTCATGGCCCAGTAGTCCGCGAACTCGTCGCGTTCCAACAGACGATTGATCAGGACGCGGCGTTTGTCCTTCGTCTTCGAATCCAGGATGAAGTCCCGGGCTTCCTCGGCCGTGGGGAGCGTCCCGATCACGTCGAGGTAGGCGCGCCGGACAAATACCGCATCCGAACAGAGTGCCGGCTTGATGTCCATCGAGGACAACTTGCTGAAGACGATCTTGTCGAGTTTGTTGGCCGGCGCCGGCGGAGTATCGCGTTCATAGATGTCCGGCCCCGTTTCCGCGGTCAATGCAGAAACGGCAAAGACCAGAACGGCCACGGACGCGACCAGGGACACTCTCTGCATGTCATTGGCTCCCGGCGTGTGAGATCGCTCAACTTGCCGTGTAATAGACGGGGAAGGCAACGGGTGGGTGTGGAAAACCACGTGGGCAGGATACGACCAGACCAAGTGCGAAGCACCCACCATCTTAACGACCCTCCCCTACCCCGTGTCCAGCGCAGATCCTCGATTTTGTCGAGATCGAAAGAAAGTCAGTGCGGGCGTAAGCTGGGATTATTCATCGTAGGGTGGGACTAGGTCGCGCAAGTGATTGGTGGGCCGTCGCAAGCCGATCTGCTCCGAGATGAACCGGCCCGCTGCCTCCAACTCCGGCTGAGCGACCGACGGCCCACCGCCACTCCGGCTCGCTCGTCCCACCCTACCATGCCATGAATAATCCGGGCAGGATCGCGTCAGCTGGGATAGTATCGCAAGACTAACTGCGAAACCAGATTCCACAGCCGCTCTCCGGCACATTCCCGTCGCCAGCCAAAAAGAGCCAAGCCGCGCTGCCCGCAGAACAGCTGGTCGCACTTGTCGGGAGCGAGCGTGATGACTCCACGAAAACGGGGCGTGACCAGCTGGCACTCGACTTTGTCCGTGCTTTCGGTGACAGCGAGTGGTCCGCCGGCGGCGGCGCTGAGCGCCGGGTGCGTCAGATCGCGCGAGGCACGCGGTTCAATCCGCGAGAGCGTTCCCTGGAAAGCCGTACCGTACTGGCAGCGGACGCGGACCGATTCGCCCAGAAACGGCGTGACGGCGTCCACCTGGTCGTCGGCAATCGAGACATGCAGTTGCTTCCGCCGCTCATCGCTGATCACGGCCAGTTCGGTGCCGGCTTCGACGTACGTTGCCAGCGAGTTGCGAAGGTCTCTCGCCAGGACGCGGCCAGCCACGGGGGCCCGGACCTGCAACGCCGCGCATTGCCGCTGCTTCTCCTGCAACCGCTCCTGCAGGGCCTGCTGATTGCGCAGCGCGACTCGAGCTTGGGTGGCGTTACGCTCGTTGAGTGCGCGGTCGTGGATGGCTGCCGCCTGGGCGACCTGCGATTGCAGTTCCCGTTGCTCCAACGTCAGATCATCATTCCGAAGTTCCAACAGTAGTTGTCCGGCCACGACGGATTGCCCGTCACGCACGTGGATGCGCGCGATGAACCCGGCCGATTCGTTCCGGACTACAGACAGGTCGCCGTATTCGACGATGACGGGCGCGGCTACGGGGGCTGGCCAGGGCACCCATGCCAGCGCCGCGCCGACCAATGCCACGGCGCCGGCCGAGACACATCCCGCCCGTACCACCTGCAGTGGAGCCTCGAGCCAGGAACGATGCAGAGCGCGCAGGATTCCCAGCCCGGGTCGGCCAAGCCAACCGGCAATCCCGGCAATTCCCAAGAGGAGACCGGGGCCGCGCCACAGGGCGACCGCCGCCGTGAACAATGACCCGCACACCACCAATCGCCACACCAGCGCCGCAAGTCCGTAGACCCGTACCACCCACCCACGCCAGCCGCGCCATGCCATTCGGGATGCACGGTGTCCCAGGAATAGCCGCGTGCCGAGTTGCCGCACGAACTGCTGCGACTCACTCGACAGATTCGGGATTTCCAGCAGGTCCGCGAGGAGATAGTAGCCGTCAAAGCGCATCAACGGGTTGCCATTGAACAGCAGCGTCGAGACGCTGGCCATCGCAATCATATTGAACAGCGTGTGACGGACCAGGGCGGAGTCGGACTGGCTCCAGGCGATTGCCGCCAGGGCCGCGACCACAAGTTCCGCATACATTCCCGCCACCACGACGCCGACGCGCTGCCACTTGGAGGGAAACCTCCAGGAGGAAGTGACGTCGACGTACGCCGCCGGCATGGCCAGCACCAGCACCAGGCCCACTTCCCTGACCTCGCCCCCGAACCGCTTGCAGGTCAGCGCATGCGCCAACTCATGCAGGCCTCGCAGGAAGACCCAGCACAGTCCCAACGACAGCCAGTTGTGCGGTGACAGTATTTGTTGAGCGCTCTCGCGGAACTCGCCCCATTGCAGCCCGACCGCGCTCGCCCCCACCAGCATCAACATCAGACCGACGAGCGTCATCCAGCGGGAACAGAGCCATCCGCACGACGGCAGGACGGCCGTCAGCAAACGATCGGGGTTGAACAAAGGCACCCGGATCCAGAACGGATTGAGCCGCTGCCACGCGGTCCATTTCCCGCTCGCATTCTGCGGCCGGTGCGCTACGGTATCGCTGCCGTCTCCGACGTGCGCCAGGCCGTTTTCCAACAGCCAGGTTGCCAGTTCCGCCGCGCGTGGTTGGGTGAGCGCACGGGGCCCCAGCGCACGTACGGCACGAGTCAAGGCCTGCGCCAACGTGGTGTGTCCGTCCAGCAGCGAGATGAACACGTACTCCGGGTACGAGACGCGGAAGAACTTGCCGTGCGAGGGGAGTTCCAGATGGTAGAAGATGTCTCCGGCGTACTCCTGCGGTTCGACCACCAGTTCTCCGGACAGCTTTAGCCGGCACGTCGCCAGTTCGAGTGTGGTCAAGTGAGCACGGTTCAAGGGTCACCATCCCAACCAGCGCAGCATCGTGGCTGCCGGGCGACGGAACAGGAGCCAGCCCAGGCGTGCGCTCCCGGTCGCGATGCGGGCACGGCCGCGCATCCCCGGATACAGGTTCTGGCGATCATTGCTCAGTGGCACTTCCGCCACGAACACGTTCTCCTGATCTCGGATCTCGGCGCGGGGATGCACGCGCGCTACTCGCGCCGTTCGGCGTTGCAGGGAGAATGCGTCGAGCGTAATCTCGACGGGCATGTCCACGCGGACGTACGCCACGTCCTCTTCGGGAATCGCGAGTTCCACGACGAGTTTGTCCAGCGGTGCGACTTCAAACAGCACCTGTCCGACTTTCACGGGCATGCCTTCGGCATCACGCAGGTCGCCGGAGACTACGAGCCCGTCAATCGGGCTGCGAATGTCCAGGTCGTGTTCACGGGCTTCGAGCAACCGGGCGCGGTGCGTCAAACGGTCGACCTCGTGCCGCGTGACTTCGGCCTGGCCTGAGGCATGACTGGCCAGATGACCTGCGTGTTCGATCGTTGCCCGTTCCAGATCGGCGCGCACTCCCGCCAATTCCCAACGCAGGTCGCGTCCATCCAGTTGTGCCAGTACCTGGCCCTGCTGCACCAGGTCACCCGTCACCACGCGGGACTGCTGCAACGGCGCGGCGAACGGAGCGGCCGCGAACCGTCGAGTGACGGGTTCCAATTGGCAACAACAGTTCACGTAGTGCGGTACGGGAATGCACAGCAACGCCAACGACAACGTCAACAGCGCCCAAACGGCCTGACTTCGCCCGCGGCACAGTCGCGAGCCGAGTTCCCGCAGCAGACCGAACAGGCTGCGACGTTGTGCTCTTGCCAGCAGTTGCAGCGCCGTGGCGAGCGGGATTTCCGCGGCACGCACGAACGCCAATACTCCGCCGTCTTGAATGGTGGCGGCGGATCCGGCCAGCAGCCAGGCTCCGCGCACCGTGCCGCGTTCGTCGCGCAGCGGACCACCGGCAACCGCAGCCACATTCGCGGACCTGGCGAACTGCGCGTGGGCCAGCAGCGCGTGCACTTGATCGGAAGCCACCGGCGGCCAAACCGCGAGTTCACCTCGCGCCACGGCTTCCTGCAACGCCGATCGGGCCGATCGCGCCTGTTCACTGTGGGGAGGCCAGTTGACCGCGCCGGAATGGGCCGCGAGCCGGCAGTTGCTGGTTCCGGGCGCGCAGAGCCCGACGATGACGTGTTGACAGCCGAGGTAGTTCTGCACTTCCTCCGCCAATACCTGGCATGCTTCCTGCGCGGTCTCCGCCATCTGAATGCGCGGCAGCAGTTCCGTGAGCGCCGCCAGCCTCGCCAGCGGCGGGGTGGTCTCGGTCAGGAGATCCGCGTCGCGCCCGGCATCGATCCGGGGAGGGCAGAGCGTGGTGGTCATGGCTCCCGTGTCCCCTGCGCGCCAGCGACTACGGCGATGCCGCGGCGGGTTGTACGGCGCTGTCAGCCAGCAGCAACTGGCACTTCACGCCGCTGGGAATCGCCTCGCCCGGATTGGGAAGACGGACACGTACACGCGTTGTGCCGCTCTGCGCGTCCGCCGTCGGCGATACGAACTCCACGACACCGGCTACAGGCTCCGCAATGGACTCGACCCGTACCTGGACCTGCGCGTCCTTGGTCAAGTCCCGAGCCCTGGCCACCGGTACGGAGAACACGACGAGCAGCGGGTCGAGCTGCACGATTTTCACCACCGTGGGGTCGTTGGGTGAGACGAATTCACCTTCGTCCTTGGTGACTTGTGTGACCACTCCGGCAATGGGCGCGAGAACACGGCGTTGGTTGAGCTGCGCCTGAGCGCGATCGTACTCGTGAGTCCTCACCTGCAACTCCTCACGCGCCGCCTTCACGCGCGCTTCGGCCGCGTCGCGCTGCGCTTGGGCGCGATCCACTTCCTGCTGCGTCGCATGTTGCCGTTGCAGCAACCGCAGGAGTTTGTCCAGCGTCTCCCGGTACAACCGCAGTTCGGCCTCGGCGGCCTCCAACCTGCCCGCGGATTGCATGGCCGTCTTGGCCACCTCCAGCGATGCACTCCAGACCGAATCGTCCAGTCGAGCGAGCACCTGCCCGGCCTGCACGCGCATTCCCTCGCGCACTTCGAGACGCGTGATCTGGCCCATTTCCGGCGCGGCAACATCGATATCGCGGTAAGGCTCGGTGAAGCCGGCAATATCGGCAGCCGCGGCACGCGACGACCAGAGCCCCGGCAGCAACGACCCGAGGAGTGCGATTCGCAGTAGGCGCATGGCCGCCGGTGAGGTGCAGGAACGTGCGGGCCGTGTCATTGCCTGGTACGAAGCCATCGCCTTGTTCCTTGGTGACGTGAGGAAATTCAGCCTCAGTAAAACGCAGTCCGCGAGTCGTTGGCGTCGGACCTACTATCCGCGGCGCCTGAATCGCTTGTGCCGGCTATGACGAAGTTGTGGTCAGGCGGGGTTGCGTGGTCCAGCAGGCGATTCGCAGGAGTGCTGGGAAAGCGTAGCTTACATTTCCAGCGCACGCGGGCAGAGGTGTGCGTTCACGGGTCGGTGAAGAGACGGGGATCGGCCCAAGTTCTCGGACATATCTGGTCCTAATAGCAGACCGTCAACGCCGAAAGATGCGCCAATCCCCCACCGACCCGTGAACGCTTACCGGCAGAGTAGCCCATCCCGCGCGAGGTCGCGGCGCAACAACGCACAACGGCTGGCGTAGTTCTGCCGTTCCGCCATCCGCTGCAATCGCCGCAAAGGCCGAACAAGATTGACCGTCAGTTCCCCGTCCGCACGGCTGTGACGCCGCATGGCCGTGGCCAGCCAGGGCCCCAACCTTTGAATGAGCGCGTCGTCCGCCGAGACGAAGGTCTGCGTCGAACCCGGGTCCCCTTGCCGTGCGCAACGGCCCATCAACTGACGGTCGATGCGGTCTGCATCATGATACTCGGAGAGGATGACATGCAATCCGCCGCGTTCCGAGACGTTGGGTCCCAGCCGGATGTCGGTCCCCCGCCCGGCCAGATTCGTGGCAATCGTAATGGCGCCTGCTTGTCCGGCACGGGCGACAACCAGCGCCTCCGCCGCGTCCTGCCGTCCGTTCAGTAACTCAAAGTTCAATCCACGCTGGCGAAAGACGTCGGCGAGGCATTCACTGTCGTGAATGCTGCGCGTGCCAATCAGCACGGGCCGTTGCCGGGCGTACAACTCCTGTACGCTCCGGGCAATCGCCGTCCACTTGGCCTCGGCGGAGGCAAAGAACCTGGCGGGCCACACGTCGCGACGCGCGGGGAGCCGCAAAGGAATGGACTCCACCGCCAACCCATAGACCTGGCGGAACTCGCGCCGACTGGTCGCGGCGGTGCCGCTCATGCCCGACAGCCGGTCATACAGGCGATAGAACCGCTGCCGCGTAATCTGGGCCAACGGCTGCCGCTCCGCCGTCAACGGCAGCGATTCCTTGGCCTCCACGGCCTGGTGCAGTCCATCCTGCCAGCTGCGGTCGGAGAAAATTCGCCCCGTACTCTCATCCACGATGCGCACGGCTCCTGAAGTGACAACGTAATGAACATCGCGGCGCAGAAGGTACTCGGCGCGAATCGCCGATTCCACATACTCGGCCCACGTGCGCATCAGCGTGGAGATCGGAATCGAGACCCCGGTGTCGTGAATGCGGTCCATCCCCGCAGGGGTCAGCTGCACGAATCCCGACGACAGGCTCACGTGAAAATCGCGGTCTTGCACCAGCTGCGGCAGCAATCGGCGCGCGAGTCGGTGTGCCTCGGCATCGCTCGCTTCTTCGGTCGCGGGAGCGCTGAGCACGAGCGGTGAGTCGGCATCGTCCAACAACACGTTGTCGACTTCATCCACGATGGCGTAACACAGGCCTCGCTGCAGCAGGCCATCGGTATCCGCCGAGTCTGCGCCGCTCAGCTGCGCCCACACGGTGTGCCCCAGAGGTCGGCGGGTCCGGCTGCGCAGGGTCAATTGGTCGCGCAAGTAGTCGAAGCCAAACTCGTAGCCCGTGCCGTAGGTCACGTCGCAGCGATACGCGGCACGCTTCTCAGTCGCCGGCGAGCTGTCGGTCAACAGGCCCACACGCAATCCAATCGCCCGAAACGCGGGCGACAGCCAGTCATAATCTCGCCCGGCTAGATAGGCGTTGGCGGTCGCAATGTGCACGCCGCGACCGCGGAGTCCGTGCAGGCAGGCAGCCGGAGCACAGGCCAGCGTCTTGCCTTCACCCGTCTGCATTTCCGCCACGCACCCGCGCGCCAAGGCCAAGCCGGCATGAAGTTGCACGTCGTACAACCGGATATCGAGCGTGCGCTGCAGCGCCTCGGACATCAACGCAAAGGCCCTGATCTGCAGCACCTGCGAGTCCGGACCTTCCTGCAGGACTTGGGTGCGCAACGCGACAGACACCTGACGGAGCCGGTCGTTGTCGAGCGCCGCCAGGTCGGCGGCGGCGGAACGAATCTCGGCGATCGGCACGCGGGGCCACCACGGCAGTCCCAGCGGGAATCCGCAGAACCGTCCAAGAGGCAGAATCGATGGCATCATGGACAGGGGGCCCCCCGGAGATCGCTATCCCGGATTTCTCACCACCGAGGCACAGAGGGTGACGTGAGGACACGAAAGCCAAACAGTTGCGTCACGATCTTGACGGCACTGAATCCGACACACGGTGAGTTCCGCCTCTCTCGCTTTCCTCTATGTTCTCTGTGGCTCTGTGGTGGATCTTTTTTATTTCGTGCGTTATCCGGGCTACGGCGGATGGTCTTCCGATGACTCGGGAGGAGCCGGCAGGATTTCGATTTCCGAATTCATCGGTGCGCTCGCAGGCTGGCCGCTTCCCACCGGCGTGCAGGTCAGGAGGATTCCCATGGCCTGTTTCAGTCGCACGATGGCCATCGCGTAACCGATCTGGGTCTGGACCATCGCGACTTCCTCGTCGGCCAGCCGATCCTGAGCATCGAGCAAATTGTCCAGGAGCAGCACGGCGGAGTCATCGGTACCCGGCAACGTCCTCCACCGATCCGACAGGTAGCTCGTCTCTTCCGCCACCGCCGCCATCGCGTCGTACTTGCTGACCATCTCACCGTAAGTCGTTTCCACCTCGCGCACCGCGATCTCCACAGCGGTCAGCGATTCTTCGACCGTCAAGCGAAACTGGCTGATCGCGCGGTTCATCTCCAGCTGTTGCCGCGCCTGTTGCGCAGTGGCCGCGCGGTTCCCGAAGGGCAGCTCGAACAACAATCCGACCGAGTAGCTTGGCCGGCCATCGGCGAACTGGTTGCCAAACGACTGCGCGACGGCAGTCTGCCCTGCCAGTCCCTGGACATAGGTACTCGTCACCAGGTCCAGCCTCGGCAGTACTTCGTGCTGAGCCACTCCCAGGCGGACGGCGGCGGCGCGCACTTCCCGGATGCCCCGAGAAATGTCGGGCCGGCGATGCAAGGCCGTGTACAATGATTCCACCATCACGACCGGCAACGCGTCGGTGAGCGGCGCGTCGGTGGGAACCAGTTCCTGGCCGTTCGCGTAAACCAGGGCCGGGTCGTTGACCAACAGCCGCAAGCGGGACTCGGCATTGCGAATGGATGTGCGAGCCCGCACCAGGTCGGACATGCGCGTCGTAACGGCCGCCTGGGCGCGCAGTACCTGTCGGCGTTCCGCGTCAACCTGTTCCCGGCCTTCCAGGATGGCCAAAGTCTCTCGAGCGGATTCAACCAGCTTCATCCGTTGAAAGTACTCCGCCCGCGCGCGGTACAACTCCCAATAGGCTTCGGTGACTTTCGTGAGATGTTCTTCCAGCCGCGCCGCCAATTCGTCGGCGGAAATATCGGAATGAATCTGCGCCAGCACGATGCGGCTCTCGTTGTAACACCGCCCCAGTCCATTCAACAACGGTTGCGTGTAGGACAGTTCCAGCTCCGTGGTCGCTTGCGGATTCGGCAACAGGAAGCGGGAGTTGTTCTCCTCGCTGCCCACGCGCTGCGCCAGTTCGAGGTTGCCTCCCAGGAGATTCTGGCGCCGAAAGCCGCCGCTCGACACCCACTGGCGGTCCTTGTAGCGATCCGCCAGCGTGCCGGTCGTCAGAATGTTCCCCACGGGTTCGTCCACGTCCGTGTAGGTCGCTTCCAGAAAAGCGCGCCAGTCGAAGGCAGCCTGTTCCTCCACGATGGTGGTCTGGCGGATCTGAGGCTCGACGCAGACCACGTGCACGTACGACGAACACCGCAACGCTCCTTCGACGACCTGCCCCACCGACATACGCAACGCCGGTTCCGCGGGGTCTCTTACGGGGTGGTCCCACCAGGGCTGATAGCCGCGAGGTAGCGGCGTGACGGGTGCCAGAGGCGGCCGCGCCGCATGGGGTTCAATGCGCCGCGCGAACTCAGCGAGCCACGGTTGTTCCCCACAACTCGCATTGGCACGCTCCAGCGAGAGGGCCGCCAGGCACGGAGCATCGACACTGGCGGGCGCCGCGATGCACTCGACCGGCTCAACGGCCGGTGCCGGCGGCGGGCATTCCGGAGCCTGTTGCGGCGGCAGACTGGCTGGCCCGGAAACGAAATCCACCACGGGGGAATCGTCTTCGGCGTCGAGTTGGGGGAGGCGGACGATCGGGTGTTGCACACCCGTTCCGACAGGCGTGTCGGCAGACGTGTGCACCACCAGCAGCAAGCTCAGCACTGCCACGAGTGCTCGGCAAAGTGGTCGCAGGAATGAGAATGGACGACCCATCGGCTGCAATCGAGGACTTGTCCCCGCGCCCCGGCATCGCTGGGAGAGGCAAAGGTCAATGGCTACTCAATCTGCTCATCGGAGTTTCGCCACTGTCGATTTCAGAACAAACGCCACATCAACAACAAGCAGTGTATTTGTTCCCACCCCTAGACGCCGGACAACCTGGACGACCGTCATAGGCCGACCGCGCGCGGTGCCTGCCGGCGGCTTTCGCGATTCGCCGGGACGTACGAAAGACGGGTCACGCTGCGCAACGACTACACCCTTCCCTCTGGAGGTCGTGCGGTTTAGAAGTGGTCGCACTGTCGTGACTCTTGCTTCACTCTCCCTCTGGGAGAGTCGGGCCGAAGGCCCGGAGAGGGCTACCGGGCCGCTGCTCATCGAATTCACTGCTGGTTCGGAAGACCCTCCCCGACCGCTGCGCGGCCGACCCTCCCGCACGCGCGGGAGGGTGAATCTAAACCGCTACGTCCAAATGGTTTCAAAACCGCACGACCTCCCATCGGGAGGGTGAAGATGGATACAAGACTAGTGCCTTGTCCACGCTAAATCTGCGGGTCGGGGACGCGATTTCGTGCGGATAATGATGAACCGCTACACAAGACCTAACCCGAACTTTTAGCGTGGACGGAGCACTAGACGCTCCGGACGGTGCGTTCGTAAGAACCGTTCTTCTTCCCCTCATCCCCAAACCTTCTCCCCCAGCGAGCTGAGGGAGAAGGGAGTGAGAGGAATTGGATCGGGACGTCGTAGCACAGAGCGTATGTCGAGGTTTTCTCCGACAAGCACGCAACACCGGTCCTTATCGCCACGCGAGTCGTTTCATCAGCCCTCTATGGGGCTTGGGATGACCTATCCTTTCAGAAAGGTACGACGGGACCACTCCGCGCTCGACGCGGTCGAACTGCGGCTGCGATAAAGGACCACCACGCGAATGCAATTCCTGAGTAGCACCCGTTTGGCGTGGAACGAACTGCGCGCCACGGCATTGCGTCTGCTGTCGGGGGGCACCGATGTCTCTGTGCCACCCGCCGCCACGGTGCGTCAACTGGAAGACCGTTTGCTCTTCAGTGTCGTGCCGGCCGCCGTCGTTGGTGACTGCGCAGTTGATGAGTCAGCAAACCTTCTGTCTGCGGACGATGCTGCCGACTCCGCTACTGACGCGCTGGCGGATGATCCGAGCGACTCCCGCACCGACTCCGAGTCCGATTCGGGCACTCCGGCGACAGACCGCTACGAAGTGATCTTCGTCGATACGTCAGTGTCCGATTACGAACAACTGCTCGATCATCTGTCGCAATTGTGCCGCGACGGCGCCGAGTACGAGACCATCCTGCTGGACAGCGAACGCGATGGCGTGGAGCAGATTACCGCCGAGTTGTCCGAACGGGATGGCATCGACGCGCTGCATATTATCTCCCATGGAACGGCGCGGGCCGTCAAACTCGGTTCCACCTGGCTGACCGCTGAGAACATCGGCAGCTTTCAGTCCGACGTGCAGAGCTGGGGACAAGCGTTGGATGACCAGGCCGACCTGCTGCTCTACGGTTGCGACCTGGCAAGCGGTGATACCGGCCGCGATCTCCTGCAGCAACTCGCCACGCTGACAGGAACCGACCTGGCAGCCAGTACCGACACAACGGGCCATGCACGATTTGGCGGCGATTGGGACCTGGAATTCCGTATCGGCGACGTCACGAGCCAGGTAGTGGTGAGCACCGACCTCCAACAGCAGTGGAATGGGCTGTTGGACACGTTCACCGTCACCAGCCAGGGTAACGCCGGCGCCGGCTCGCTGCGCCAGGCAATCACCGATGCCAACGCGCTCCCCGGACTGGACGTGATTACGTTCAGCCTGCCCGGGCCCGTACCGTATGACATCTCAGTGAACACCGCGCTGCCCGACATCACTGATCCGGTAATCATCGACGGAACAAGCGAACCTGATTATGCCGGCACTCCCGTAATCGGATTCACCGACGGAGGAGCCGTTGTGGCCAACAACGGGTTCGTGTTTACCGCGACGGCGAGCGGGTCGGTTGTCAAAGGCCTGGCTTTCCACGGCTTCGCCAACAACGCGATCCTGCTCCAGGCAGGCGCGGACAACATCAGCATCACGGGGAATTACCTGGGTCTTGATGAAACCGGCGCGGCGGTAGCCAACGGCTACGCAGGCATCGAGATCCTGTCCGCGAACAACGTTGTGGGCGGCGCGGCACCGGCGGACGCGAACGTCATCTCCGGGAACGGATATGCGGGTATCGTGATCCGCGGTTCCTCGGCCAACAACAACCGCGTCCTGGGTAACCTCATCGGGACCGACGTCACGGGCACCGTGGCGATCGGCAATGTGAGCTGCGGCGTGGTGGTCGCGAATGGCGCGAGTGGTACCGTCATCGGCGGGACCGCAGCTGGCCAAGGCAATATCATCACGGGCAGTGCCCTGGGCGTTCTGGTGGACAGTAACGTTACACCCGCAAACGCGGCCATCCTGGGTAACCGTATCTTCGGGAATAGTGGCCTCGGCATCGATCTGCAAAACGACGGGGTCACCGCCAACGACGCGGGTGACGCGGACGCCGGACCCAATGGACTCCAGAACTACCCGGTGTTGGCGAGCGCGACCTCCGTAACCGGGGATCTGACAGTCAGTGGATCGCTGGCCAGCACCACCCTGACCACTTATCGCATCGAGTTCTTCTGTGTTCCGACCGGTGACGCCACAGGACACGGTGAGGCGGATAAGTACCTGGGCTCGACGAATGTCACCACGGATGCGGCAGGCAATGCGAGTTTCAACGTGACTCTGATCGGTGCCGCGGTCTCGATCGGACACGTCGTCACCGCCACCGCCACCGTTGACCTCGGCAGTGGTAACTATAGCAGCACTTCTGAGTTCGCCGCCAATGTGGTGAACACAGGCGTGAATACCGCACCTGTGGCCAGTGGCGATAGCTACACGATTAACGAAGACACGCCACTGGTCATTGCGGCTCCGGGACTGCTGGCCAACGACAGCGACGTCGATGGGGATCCGTTGACAGCGGTTCAGGTCAGCGGCCCGGCCAATGGCGCGCTGACGCTCAACGCGAACGGATCGTTCAACTACACACCCAATACCGATTTCCAAGGGACCGACAGCTTCACCTATCGCGCGTCGGATGGGACAGCGCAGTCGAACCTGGCCACGGTGTCGATCACGGTCAATGCGGTGAACGACGTGCCCGTGGCCAACAACGAGAGCTACACAATCAACGAAGACACGCCGCTGGTCATCGCGGCTCCGGGGTTACTGGCCAACGATAGCGATATCGACGGGGACCCGTTGACAGCGGTTCAGGTCAGCGGTCCGGCCAATGGCGCGCTGACGCTCGACGCGAACGGGTCGTTCACGTATACACCGAACGCCAACTTCCAAGGGACGGACAGCTTCACGTATCGCGCGTCCGATGGCACGGCGCAGTCGAATTTGGCGACCGTCACAATCACGGTCAATGCGGTAACGATGTGCCCGTGGCCAATAACGACAGCTA
>Ga0233425_10002426_pt1 | contig 36812 bp, 35 predicted proteins | sample Watercolumn_Towu_2_FD_181712 | JGI IMG/M metagenome (GOLD analysis project Ga0233425, IMG submission 181712) | Freshwater microbial communities from Lake Towuti, South Sulawesi, Indonesia - Watercolumn_Towuti2014_140_MG | ecosystem: Environmental > Aquatic > Freshwater > Lake | place... | reverse complement strand
ATGCTGCCACAGAATACACCACCATCCTGCACAACTGCGGCGTCCGCATCAGCATGGCGGAAGTGGGCGAACCCACCCAGAACGGCTACGCTGAACGCCTCATGCAAACCATCAAAGAAGAGGAGGTTGACCTATCCGACTACGAAGATTATCATCATGCCTACCAGCAGATCGGGCAGTTCCTGGAAGATGTCTACATGCGCAAGCGCGTCCACTCTTCCCTGAACTACCTGACCCCGGCAGAGTTCGAGTCACAGTGGCAAACCGCCATCCGACTTGATGAAATACTGCCCGTTTAGTGTCCAGTTTTATGGGTGCATTACACCCTCTTTGGCAAACGATTGCAACCCATGCCGCAGCATATATCGGTTCGATCTGCACGCACACCTATCTTTGCTATGTTTTAACAAAAAGCAGGAGCATTTTTGTCCCGTCCATCGCTCACATTGCATTGAACAACGCGATGCGCTCCTTTGCATATTTCGTTGTTATTCAAAACCAGTTCACGGCAAACATCGCGCAGTACTTGGTGATGGTTCTCGTCGTTGCTTTCTTGTATTATAGGAAGGAATTGAAGGTGATCCCTGAATTTCTATCCGAGAAGGGTTTATTAATCCGATGAAGATCCTGCCCCGCGCCGTATTATGAGGTAAACATGACACTTCACATCGTTGAACCGACAAAGAAAACCCTTCACGGTCATTACTCGCGCGACCTCGTTCCCATCCTTAACATAACGAGCGGCGACAGTGTACGCTATCGAACGCTTGACGCGGGTTGGGGTCTGATCGAAAATCCCAACCCGTTTGACAAACCACCCAAGTTTGCAGACAGGGATCGTGAACGCGACCCCGGCCATGCGCTGTGTGGTCCCATCGCGATACAGGAGGCGAAAGCGGGCATGACGCTCGAAGTGCGCTTCGAAACGATTCGCGTCGGGACTTGGGGTTGGTCGGCCGGCGGAGGATACCCCAGTGACGTGAACACGCGACTCAATTTGGCGGATAGCCCCGAATGGATTCTTCGTTGGGAATTAGATTCTGTACAGAAGACTGCACGGAATCAATCGGGTCAAGTGATCGCCATACGACCATTTATGGGAAATATCGGAATGCCGCATGATGAAGCAGGTCGTCATTCGACCTTTCCCCCGCGATTCTGCGGCGGCAACATGGATTGCAAAGAGCTGGTGGAAGGAAGCGGTATATTCCTTCCAATTGCCGTTGATGGCGGCTTGTTTTCGCTGGGTGATGGGCATGCCGTGCAAGGCGACGGAGAAGTATCAGGACCCGCGCTGGAATGTCCGATGGAGGAGGTCGAAGTGGAATTCCATTTGCATCCTGAAATGCACCTATCCTATCCGCGTGCGAATACTGCTGAAGGATGGATCACATTTGGCTTTCACGAAGACTTGCACGAAGCGTCGATGATCGCGCTGGACGGTATGCTTGAGCTGATGGTGCAGGAGTGTCGTCTTGAAAGAAAAGAGGCATTGGCATTGTCGTCATTGATCGTGCACCTAAGGGTCACCCAAATCGTCAACGGCGTACGCGGGGTTCATGCCATTCTTCCCCACGAAGTTTTGAAAGGTATCGCTCGCATAAGGTGAAACAATCCTCGATCATTGCACCGATGGATAGTGAATAATTCCCCGCTCGATGGCAGTTGCGACTGCAGCGGCGCGCGAGTCGACTCCCAGTTTGTTATAGACGCTATCTAAATGTGCTTTGACCGTGCGTTCGGAAATCCCCAAGTGAAGGGCTATTTCTTTGGAGCGCTCGCCGCGTGACGCGGCTATAAGCACTTCGAGTTCGCGCTCCGTGAGAACAGAGGATGTCTCGGCGCGTTTCTCCGAGGCAGGTTGACTCAGCACCCGGGCGATGACTTCGGGCATGAAGAGCGCTTCGCCACGCGCCGCGACGCGCAGGGAATCAAATAACGTCTGCCGCTTGGTATCTTTGAGCAGGTAGCCGCGCGCGCCGGCACGTAATCCCCTAATCATCAGATCATCTTCGTTGTAGGTGGTAAGTATGACCACCGCGATCTCCGGCCACTTGGCATGAATTTTTTCGATGGCCTGCAGGCCATCCATGCCGGGCATACGCAAGTCCATCAGGATCACGTCAGGTTTGAGTTCCTGCGCCAATTGAACGGCTTGGGCTCCATCGCCTGCTTCGCCGATCACCTGGAAATCTTCTTCGGTTTCGAGGATGAGTTTCAAGCCGTCGCGCACGACATCGTGGTCATCTGCGATCAAGACACGGATCATTTGGGTCCTTTCGATCATATGGAGTCCAACGTCTCCAGACGTTGGGAAACCCGAAGTCGGGAGACTTCGGACTCCCTTATTTCAACGGAAACCTAAGTTTCAGTGTTGTTCCTTCTCCAGGCTGGCTGAACACATCCAAAGCGCCACCCGCCAGGCGCGCCCGCTCGCGCATACCGATCAAACCATAATGGCCGCTCTTGCCAATTTGATTGGTTTCGAAGCCTGCGCCGTCATCCTTGATCTCCATTTCGAGCAGATCGTTGTGAGCTTCGAGCTGGAGGGTTGCATTTTTCGCACGGGCGTGGCGGGCGATATTGGTCAGCCCCTCCGAGACGATTTTCAATATATGCTCAGTGATCGATTCTGGGATGTTCGCTGTGATCTCGAGATCGAGATTACAGGCGATCCCTGTTGCCGAGGTGAAGCGTTCCGCTTCGGCGCGGACGGCGGATTCCAAGTCAATAACGACTTGCCCCTCACGCAGATTATCAATGGCGCGGCGCGCCTCAGCCAAAGTGGAGCGGGCGCGGGACATTGCTTGGGTGATGATCTTTTGGGCGCGGTCGGTTTGGTTGCGCGCCAGGTGGGAGTCCACGGCTTCGAGTTGCAGGATCAAGCCTGCCAGTCCCTGCGCGAGCGTATCGTGGAGTTCGCGCGCCATGCGTTCGCGTTCGTGGCTGAGGGTGAGGGATTCCACCTGAACGGTGTACTCTGCCAGTTGGCGGTGGGCCGCTTCGAGGTCTACAAGCAGCGATTGGGTTTGCCGTCGCGCCTTCGCTTGTCGTTGGAAGATCAACGCGTAAACGAGGATGAAGAACGACATCGGCGCGATATAGGCAACGAGCGAGGGGAGCTGATCCCAGCCGAGCGTCAATCCAAAATTGACCGCCGAAAGCGCCATGTAAGCGACGATCGTCAGGCTGGCGGCGCGCAGGTCGGCGAGGATCATAGCGGCCTCGCCACCCATAGCCCAATACAAACCGTAGATGAAGCCGCCCCCAGGCGCCATGTAAACGATGGCGAAGATCAGCGCGCCCTGTATGACGAAATAGGGGATCACCCATTGGCGTCGTGCCGTAATGCTAACGCCTGCCAAATGCAATACGGCATGGATCAGCATGAGGGTCGTGAACGTTACGAAGTGCGTTGGATCGGAAAGCGAGGGGACGCTCTTCAATGCCCAATAATAGAGAAAGCCCATCGCGCCCATCAGCACCCAATACAATGGGCGGATCTGGCCGGCGGATTCGGCGAGCGTATTTTCCTGTTGGGAATTACTTTCCATAAGTACTCCGGCCTAATTATAGTCATAACGCGCCGCTTGTATATTGTCCGCTCGGACAATGTCCGAACGGACGGCGTAATTTGCCTGAAGGGGCAATGGCAGGTTGGGGCGTTTTTGCCTACAATAGGCAAAGAAATCAATCCCAATGAGGAGCAGAAAATGAAAGCCAACACCTTCAAGCAAAATCTAACCATTAAGAACCTATTCGTCCCGCTCGTGATCATGGTGGCCTTTGTGGGAGTCGGTCTTTGGGGCTTCCTCGCTTCGGGGTACACCCAGCCGCTGATCATGTTCGGTTACATCGGCATTTCGTTGGGAGTCGGCCTCGCCCTCTACGGCACGCTTCCCATAAAGCGAAAGCCGATCGGTCGCCGCCTGACGCTCTTTCTCGTCGGTCTCTTCCTTATCCTTTATGCGATCTTCATGGGACATGAAAACTCGCAACTCGAAGGCGCGATCTTTGGTTTGCTGACAGGCGTCATCCAGATGGGTGTCATCCATTATGCCATCGCCAAGATTTTCGGACCTCTGCTCTTCGGGCGGATGTGGTGCGGATGGGCATGCTGGACGGTGATGGTCCTCGACCTGCTGCCATTCAAACGCCCCAGTGGACGCCTGCCGCGACAATACGGCTGGTTGCGCTACCTGCATTTTGGACTCAGCCTGAGCATTGTCCTGCTGCTCGTCTATGTGGTGGGATTCCGCGACGGCTCGACGGGAACGATTGCGGTGACTTGGTTTATCATTGGCAATATCTTTTATTACACGGTTGGAATCGTTCTGGCATACGCACTCAAAGACAATCGCGCCTTCTGTAAATACGTTTGCCCGGTCAGCGTGCCGCTCAAGATCACCTCACGATTTTCGGTGATCAAGATCGGACAGGGAGCGGGTCAATGCAACGATTGCAACGCCTGCGAGAAGTTGTGCCCGATGGACGTGCGCATCAGCGATTACATCCTGAACAACAAGCGTGTACTTTCCACCGAATGTAGTTTGTGCCAGACCTGTATCACCGTCTGTACGCAGGACGCGTTGAAGTTATCTTTTGGGTTCGATGTCAGCAAGCAAGACCTGCTCCGTGAGCGCGCAGCGAAACTGCCAGCGCCCGTGGCAGCCACCTCAAACTGAATTTCATCAAAGGTAATGAAAATGATACTACGGCGGTTCCTCTCTGGTGTGTTGCTCGTCATTGGCCTGGGCTTGCTTTATCTGACCAATGTGGGCGCTCTATCCTTCGGCAAGCCTTATGTTTATGACTTTTCGGGTGAAGTGCCGGATGGCAATCCTGTTGTGGCGTTCGTGAAAGTCAATCTTGTCCCGATGGATTCCGAGCGGGTTCTGGCAGACCAGACCGTCATCGCGCGTGCTGGCGTGATCGAGATGATCGGGAACAGCGACCAGGTTCAAGTCCCGAATGAGGCGCTGATGGTGGATGGAGGGGGCAAATATCTGATGCCCGGCTTGGTGGATATGCACGTTCACATCCAGAATGAGAATGACATGCTTTTGCTCATCGCGAACGGCGTGACCAGTGTCCGGAACATGTGGGGCAGTACAGGCAAGATGCTTCGGTTCGGATTTCCGGACCAGTTGACCTTGCGAAAACAGATCGAGCAGGGCGCATTGTTCGGTCCGACTATCTATACTGCCGGTCCGGTGATGGAAGGCTCCCCTTCGTTTCATCCCATGGCCGAGGTATTCGATACGATGGACGCGGCCCGGGATTCGGTTGCATGGCAAAAGATGCAGGGATATAATTTCATCAAAGTGTATGACCACCTTTCCCCCGAAGTCTATCAGGCCATAATCGAAGAGGCGCGCGCGAATGATATTCCCGTTGTCGGGCATGTGCCTTTCGCCGTCGGTTTGGATGGCGTCCTTGAGAGCGGACAACAGACCATCGAGCATTTGACTGGTTACATTGATCCTGACGCCGTGAAGTTCATCATCCCCGAAGATCAACTTGATGAATATGCCATCAAGACGCGCGAGGCACATGTCTGGAATGTCGTGACGCTTTCCGAGTATCCCAAAAGTAAGGAGACGCCTGAAGGATTCGAACGTTTGCAAAACCAGCCGGGGATGGCTTATGTTTCACCCGGCACGCGTATGTTCTCGCCATTCCTGTACATGATGGCGGCGAAAACCCACGCGTACGAAGGCGCGGACTATCCCGAACGCATCGCAGAATTGAACCGCCGGATGGTCGCAGCTCTGCATAGGGCTGACGCGAGTATCCTGCTCGGTACTGACGCGGCGCAGGCGTATCACATCCCAGGATTCGCCCTCCATGAGGAATTAGCCTATTTGGTGGAGGCGGGCTTCAGTCCGTATGAAGCGATCGAGGCAGGCACGCGCAACGCCGCAGAAGCGCTGGACAATTTGAAAGAATTCGGTACAGTCGAAGCAGGCAAGCGCGCCGATCTGATCCTGCTGGATGGCAACCCGCTGGAGGACGTGAGCAATGTGCAAAGGCGAGTCGGCGTGATGGTGCGAGGGCGCTGGCTGGCTGAGGAAGAATTAATATCCATGCTGGATGCGCTGGTACAATCCTATAAACCAAACCTGGTTGAACGAGTCTGGCCGCTCATCTTGGTTGCCATCGGTGGATATTTGGTTTTCAGGAAGAGGGGGACAGCGCTTGGTTATCTGCCTAATCAAGGAAAGCAAAAATGAATTCGATGGATGAGACAGGTTCGATCTCGAAAGATGTTCGCTATGCAGGTTTCGCCAAACGGCTGAAAGCCTTTGCATTCGATTACCTGCTCATTTGTGGCTACATCATCTTGCTGGCAGCGGTAACGATGGCGGTCGTCAAAGTCAGCGGAAGGTTGGGGGTGTCTTTACATTGGCCTGAAAATCCCGTTCTGGCTGACCTGATGGCGTTCATCACATTGATTTTACCTATCTGCCTGTACTTTACACTGGAGGAGAGTTCAGCAAAGCAATCCACCTGGGGCAAGCGCAAGACAAGGATTCGGGTAGTCAATGCCAATGGAGGCAGGTTGAGGCGCGGACAGGCTTTTGTGCGTTCGCTGGTCAAAGTGCTCCCCTGGCAAATTGCCCATACCTGTCTGTTCCATATACCCGGTTGGCCGATGGCGGTAAGGACAGTCCCTTCTGCGGTGACGATTGGATTTGTGCTGGTGTATGTGCTGGCAGGAATCTTTATCGCGACGGTATTCATCTCCAAGAAACACCGCACACCTTATGATTGGGCGGCTGGGTCAACTGTTATCGTTGATTGATATTCGGAGTGTCCTTGCGCGACCTTAAATGAAGACGGGGGTTATATATGCTATATGCTATAGCAAAACAGAGTAATTGATGAGTTTTCCTAGTATCGAAAGCGCCATTCCCTTGAGCAGCCAGGCTTATGGCCTGATCCGCACAGCCATCCAGACCGGCGAGCTCAAACCGGATTCCAGGATCACGGAACGAAGCCTGGCCAAGAGGCTGGCAATCAGCCCCACCCCGATCCGGGAGGCGCTGAAACGCCTGGAACAGGAGGGCTTGATCGAGCGCAAAGGCCGGAAGAGGCTGGTGGTGGCCTACAAGTCCGAGATGGAAATTGCCGAGATCGCCTATATCCGGGCCATCTTAGCGGGCATCGCAGCCCGCCTTGCCGGGGATAAGATCACAGAAGATGAGCTGAACGAGATGCAACACCTTTATGAACAATTCAAGAGTTTGGGGACAACTGCGGAAAGTGAAGCGTATCTGAAATTAGGCCACCGTTTTCACGAGATCATCATCCACGCTTGCCGGAATAATATACTCATCCAATTCCTTGAGACGACCACGGTCTTCAGTGAGAGCCATCGCATCTTTTCGCTCAATGCTGAAATGCGGCATGGGTCACCTCACCTGGAGCAAAGCATTCGCGAACATCTGGAAATATATGAGGCGCTCAAGACCCGGAGAGGAGACCTGGCCGATAAGCTGATGGTCGAACACACGCTCAGAACCAGTAAAGTATTCATCAAACATCTCGATGAGCAGAAATTCGGTTAATCCCAACTCGCCAAAGGAGAAATCACGATGAATGCAAGTGTAACAGTACCTCAAAGAACCAAATTTAACGCCAAGATCGTCTGGTTGATCGCCCTGGCAGTGTTTGCCCAGGAGATCTCCTGGAATTTCTATGACAGCCAGATCCCGGTCAGCCTGGCCAAGTACATTACCAGCGTCGGCGTGGTCGGCTTCGTCATGGGATTGGATAACCTGCTCGGCATCTTCATCCAACCGCTGATCGGTAACCTTTCGGACAACACCCGCACCCGCTGGGGAAGACGCATGCCCTTTATCATGTTCGGCATCCCCCTGGCGGCGCTGATTTTTACCCTGTTCCCATTCGAAAAATCATTGACCCAGTTGATGATCCTGATCGTTCTGTACGTCACCGTCATGCTGGCATTCAAATCGCCGGTGGATTCCCTGATGCCCGACTTCATCCCCCCACAACATCGCAGCAAGGGGAACTCGATCCTGAAGATCGTGACCAGCCTGACCGTCATCCTGGGCGCGGTCATCAGCATGTTATTCGTGGATAAGAACCTGCAACTGGCGTTCTTCATCCCGGCGGCCCTGATGTTCATCATCTGGCCGATCCTGATGGCCAACGTGAAAGAGAAGGACGCGCCCGGATACCAGAAAGCGCTGGCGGAAGAGCAGCAAGGCCAAAAGGAGGCCCAGCCGGCCGAAAAAGTGAAACTCCTGCCCACCTTTTGGTCGCTTTTCAAGAACCGTGATAAGAGCCACCTGTTGATGCTGGTCACCATCCTGCTGGCTGCAGCCGCTTGGTCTGCCCTGCGCGCCTTGCTCACCCGTTACGGCATGGAGCAGTTGGCCATGAGCCGCGGCTCGGCAGGCGGATTGACGCTGCCCGGCGGGATCGCTTTCCTGCTGCTGGCTTACCCGGTGGCGCTGCTTTCAGAGAAATTCGGCCGCAAGCTGTTCATGCTGATCGGACTGGGATTGATGGCATTTGGACTCCTGCTGGGTTTCCTGATCCAAACGGCCACTCTGTTGAGAGTGACAGTCATCCTGGTCTCTGTGGGTTGGTCGGCCGTTTCCATCAATGGCCTTGTCCTGGTTTGGAACATGTCAGCCAATTTCAAGACCACCGGAACGTTCACCGGCCTTTTCTATTTCTTCTACTATCTCGGTCAGGCGTTCGGGCCGGGCGTGGTGGGTTCGATCACCGACCTGACCGGTTGGTACCCATTCCTGCTGGTCACCGCCGGTGTTGCCCTGCTTGCCTTGCTTGCTCTGGTCTTTGTAAAAACCGGCGGTGAAAGAATGAGAACCGACTGGGAATAAGAAAGGAAAATGAGATGGTGATCCGCATCCTCTCCCCAACCGGCGTGATCGGGGCCGGGTTCAAGGTGGCTTCCTTCGAGCGTGGCATTGCGCTCAAGCCACATTTTATCGCCTGCGACGCCGGTTCCACCGATAGCGGGCCGGCCGCCCTGGGGAGCGGGAAACCGAAGTTATCAAGAGAGGCTGTCAAAAGAGACCTGCATTACCTGCTGCTGGGGAGCCGCCAACTGGAGATCCCGCTGATCATCGGCTCGTGCGGCACCAGTGGCAGGGATGTGGGCGTGGATTGGATGGTGGAGATTACCACGGAAATCGCCCGCGAGGAAAACCTCCATTTCAAGCTGGCCACGATCAAAGCTGAACAGGCCCCGGAATACCTGAAGAAACGCTATCGCGAGGGACGGATCAAGCCGCTTTTCCCGGCTCCGGCCATTGACGAGGGCATGTTCGAGCGCAGCCACATCGTGGGCATGATGGGGATCGAACCGATCGTGGCCGCGCTGGAGAAAGGGGCGCAGGTGGTGTTGGCGGGGCGGGCCAGCGATACATCCTTGTTCGCGGCGATCCCCTGCATGATGGGCGCCCATCACGGCCTCACCTGGCACGCCGCCAAGATCATCGAATGCGGCGCGGCCTGCGCGGTCAACCCCGGCGCGGACAGCCTTTTTGTGCACCTGTACGACGACCACTACGACGTGGAAACACTAGACCTGGAGAACCAGCTTACGCCTCAATCGGTGGCGGCGCATACCTTGTATGAAAACTCCGACCCGTTCTTCATTCCCGAACCTTCTGGGGTGCTATGCACGGAAAATTGCGTCTACACCGCGCTCTCGGAGCGGGCGGTGCGGGTGAGCGGCGCGGAGTACCGGCCGGCAAAAACCTACACCATCAAGCTGGAAGGGGCGGAATTGGCCGGCTACCAGACGATCATCATCGGCGGAATACGCGATGCGGTCATCATCCGCCGCCTGCCCGAACTGCTGCCCTTTGCCCAGAAATACTTCAATGCCAAGATCCTGGATATTTTCCAGGGCAAGCTGGATCCGGCCACCGTGGATATCCGCTACCGTATCTATGGGATGGACGGCGTGCTGGGAGAATTCGAACCGTTGGCCGGTCAATTCGGGCATGAAGTAGGCGTGTTGATCACCATTACCGCCCCCACCCAGGAACTAGCCACCAAAATCTCTACGTTCGTGGCGCATGCCAGCTCCCACCTGCCGATCCCGGAATACCATGGCTTGATCAGCAGCATCGCCTATCCTTTTTCGCCCCCGGAGATCGAACGCGGCCCGGTTTACCGCTTCAGCATCAACCACGTGGTCGAGCCGGATGATCCGCATGAAATGTTCCGCACCGCGTTCCAGGAGGTGTGAAGACGATGGCCAAATTACTGGATTATTGCGTTTTAATCCGCTCCAAGAATGCCGGTCCCTTCACCCTGACCTTCGATTTCATGTTCAAGAGCTTGGATGCGCTCAGGAAGGTGGAGCAAGCCAACCTGCTGACCCGCGAACTCTTCGCCAGGCTGTACAAAGTGGACCCGGATGCCATCACCCTGGTATTCCACGAGGCGGCGCTGGCTGCCAAGGTGTCTTTTCCCCGCCCGCATGTTCAATGCGACATGGAGGATGGGGATTGTTATGGCGGGCAGCAATACGCGCCGTTGATGGACCTCTCTGTGTGATTGCTGTCCCTAGCAGGTTGTCGGAGAACAGAGATAGCAACCGCTTCTTGCTCCGCCGGATTGCCAAATCCGGCACTTGATGACCTTTTTAGCTCGATTTCGGCCTGGATTTGGCAATCCAGGCCAGCAATTTTATCCTCTCCGACAGGCTGCTAGGGATCAGAACCGGAACACTACGAACTCAGAACTGCACGGCGGGCCGGAGGTGAGATGCAGCTCCGCCGGGCGACCCAGCAGCATGATCAAGCTGTTGTTGGTCATCCCCTGCATCGGGTCGAGGCCGGGCTGGAAATGCCGGCAAATGGGGAACTCGGGGGGGGCGTGAGAACTCAGTATCTGCTTGAACTCCTCCACAGTCCCCCCAGCCGCAGTATGCAGGAAGTGTTTTTCCAGGCAGGCCATGCGGTGGCCTGAATGCCTATTGCTGCCGTCATAAAGCCGGCGGGTGTCGGGAGAAAACAACTCTGGGTCGAGACGATCTGGATTTACAAAGGGGTGGTTTGTGTGGGCAAGGCGGTCTGCGCTGTCCGCAGGAACGAAACGATGCACTTCTGTGCGTGAGCATTCGTAATCCTCCACCCTCTCTGAATCTGCCAACATGTAATTGATGCCCGAGGCATGGCGGATCGCCTGCAGGAAGCGCACGGCTGCGTCCAGGTCGGGCTGGTCGATCAAGGCCCTTGCCACCAACATGGCGGGCAACCCTTTCGGGTCATATGTCAGTTTCATGGCAAGGGTGTTCTGGCAAACCCCCAGAGGCGAATTGTTCAACCCGCAGATGCCGATGAGACCCGGTTCGGTGACCACATACGCCTGCCGATTGGAATCTCCATAATGGATATGCAAGAGGGTCTGGAGGCCATTGTACAGCATGGGGGTGTCCAGGTTCTGGGCAAGCAAGGTGGGCTGTCCATTCCCGGCAGCAATGCCCAGGCTGGAACAGCGCTCTGTATCCGGCGGACTGGTGAACTTCCCCAACTGGCCGGTGGTGAACCAGAAGGATTCATCCTGGCACTGGAACGCCCATAAGATATCAAAATTTTCGCCGGAGCCTTCGGCGATGCCATGCAGCTCCTCCACCAGGCCGGGGGTCCATTTCTGGGCTGCCTGCAGGTGGCCTGTGGAGCGCTGAAACAGGGCAGCGTAAGCCTCCAGTGAAGGGCCGCCGGCCTTTTCCATGCCGGCCCGGCCTTGGTCAAAGAGAGCCTTGATCTGGGAGCGCATCTGCTCGCCGTGCATGCGTCCGCGCTGGCGCGGCGAGCCACTCAGCTCAACGATGTGCATCTTGAATGGTTCCATATTTTCCTCAACTGTGACGTAGCACTTTTCCGGCTCTCACACCGGTCGAGCGCTTCTGCTCGAAGGCCACCTGCCCATTGACGATCACGAATTTGATCCCCTCTGGGCCGCGGGTGACCTCCCGGTAATCGTCGTTTCCGTGAATTTCAGCGAAATCGAACACAACCAGATCGGCGAAACACCCCGCGGCGATCACGCCGCGATCTTCAAGCCCAAGCATTTCACGTGCCGGGATGGAGGTGGCTTTCTGGATAGCCTGCTCCAGGGTGAGCGCGCCTTTCTCCTTGACGAATTCCTGGATGTAGTGCGGGAACATCGAGAAGTAATTGGGGCAGACTCCGTACTGGAAGAGACCGTCTTGATATTTCACCCCGCTGGAGAGGGCAAAGCCATCCGTGCAGGGGGAGGCTGCGTGGTGCTTGAGGAAGGTCGCCAGCACCCGGTCATGGCGCATGTCATTGAATTGCACCCACTGCGTGAAGGGGTCTGCTTCGAGAATATCGAACAGGACATCCAACGAGGTATCGTAGACCGCAGCAACGATCGAATTGGGTGTGCGTTGCCGGGCGATCTCGCCGATGGTCTTGCCCACGTAGTCGGCGTTGGCGCATTCCAGGATGCGGCTGTTGTCCATCCAATAAGGTTCGCTGACCGGGTTGACCATGTTGAACTTGAAAGTACCGGAATAGACCAATTCCTTGACTTTCCGGCGGAAATCCGGCTGGCTTAGCGAACGGGCGAAATCTACCTTCTTCATATCTCTCAGCCACTTGGGGAGCGAAAGCTGGAAGGAGTAGAAGGAGTCGATGATTGGCGACATCCCGCCGATGTGGTGCTGCCAGGCAACCACATTGAACATGATCTTGAGGTCCTCGTCCCAGGCGCGGTCGATCACTTCCTCCAGCGTGGCGCGCGCCACCGCCTCGGCAAGATAATCGGGCTGGGGCAGCGGGAGGAGGTAAGCGGGAGTGAAGTGGGCAATGGTCACAGGCACGCGCCCAGCCTGACGGCTGATCTCGATCGCCTCTAGCAAACCGTGATAGCGCCCGGCAAAGATCTCACCCGAGGCGCCATGGTAAATACCATAACCGTGCTCGTCTGGGCGGCTGGCAGGCCACTGGTTCTGGTGAAAGCGGGTATGCGGCGTGAAGAAGCCCCCATATTTATGGGCGACCTTTGCCATGCGAACCAGCTCCTCGCGGTTGGCATACGCGCCGGGCCAGGAGCCGTCCAATCCAACCGATAAGCCAAAGGCGCCGCTGCGCATAGCCTCTTCGGCAAGCAGTTCCATCTCGGTAATTTGGGAGTCGCTGGCTGGCTGGTGGGTCTGCATGCCCATTGTGGCTGTTCGTAACATGCTATGCCCGACCAGCGGGGCGTAGTTGATGGCAATGCCAACCTGCTCGACCACCCCCAGCCATTGTGCAAAGCTGCGCCAGGGGATATCGAGATTTCCTCCCAACGCCTGTTTCAGGGCTGCCAAGATATCCGAACTCTTATCGGAATCGAAGGGCGCCAGGGACATCCCGCAGTTCCCGGCGATGACCGTGGTGACGCCTTGCATCAACAGGTTTTCTGCCAGCGGGTATTTCAATAGCGTGACATCGGCATGTGAATGCGGATCGATGAATCCGGGGCAGGTCACCATGCCGGAGCCATCGATCACGCGACTTGCGGCGCCGCGCACCTCGCCGACGGCGGCGATCTTCCCGGCGCGCACAGCCACATTCCCCCGGAAACCCGGCTTGCCGGTGCCATCCACGATCAGGGTATTCTCGATGAGCAGGTCGAATTCTTCAGCCATGTTTCTTCTCCGTAGAACGTGTCAGAAAAATCTTTAAAAACCACAGATAAACACGGATGAACACCGATTCTTGGATGAATTGCTGCTTCAGTTCTTCCGGCCGGTCGTATCGCGCGGATCTAGGACATCCCGCAAGGCATTTCCAAACAGGTTGATCCCCAGCACGACAACAAAGATGGTCAGGCCGGGCGCCAGCACCACCCAGGGAGCGGTAACGATGAAGTCACGGGCATTGACCATCATGGTGCCCCATTCCGGCAACGGCGGCTGGGCGCCCAGGCCCAGGAAGCTCAGCGAGGCAGCCGCCAGGACTGCGGTGGGCATGGTCAGGGAGATATATACAATGATGGGGGAAAGGATATTCGGGATGATGTTGCGAAGCATGATGCGGATGGGGCCGGCGCCCAAGGCGCGTTCGGCGGTAATAAAATCCTGTTCCTTGACCACCAGGATGACACTGCGCACCAGACGTGCAAAAGTGGGAATGTTGGCCATCCCGATGGCGACCATGGAATTGGTCAGGCTGGGGCCAAGGATCGCCACGATCGCCAGAATAAGCAGGATATAGGGAAAGCCCAACATCACATCCATTAGGCGCATGACCAACATATCGGCCCAGCCGCCAAAGTAGGCGGAAGGGATGCCCAATCCAAGCCCGCCGATGGCTCCGATGATGGTCGTAAAGATCATCACCAGCAGGGCGTAGCGGGCGCCGTAAATGATCCTGCTGAAAAGGTCGCGGCCTTGTTCATCCGTTCCAAAAATATGTTGCATGGAAGGAGGGCTTAATCTCTGCTCGATCGTGATGTTGAAAGGGTCGTATGGCGTGATCTGCGGCCCGAACAATGCCAGGAAGACCAGAACCAGGAAGATCCCGCCACCGATCTGGGCTGACCTTTTGCGCAGTAAACGGCGGACTATTCTCAAGGTCTCATTCGATGGGGGTGGGACTGACAGTTTCATCTTTCTTTGCTGTTCTCTTGCAAGCGGCGTCGAGTTCATGGCAGGCTCATTTGGCCAATTTGACGCGTGGGTCGATGAACTGGTAGAGGATATCCACGATCAGGTTGATCACCACGTAGGTGGCGGCGCTGATCAAAATGATTCCCTGGGTTATGGTGAAATCCCGCCACTGGATCGCCTTGACCCCCAGCTCGCCGATGCCATGCCAGCCGAAAACATTTTCGATGATGAAAGCGCCTCCGAGCAGGTTTCCGATCTGCAGACCAATGATGGTCACAACCGGCAGGAGCGCATTCTTAAGCGCATGTTTGAAAACCACCAACCTCTCGTTCAGGCCTTTGGCGCGAGCTGTGCGGATGTAATCCTGGTCGAGCACTTCCAGCATGGAAGAGCGGGTGATGCGCGCGATACTGGCCGAAAGGATCAAGCCCAGGTTGGCGGCAGGCAGCACGATCCCCTTCCAACCACCCCCCGCGATGACGGGCAGCCAGCGCAACTGTACACAGAACAGCAGGATCAACAGAATGCCAAAGAAGAAAGCCGGCAGGGATAATCCGAAGAGGCTCACCGTCATTGTGGCGATATCCAGGAAGGAATCTTTATAATACGCCGAGATGATCCCCATGGAAACGCCCAGCAAGATGCCGATCATCAGGCTGCCGAATGCCAGTTTCATCGTGTTGATATACCGGTAACCGATTTCGTCGATCACCCGGGCACGCGTACGGATCGAAACGCCCAGATCGCCATGCAGTATATCGGAAACATAGTAATAGAACTGAACCAACGGAGGTTGGTCCAGATGGAACTTGGCGCGGATGATCGCCGCTGCTTCGGCTGATTCTGTTTCGGTCAACTGGCCGGCGAACATCATGCCGACCGCATCCGAGGGGATGGCTGCCTTGACCAAAAAGGTCATCAGCAGGATCCCCACGCAGATGGGAATTAGATAGAAGAGGCGGCGAAGGAGATAGGAGAACAAAGCACTATTTCTTGAACCAAATGTCTCCCGGGATGATGTTCCCGGTATGATCGAAATGGAAGTCCTGGATATTGGCTTTGATCGCGAACATCGTCCAATCTGCCTGGATGGGAACGATGATCATGCGCTGCAGGAGTAGTACCTGAGCCTGGTGAGCCAACTCTATCCGCTGATTGTAATCCATGGTGGTTTCGATCGCGTCCAGAACAGGGTCAAGCTCGGCATCTTCGGGAATATGGCCTCTATGCCCTGGCGAGCGAAAGAGGACGGTCATCACGTCCATATCGCCCCAGGTCCAGCGCATCAAGTCCATCTCCAACGAGTTGAGTTTCAGCCCCAGGTAGAAAACGCCCCAGTCGCTTTGCTTGATGTTGAGTTTGATGCCCACGTCCAGGAAGTTCTGTTGCAGAAGCTCCAAGGTGCGGATGACGTAGGTGTAGCCGGTGTAACTGCGCATCTCGAATTCGGCTTTTTTGCCATCTTTTTCGCGGATGCCATCGTTGTCAGTGTCCACCCAGCCCAGGTCGGTCAACATTTGGCGGGCCTTCTCGGGATTGTAGGGCGTGCCATATTGCTCACCGATGGCGGCGTCATATCCGATCAGACCGGGCGCCAACGGGTTGTAAATAGATGTCGAATAACCACCGCGGCTGGATTGGACGATGGCGTCCCGATCCACGGCATACCCAATGGCGGTGCGGAACTTTGGATCATCAAAGGGGGCTTTCTTGCAGTTGAATTCGATGAAATGCAGCGATGTGGAATTCTTATCTATGGTGATACTAAACGCCGGGTTGCCCTGCACCTGTGGCAGGGTATCGGAATTGAGAATCGAAACGTCTATCTCACCGGTCTTCAGGGCCGCCATGGCCGTCCCATCCTCGGGGATGACCAGGAATCTAAACTGCGCCAGGAGAGCCGGTCCCTTATTGATGGCATCCTCCCTTACCTGGACATAATTCGGATTGCGGACAAAGGTCACGCTGGAGCCGGGGATCCATTCTTTCAGCATAAAGGGCCCTGTTCCGATTGGGTGGCGTCCGTATTGGTCGCCCCACTTCTGCACCGCAGTCGGGGAATTAAAACCGGAGTATGAGTAGTTGAGGATATTCCACAACCCGGCGAATGGGCTTGTAAATACAAATTTGACCGTGTATGGATCAATGACAACAACTTCTTTAAGCGGCTTCCAGTAAGCCTTGATTGGCGAGGCATTCTTAGAGTCAAGGATGCGGTCGAAGTGGAACTTGACTGCATCCGCGTTGAAATCGGTTCCATCCGTGAATTTGATGCCCTGGCGGAGTTTAAAAGTGACTTCGCGCTGGTCATCGCTCACTGTCCACGACTCGGCCAGCCAGCCGTGGACGGCGTTATCTGTGCCGATGTAAATCAGCCTCTCCGCAAAAGTCAGTCCGATGACGGTCGCGGCAGACCCGGATGTGGTGCGAACATTGTCGAGCGTTTCGGGGTCTTCGTTGATCCGCAGGGTCAGGGTGTCGCCTTCCGGCACCGGGACATCCTCGACAACCGGGGCGGCAGGTTTGCATGCAGCCAACGCAGCTACCAAGAGAACAACAGCGAGGAAAACGGAAATCGGTTTCATCTTTACTGCACTCCTTTTTATGATCGTTGAATGGCTAGAATAGTTTATCTTTCAACATCTGCTTGAGGACAGTTTCAGAGACCTGGAGGATTTTCTCGACATGCCCCGGATTGTGGGCGGTCGAGATGAAGAGCGGATGGGCGCTGGCCAGGATGCCATGGGCGCGCAACCCCAGGTGGAATAAGTAGGCTGCCTGCTTGTTCGCTTTCATGGCGTCCCGCTTATTCTTGATCGTTGTCGTGGAGAAGTGGAACTGGAAGATGGAAGCCACCCGCGAAACCATCAAAGGCACGCCCAAGCGCCTGCCCAATGCGGTCATTCCGTTGCACAGGGTTTCGGTCAGCGCGTTGATCTGCGGATAGGCTTTCTCTTTTTCAAGTTCCTCCAGGACAGCCAGCCCGGCCACCATCGAAACGGGGTTGCCAGAGAAGCACCCGGATTGGAAGATCTGCTCGGAGAGATCCCAAAGCCCGACCTTGGGCGTGACCACCTTATCCATGATCTCGCGTTTACCGCCAAACCCACCAATGGCAAAACCGCCGCCCAGGATCTTACCCAGGCAAACCAAGTCGGGTTGAACACCAAAGTATTCCATTGCACCGCCCAGGGCGATGCGGAAGTTCGTCACCACCTCGTCGAAAATTAGTGGGATGCCGGTCTCATTCGTCACTTGGCGCAGGGCTTTGAGGAATTCAATATCTGCCGGGACAACGCCCAAGCCAAAAGCGGAGACAGGTTCCACAATCACAGCTCCCAGGTCGCCGGCGTGTTTCTTGATCTGCTCAATTGCGGTCTGCGGGTCGTTATAGGGCAGTATCAGCATGTTGTCGCGCACATTGCGAGGGATGCCGGCGCTGTCAAGATGCGGTTGAGGCGCCTCAGGCTCGCCTTCCACCGCCAGGGTGCTCACCAAGACAGTATCATGTTGGCCGTGGAAGTTGCCCTCGAACTTGACGATTTTCGGACGCTTGCTGTAAGCGCGCGCGGCGCGCAGCGCCATCAGAGTCGATTCTGAGCCGCTGTTCAGAAAGCGCACCATCTCGACCGAAGGCATCACCTGGCAGACCTTTTCCGCCAGCTTCACTTCTGCTTCTGCCGGCAGGTAGTAATGGACGCCGATGTCAATCTGCTGGTGGACGGCGCGCAGGACCTTCTCGGGTGAATGCCCCAGAATGTGAACGCCAGCGCCCATCAACAGGTCAATGTACTTATTGCCGTCAATATCGACCATTTCCGCCCCCTGGCCGCCGAGCATGTAGATCGGGTAGGGTGGGAGGTATTTCCCATTGGAGGCAACGCCTCCCGGCAGCACCTTTCCGGCTGTCTCCGATAGTTTATACGACCTGGTCGTTCTCGACCGGTAAGTTTGTTCGAGCGCGTTCAGATTAGGTGACATAGCCTCCTCCAGAAAAAGGTAATTTTGCATGTTCAGTATAGCCTTGATTGGAGTCCGGATAAACGGTCATTTGCCCAGATATTTCCCCCGTTTAATGTGCAACTGCACATTGAGTTCCTCGATTTGTGTGCACCTTCTGATTAGTGTGCGCTCTCTAGTGCACAGTGGACGTTAGAGAATGTCCACTAATCCTAAATTTCGATGAATATGGAGAATGGATTAGCGCGCTCGATTCAGACGCCAATCCTTGGTAGCCAGGTTCAAGTTGAGCAGGACGAGCGGTTCCTGAAAATCGACCCCCCAAAGTTCACTGATCTTGTCCAGTCGCTGGTATAGTGTGTTGCGGTGGATGAAGAGAGCACGGGCTGCCTGGTTGGGCCGCGCTAGATGATCCAGGTAGGTTTCCAATGTGAGCAGGTAGTTGGTGTTCTTCTCCCGGTCATATTGCTCGATCTTTTGCAGGATGTCTGTATAGCGATTCTTTACCCTCGCATCAGGCGAACGCGCCAGCAGGTTACTTAGAAAGCCCAGATCATCGTAAGCCCAGACTTGCTTGTTCCCCTTTTCGAGAGCGGTTGCCACCGTCAGGGCATCGATCGCCTGCTGATAGTTCAGACGGAGCGAATCCATCCGTTGCGAGGGAGCACTGACCCCAACCCGGATCTGATACCCTTTTTCCTGCGCAGCCTGGGCGAAGCTCTCGGCGACTGCGCATAGGCGGGCGATTTCCAGCGTGCCAACGAGGACTGCCAACCGCCGTCCGCGTTCGATGACCGTCGCCCACAATTCCTCGGCCTTCATGTGCTTTTCCACCAGGTTGGCCAACTGGCGCAACGACTGCCGATCCGGGCTGTCGGCCTCGATGACCAGCAGGATATAACCGTTCTGCAGGCGAGCCTGCCAGGCAGCTTGCGGCAGACCATCCAGCGGGAAACTTGCGTCAAGGTCGAATGATCCTTCGAACAACTGGGTCTTGAGGCGTTGCCCGGATTCGTAGATCGCCTCCTCCCGGCTGAGGATCAGCGCAGCCACCACCGCGCCGCGCTCGATGACCAGGTAATCCAACCCGGTCAGGGGTTGATCGCTGGCGATGATCCAGATATAACCGAAAAGCTGAGCGCCGACCAGGATCGGCGACACGATCCGCTCGAGGGTAAAGCCGATCTCGGGGGCGGGGGAGAGGTGATAGGGTTGCGGATTCTTGCGCAAGTATTCGAACACACCCCGTGAACGCAGGAATTCCACCACCTCATTGGGGGTCTTTCCTTGCTCGATGCTACGTTGCCGGACCTCATCGGTCGTCCCCATATTCGTATACGCCAGCAAGCGCAAGGAGGCGTCTTCGATGGTCACCGAGCAATGCAGGATCTCTGCCATCTGGCGGGTCAATTCTGTCAGGTCGCCTCCTTCCAGCACCAGACGGGTCAGGGTTTGGTGAATGTGGTCGGCCTGTTCGGCCAATGCATACTGCTCTTGAAGGATGTGTTCGTGGATCGCATGCGTCACCTCAACGAAGTCCACCTCCCAAGGCAGGGCAATCAGTGGAAAACCAGCCGCCTCGGCAGCGGTTATCATCCCGGCTGGGATTTCCTGCATGTAACGGCCAATATTAACCATCATGCCTGCCAGGCGTTTCTCGTTCAAGGCATGGATCAGGCCGAACTGTTCCTCCGGGTGCAGCATGATGGCGAAGGCGGTTGTCAGGAGAAGATGACCCTCCTGTACCCACGGGATGACATCCGGGTGGTCAATGATGTGTGTCCAGCGGATGGTCCGGTCGAGGCCGCGCGAACCGGCCACGACCTGCGCCTTGGAAAGGACCGGGAGTTCGCTCAATGCTTGGGCTAGTGTGAGGGGCATGGGAAAATAACCCGCGCTCAATTCTTGAATGGATTGACAACTTTCACGCCACCATAAATCTCGCCATCCAATAAGTCCTCCGACCAAACGACGGTACAATTACTCTCCCGGGCCGATTGCAAGATCATGGCGTCCCAGAAGGAAATATGGCAGCGCTGGTGCAGTTCGATCGCTCCCAGGATGTCTTTGATGCCGGGGCGGTGTACTCTCCAATCGGAGAAATCGAGGACGATCTGTGCGGCTTGTTCAGGCAATAGAGGAGCCTCTGATTTTCGAGTGACGTTCACAATGAATTCCTGTAAAACCTGGGTGCTTACACAACCAAGGCCGGATTCCCAAAGAGAAAGAAGCAGCGATCTGGCTCGATCATGTTTCTCCCCCTGCGTAAGATCATAAGAATACACCAGAACGTTACTGTCCACGAACTGTAGGGCAGGTTCAGCGTTCATGGAGTTCGTCCCTATTGCCGGGTTTGCGGAAGCCCAGGCGGAAACCTTTTTCCAATAAAGCCACCTGGCGCTTGCGCGCGGTTTCAAAATCGGTCTCTTCCTCCAGCATCTTTTCAATAGCCTGGGTGAGCAGCCGGGAAACGGACGAATGGCGCTGGACAGCCAGCAATTTTACCTTGAGCAGGGTAGGCTTGGGTAAAGAAAGGGTGATATTCTGCATTTCCATGGCAATCTCCACGAAATTAAGTGTAGCACATAAACACGTGGAGAGCAATGGAAAGTTGCTCTTCCGCATAGGCATACAACTTATCACTGCTGTCTCAGCCTATTTCATGCTATGATATATAAATAAGTCCAAGATGGTTTTGAAGGATTTGGAAGTGTCCGTATCCCTGCTCACCACCAAACTCTTCTTTCCCTCCGCACGCCCGGCGCTGGTAGCCCGTCCGCGCCTGGTGGAACGCTTGCAGACCGGATTGCGCGGTCCGCTGACGCTCATCTCCGCGCCGGCGGGTTATGGTAAGACTACCTTACTGGCAGAGTGGCGCTCTGGTCCCGGGGCTCCAATGCCGGTTGCCTGGCTTTCTCTCGATGCCGAGGACAACGATTCCTCGCGGTTCCTTACGTATCTTGCAACAGCTTTGGAAGCTTTGAAAGCGGGAATTAGCGAATCGGCGCTCGCAATCCTTCAGTCGCCACAGTCTCCACCTCCTCAAGTTACTTTGACCAGTCTCATCAATAACCTGGTTGACGCTCTTGATACACCGTACGTACTGGTTCTCGACGATTACCATGTGATCACTTCCCAATCCGTGCATGAGGCCATGATCTTCCTGCTCAACCACCTGCCGCCGCAGATGCACCTCGTCCTTCTCACCCGTGCAGACCCTCCTTATCCGTTTGCCAACTTGCGAGCGCGTAATCAAATCAAGGAACTGCGCGCGGCTGATTTGCGCTTCACCATTGAAGAAACGACCGATTTTTTGGATCGGGTTATGGGTTTGACTCTTTCAGCAGAACAGGTCAAAGCTTTGGATCAGCGTACCGAAGGTTGGGTGGCAGCATTGCAATTGGCTGCGCTTTCAATGCAGGGGCGTGAAGATGTTCAAGGTTTTGTTACCGCCTTTAGCGGCAGTCATCACTATATTATGGAGTACCTGGTTGATGGAGTGCTCAACCGCCAATCCGAATCGAATCGGGAATTTCTCTTGCGAACCTCTATCCTGAACAGATTGACTGCGCCTTTGTGCAATACGCTTACCGACCGAACCGACGGGCAGGATGTGTTGGAAAATCTGGAACATACCAATCTGTTTGTCGTTCCGCTTGACGATGAACGTCGCTGGTATCGCTACCACCATCTCTTTGCGGATATGCTTAGGAACCGTCTGGTACAAATCCATCCGGACATAATCCCAGAGCTGCACAAGCGGGCAGCGGCCTGGTGCGAACAGAATCAGTTGATCGAACAAGCGATCGAGCATACCTTCGCCGTCAAAGGTTACGATCAGGTGGTTCGGTTGTTGAGGCAGAATTATTTCCAATTGATGGTTGCCAGCAAGTTCAGCCTCATCCGGGATTGGGTCAATTCGTTTCCTGATGATTTCATACGAGGAAATCCTTGGCTGAGCTTAAACTATGCCTGGTTTCTATGGAACCGGGGAAACAGGGATGCTGCGGAATCTTACATTGACTCAGCCCAGCAGGCATGGGATCACCAATCATCCCTGGGACATATTCCCAAAGAAGATGCGGGGCTTGAAGCCTTGCCAGCAGAGATTCTCAGTTTTCGAGGTGTGGTCAGCGCGTCTAAGGGCGAATTAGAGCGCACCATCGAGTTTTCGAAGCAGGCGCTGGCCCTGGCACCCGAGACAGCATATACTGTACGCAGCATCGTTTACCTCAATCTTTATGTTGTACATCGCGATCAGGGGGATATCGATAAAGCGATTGAATCCTGCATCCAGGCCATCCCGCTGGCGAAAATGAGTGGTGAAAAGGGGGTGATCATAGATGCATTCCATAACCTGGCCTTGATGCACCTGGTCCGTGGGCAACTCAGCCGCGCCGAACAGGTGTATCAGGAAGGCCTTGATTTTGCAGAAAAGGAATGGCAGCCCGATTATCCAGGTTGTAGTTTGTATATGGTTTACCTTGCAAGAATCTGCTATGAGCGGAACGACCTGGACAATGCAGAATTTCTAGCATCGCGCGCACTGGAGTTGAGTGAACCGGCTTACTGGTGGACAATGATTTACGCGCGAATACTTCTGGCACGACTTCAGCGGGCAAAAGGCAATTTAACCAGGGCGCTAGAACTGGTGGCGGAAGCAGAGACATTGCTCCAGCAAATCCATAGCACCTATTTCAAAGGTGAACTGGAGGCTTATTTAGCCAGGGCAAAGGCGGATTTTGGGAAGCCCGAAGAGGCTGACCGATGGATTCATTCAGTTGCCTTGGATTTTGGTGAGCGATTGGCTTACCACCAGCAGATCTTGGCGTTTCAGTTGGCTTACACACTGTCAGCGTTGGGCAAGGAAGACCAGCTATTATCTCTTCTGTCGCGCATCGAACCGATGGCAGTCGCGCAAGGCTGTGTTCACTGGCAGATACAGGGATTGGTATTACAGGCTGCTGCTTGGCAGAAGAAAGCGGATTTGGAGCGCGCCCTCACTTGCCTTGAAGAGGCGCTCATCCTTGCGGAGCCAGAGAGCTATATACGTATCTTTATTGATCGAGGCGAGCCTGTGCGTTTTTTATTGTCCCGTTTCGTATCACGGCTTGATGAGACAAGAATTCGCCTCGACCGGAGCGAGAAATTGAAATGTCTGAAAGCGTATGCATCGAAACTTCTGTTGGCATTTCCCAACGCTGAAACCATGGTACCCCAATCAGCGATCCATACTCAACAATCCACTCTCATCGAACCTCCAAGCGACCGTGAACTGGAGCTCCTGCGCTTGGTTGCCGATGGAAAATCCAACAAGGAGATTGCAGATACACTTTTTATCGCAACGGGAACTGTCAAGAAACATCTCAACAACATCTTTGGCAAGTTGGGAGTCCAAAACCGTACCCAATGCGTGGCCAGAGCACGTGAATTGAACTTACTGTAGGAAGGCGCCAACACGAAACGCCAGCCCCAGAGTAATCTGACGGCTGGCTTTTTCGTTTACAAATAAACCTGTAAATACACCTTTGGTTGCATGACACTCGTGAGGTTTACGGATAGACTTAAGAAAGCATCCGGTAATTCATCACTGTCTCCGCCGGGGGACTGCCCCCTGCGAGTGTACTTCGTGAAAGTCCCCGGCTCATGATACAAAGTCCGCTGATGAATGTTAAGAAAATAATCACGCAATCTGCTCAAAGGGGATTGCCAAATCCCCGCCGCCGGATTTGGCAATCCGGCTGAGCGAGCGTTACGGGATTTAATATTTAATGTTCATAAGCGGACTGAAAACAAGCATACAGACGCCTAAGGAGAACGTATGGATACAAAACATTCGAGAGTTTTCACCAGTTTGGCTATTGTCTTGCTTATCATCACCGCTTGCGACCACATTCCGGCCCTGCGTGGCTCGGGTAACTTGACTACCGAGACGCGTCCGGTAAGCGGCTTCACCGCAGTCGAGTTGAACGGCGCCGGGGAAGTGGAGATCATCCAGGATGGCAGCGAGTCGCTGACCATCGAAACCGACGACGAGATAATGAAATACATCAGCACTGAGGTCCGCGATGGGACTCTGGTTGTGTCACAACACCTCGGCAGTCCGACCCCGACCAGGTTGGACGTCACCTTGCATGTCAACGAACTGACCGGGATTTCCATCCCGGGAAAATGGAGTCTGCACGCCAAATCGCTCGCGACAGACATCCTGGCGATCCGGGTCGAAGGTACAACCAGCATCCGCATTGGGGCGCTTGCAGCAGAGGAATTGACTGTGACCATCACCGGCACGGGAGATCTGGAACTTGCCGGTTCAGCAATTGCCCAAACGCTCGTCATCAGCGGGACCGGCACTTACCATGCTGGCAGGCTACACAGCGAAACGACCTCGCTCGTCGTCAGTGGCGCCGGCGATATTACCTTGTGGGCCACCAAGACCCTGGACATGAAAATCGAAGGCACTTGCACCATTGATTATTTTGGCCGTCCGGTCATCAACATCGCACAGACCAAGGCGTGTGTAATTCACAATCTTGGCGATAAATAAACCTCCGAGTACGCCTTTCGTGGCATGACATTTTACGGATTTACCTATAAACTAATAGCATGACAACCGAACATCATCCAAACCAATCAAGCCAGTATGCAATCCGCATCAAAGGTTTAATTGATCCTTACTGGGACTGGCTTCTAGATTTCACGGTGATCCACCTTGAGCCGGATGAAACGCTTCTTTCGGGACCGGTTGTGGATCAGGCCGCATTGCACGGGATCCTAGCCCGCATCCGTGATCTGAACCTGACTTTGCTCTCCATTGAGCAGATCGCTTCAGACAACTCTTGAAAGGAAGGAACGTATGAATAACAAGACCGCAATTCCCAAAGACAAGGCTTTCCAGTTCTGCATAGAGATCCGCCAACAATATCAAGGCAAATGGTGGACACTGGCCGGGATGCAGTGCCTGGGCTGCAACGCTGCCACAAAAGGCGACGATAGCAAGCGATGCGTGAGCAACGCGCCGGGGTATCGCGGCTGCAACTTGGTCAATGCGCGTTACGACATGCAGGTAAAACAAGTTTCGTAAGCAGAGGGAGTTTACGGTGAAAAAGTTTTTTGGCTACTTTTGGGGCGTAATCGCCCACCCGCGCGCAACCTTCGACGAGCTGGCGCGCCAGACTTCCATACGCCCGGCGGTGATGCTTGTCGGCTTTACCCTCTGCCTCGCTTATCTGAATTTTCTACTGACCAGCCTTTCAGGCAGCGACTGGTTGGGCACGCGCCGCGAACTGCCGGATCCAACCTATCTGTTCTTCTACGGACGCGTGCCGGTGAGACTGGAACACTGGGTGACGATCTGGTTCACGATCTTTCCCTTGCTCAGCCTGCTGGGATTGGCAGCCGTGCCTGGACTGGCTCACCTCCTGAGTAAACTATGGCGCGGCAAGGGAACCTTCGAAGGCACTGTCAATGCGCTGACCCTCGCCAGCACACCGGCAATCCTGATCGGCTGTGGAAGTGAGCTGCTCTTCACCGTGCCCGCCAACCTGATCAGCGGCCATCCCTATTGGTGGACAGCCGCGATGAACGGTGAGTTCGGCCCGGCCGTTGCCGCGCTCTGGAATTTTTATGTCATCGGAATCTATACCATCGCCAGCGACCTGTTGACCATCGTGCTGGGAGCGATTGCCATCCGGCGCGTGCAGGGCATCCCCGGCTGGGCGGCAGCGGCGATCTCGCTGTTCGGCCATGTGCTTTGGGCGTATGGCATCATGGCCACGTTTGTCCGATGATTGGCGTATAGCGTATATATGTGAGGAGATAGATCATGACCCATACAACAACAACGAGTGTAATGGATAGGCGGCACGATATCGACTGGCTGCGCATCCTGGCGGTGCTATTGCTCATCCCTTTCCACACCGCCCGGCTGTTCGACATTTGGGAGATCAATTACGTCAAGAACGGCGACTTGAGCGAGGCACTCTCGTACTTGATCGGATTCATTAACCAGTGGCACATGCCTCTCTTCTTTCTGCTCGCGGGGGCATCCACCTGGTTTGCCCTCGGGCAGCGCAGCGCAGGCGGGTATGTGCGCGAACGGTTCCTGCGGCTGTTCATCCCGCTGCTCTTCGGTCTGCTGGTGATCGTCCCGCCGCAAGCCTACCTGGCGCGCTTCCAGGTTGCGGGTTATTCGGCCAGCTACCTGCAATTCCTGCCGGATTACTTCACGATCCGCGGCGACCTGACCGGCTATACCGGCCTGTTCACCCCCGCTCACCTGTGGTTCATCCTTTATCTCTTCGTCTTTTCGCTGGTAGCGCTGCCGCTCTTCCTTTTCCTCAAAAAGGATGGCCGGTTTATTGGCTGGCTGGCAAACCGCTGCGAAAAGCCTGGATTTATCTACCTGCTGGCGATCCCGGTCGGCCTTTCCAGGGCGCTGCCGGATATCGGCGGCAAGAATCCGTTTTACTTTTTCATCCTGTTCATTTACGGTTTCCTGCTGATGGGCGATACACGCTTCCACGACATTGTAGACCACCGCAAGAGATTCTCGCTGATCATGGGCATGAGTTTGATGGCGATTACCCTCAGCCTCTATGCACTGCAGGTGCCCATTGTTGATAACTCGTTGCCAGATATTCTTTTTACCGCGCTGCGCACCTTCGATACCTGGTTCTGGCTGATCGCCATCCTGGGTTATGGCCAAAAATATCTACACTTCACCAATAAGCTGCAACCAAACGCTAACGAGGCGGCTTATCCCTTCTACATCCTGCACCAGACGGTCATCATCGTCATCGGTTACTGGGTGGTGCAATGGGATGCGAATCTGTGGCTCAAGTTCAGCGTGATCGCCCTCGCTTCATTCGCAGGGACGCTTCTTCTCTATGATATTTGCGTAAAACGCACGAATGTGACACGCGTTCTTTTCGGAATGAAACTTGATAAATAAAAGTGAGGCTGTCTAAAAAGTCATGCTGAGCGTAGCGAAGCATCCCCTCTATAATGAAGAGACCCTTCGCTCCGCTCAGGGTGACAGGATGCTTTTTAGACACCCACGATGGAATGTGGACGTTAGCCTGCCCTCCCGAAGGACACCGGGAGGTGTGGCGGGCGAGGCCAGGGAGAACGTACACTAATCCAAAGTTAGAAAGGAAATCGTTATGAATACTACCCAAACCACCCCCCATCCCAATTTCTGGAGGATCGCTCTCCTGTTTGGAGCAATTCACTTCCTGGTGATGACTTACGGCGCATTCGTCATTGAGCAGGCGGATTGCCAGTTCGTTGTCCCGGCCTATTTCATGGCGCTGCCGGCGCTGCTCTCGATCCTGACCCTGCGGCGTTTCGGCGCGGGGACCGTGGTGTTCCTGCCCTATGCCATTCTCGGTTTCTATCCGGTGTACTACCAGGATTATCTGATGGCCCATACCATGCTCAATGTGTGGGGCGCGGTAGCCTGGTGTCTCGGTGGATTGCTCACTGGCCTGGCTGGCGACCTGGCTTATCGTTACCTTCCATCCCGCCTCCCCGAACGATGGCGCGCCATCCTCACTGGCGTGGTGATCGGCTTGGGCATCTACTTGACCCCGCTGATCGCCATGACTTTCTTTTATATTCCCCATCCGCCGGAGAGTCATTACTACATGTTCACGACCAGGATCGCTTACAGCCTCTCGTGGCTGCTGGTGAACGGCGGCTTTGCCGGCTACACCGCCTATGCCATCCAAAAACGGAGTGGAATATGAAAAACACAATCCTCAGTTGGATCAGAAAGAACGATGTCTGGGTGTTCTTTATCCTGGTCTTTGCCTTGATGTGGCCGCAGAGCATCACGGGTGCATTGTACTCACAGGGCATGATCGCCGGATCGCCATCCAAGGCACTGAATGTGTTGTACTTCCTTGGGACACCGTTGGTTGCGGCTTTCGTTGTCATCGCTGTGACACGCGGCCGCCAGGGCTTGAAGGAATGGGCGGGGCGCATCTTCCGCTGGCGCGTAGGCTTTAGATGGGTGCTCATCTCCTTGGGGATCTACCCCTTGGTCTCGCTGGCTGCCTTTGCCATCTCCTCACTGGCAAGCGGCGGTCGCTGGACGGTAGCGATGATGTGGCAGGCCGGTTTCGAGAACTTGCAGCAAAATGCCGCTCGCATCGGCTTGAACCCGGAGAACACCGGGCAGATCTTTGCCATCCTGCTGGTGACCAGCTTCATCGTCCCCATGTTCGAGGAGGGCGGCTGGCGCGCCTTCGCCATCCCGCGCTTGCAGGAGAGATACAGCGCCCTGGTCTCGGGTCTGCTGATGGGCGTCATTTGGTCGCTTTGGCACCTGCCCAGTTTCTTCACGGTCGGCAGCGACCATGATGGCATGCCCTTCCTGTGGTTCCTGATCGCGATCGTCTCCATCTCTGTCCTGATGGTTTGGATCATGAATCACACAGACCAGAGCGCCTTGATGACAATCATCTTCCACTTCTCGATCATTATTTCAGGCCACTTCCTGCCCACGCAGCTTGCCTACCAGACCAGCAATACAATTGCCCTCTGGCTTACCGCCGGGCTTCTGGCGGCAGTCACCCTGGCTGTCGTTCTCTTCGAAGGGCCAGCTCGGCTGGTGCGTACCAGGCCTCAGGTTGAGCGCTAAGAATAAAGAGCAAAATCATGATTACGTTCTCCTCTTCAATCACAATTGCGAGACCTCCTGAGGCGGTCTTCGACTTCCTCGCAAACCTGCAGGATATACAACAAGCGGGAGGTTCACCCGTCCTCATCCTCGAGATGACCACCTCCGGCGCTCCCGGGCTGGGTTCCAGGTATCGCGAAGTTGTGCAAATGCTGCCATTCTACAAAGGGGAGTTCATCAGCGAGATCACAGCTTTCGAATCCCCGCGGCTTCTTGAACTGGCATATACAGGACCGGGCATGAAGGGTGGTGACCGCTACGATTTGACAGCAACCGGGAGTGGCACCAACCTGAACCACAAGAAATGGCTATCCTTACCGGGCATTCTCCGGGTCGTGGAGCCTTTCATGCGCAATCCACTTTTTCCACGGCTCGAAGCTCGGCTTGAGGCTATCAAGCGCTACCTTGAGGAAGAGAGTAGTAAAAAATGAATCAAAATTACGATGCACGTTCAAAGAATAAACTGATGAGTGCTTTTGACAAGACACAATCTTGGTTCAAGCCCAATCTCGATGAATCTTATGGCAAAGAGTTCGCTGACCAGGCGCTTCGTGAGGCTCGACTGGAATATGAACGGCTCATTCCCGAAATCCCCTTTATCGGCGGTTCAAAAGTTCACATGACGGAAGATTTGATGGAGTCCGTTCGCATCCTTGCCTACTTGCTTGTCTTGAAGCGACACAAGAAGACATTGGATGTATGTAAAACGATTCTTCATCGAAGTATGGAAATACGTATGGCGAAATATCCTCGCCTGATATTGAAACTGGGCGAGTGGAGGGCGTTCTCGAAACCGTTCGGGGGTTACCTGCAAGCCCAACTGTATCGCACCGAAACACTCGCTGAAGGCGCACCGAAATGCAACCCGCGCTTGAAAAAGGGCGCGACCACGCAATGGAGGTAATGGCATGAATCTTTCAATCAGGTCTGTCAGCAAACAATACCGCCGTGACTTTTGGGGACTGCGCGGCTTCTCGCTCGAACTCCAAGCAGGCGTGCTTGGTCTGCTCGGCCCGAACGGCGCGGGTAAGTCCACGCTCATGCGCATCCTTGCCACCATCACAGACAGAACTGAAGGCACAGTGACCTGGAACGGCGTGGATATTTCCAAGCATCCTGACGAACTCAGGCAAGTGCTCGGCTACCTGCCGCAGGATTTTGGCGTCTATCCCAACCTGAATGCGCGCGAATTCCTCGAATACCTGGCGGCGATCAAAGGCCTGGATGCCAGGTCCGCGAATCGGCGCATCGATGAATTGCTGCAGCTCGTCAACCTGGTGGATTCGGCAAAACGCCCGCTGGGCGCCTTTTCCGGCGGGATGAAGCAGCGCGTGGGAATTGCCCAAGCCCTGCTGAATGATCCGCAGTTGCTCATCGTGGACGAACCGACTGCTGGCCTCGATCCCGAAGAGCGGGTTCGCTTTCGGAATCTGCTGGCAGACCTGTCAGGTGAACGCATTGTGATCCTGTCCACGCACATTGTCTCGGATGTGGAAGCGACCGCCACCTCGATCGCCATCATCAACCAGGGGCATCTGGTCACCCACAACCTTCCCGAGAAGCTGCTGCAGGCGGTCGAAGGCAAAGTCTGGATGTGGATGATCTCCAGCAAAGAACTGGCTGCCCTCAAGCAAAAGCACCTGATCAGCAGCACTGCCCGGCGCAGCGACGGCGTCCATGTGCGCGTCGTCGCCGAACAGAAGCCCAATGGGAATGCCCAGCCGGTCCCGGCAATATTGGAAGATGCCTATCTCTATTACGTTCAATCCTCCAGAGCTGAGAAAAGGACAGCATGAACACCCTGCGCGCCGTCTTCCACCTGATGCGCGCCGATTTCTTCGAGCGCGCCCGCCGCTATAGTTTTCTCATCACCCTTGGGTTGACGATTTTCGCGGCGTATATTTACATGCCTCCATCTAGCGCGAATTATCAAACGCTGGGCTTGGGCGGGTATCGAGGCGTTTATAACTCTGCCTGGACGGGCGCGTCGGTTGCCGTACTGTGTTCTGCGCTGCTGTCGTTGCCCGCTTTCTATCTGGTCAAGAATGCCATCGAGCGAGACGAGCAGACGCGTGTTGGACAGATCATCGCCACCACGCCGCTCAGCAAGCCGCTTTACACGCTGGGCAAGGCGTTCAGCAACTTTGCCTTTCTGGCGGTGATGGTCGGGGTGATCGCCGTCGCAGCCGGCGCGATGCAATTGATCCGCGCTGAAGTATTCCGCATTGACCTTTGGGCGCTCTGCTCCCCCTTTATTTTCATCGTCCTGCCAGTGATGGCGATGATCGCCGCGCTGGCATTGCTCTTCGAGACCTTTCCCTGGCTGCGCGGCACTTTTGGCAATGTTGTTTATGCAATCCTGTGGTTAATCATGCTGATCGTATCGGCTGCGAACATCCCCTCCCCGCAAAGCATCGCTGAACCTGCCAATGATCTTTGGGGCCTCCAGTTTATTTTATCGCCCTTGATCAAAGACACAGCCGCCGCATTCCCTGGATACCAGGGCAGCGTAGCCATTGGATTGGTGACACTGCCAGCGCCGCTGCAAACATTTACGTGGAATGGTATCCACTGGACCACGAAAATAATTCTTGGACGGATGTTATGGATGGTCCCGGCGCTGGGGATCAGCCTTCTGGCTGCGCTCTTCTTCAACCGTTTTGATCCTGCGCCTCTAAAATCGCAGAAGGGACGAGACACTGTGTCTTTGGCGTTACCATCCCCCGCAATCGCATTGCCAACGCCGAAACCGGCGCTTGTTCATCTGACGCCGCTTGCATCCAGCCATCGTGCGTTCTATCCATTACAGATCTTGCTGGCAGAAATCCGTTTGCTGCTCAAAGGGATCCACTGGTGGTGGCTCATCCTCGTCCTCGGGCTGAACGTCGCAGGATTCTTATTGCCCACCGAATCGGCGCGCCAGTATCTCCTGCCCGCAGCGTGGATCCTGCCGCTGGCGCTCTGGTCAAGCCTCGGCACGCGCGAGAAGCGTCACGACACTGGTCAGCTTGTGTTCAGCGCGCCGCATCCGCTGGGTCGGCAATTCCCATTCGCTTGGCTGGCAGGGGTGGCGGTGAGTCTGATCGCCGGAGCGGGAGTCGGCATCAACCTGGCGGTGTCTGGCGATTGGCTTCACCTGCTGGCGTGGGGCATTGGCGGGCTTTTCGTTCCCACACTGGCATTGGTGCTGGGTACCTGGAGCGGGAACAGCAAGCTTTTCGAGGTCGTGTACATGCTCTTATGGTACTTGGGGCCAATCAATAAGATGGAGAGCCTCGATTTCATGGGCGCTGGTTCGACCATACGATTGAACACTGTAGCGATGGTTGCGGTCTTCACTGCCTTGTTAATGGTACTCGCAGTGCTTGGTCGAAGGCGGCAGCTCAAACAGTAGAGGATACGAAAATGAATGCCGATCCCTATAAAGATTTTGCAGAAAGATATGACCTATCTTTTGGGCAGTTTGGCGACGACGATCCTCAGACAGTCGAATTCTTCCGTACACTTTTCAAAGACAGCAAGGTTCATTCTGTTCTGGATTGCGCTTGCGGGACAGGCCGGCATCTTCCCCTCTTCCATTCCTTGGGCTGTGTGGTCTTCGGTTCGGACATTTCGCAGGCGATGCTGGCTCGGGGCAGGAAGAACCTGGCTGAACATGGTCTCGATATTCCCCTGGTCCAGGCGGATTTTCGCGAACTGCCCCGTCATTTCGAGAGACGCTTCGATGCCGTTGTCTGTCTGGCCGCGCTCGGATTCATGCCGGATGAAGAAGAATGCGCAAAAGCCCTTGCGAGCATGTTTGCCGTTCTCCGGGATGGAGGCTTGCTGATCCTGACGGCCATGCCAACCGACCGGCAGTGGAAGGAGCAACCTCGCTTCCAGCTTGTGGCAAATAACCGCGATTTTACACGTCTCTTTGTCATCGACTATAAAGATTGCACGGCGCGTTATAACGTTCTCGACATTTTCCACAGCCCAGACAAATACGATCTCCAGGAATGGAGCGCAGAATTGTACGTTTTCCTGCGGGATGAACAGGAAATGCTGTTGAAAGCTGCGGGATTTCGAAAGGTGGATTTCTACGCTTCTTTTGATTTCAAGCCGTATGATAAAGAGACAAGTAATGGTCTCATTGCCGTAGCCCAGAAATAGCAATATCGTGCAACTGTGGCGACACTTGCCGAACGCTAGAAATAAATGACATCAAAAGAGAATTAGAAAGTTCAGGTACATCCGATGACCAGAATGGAGAATACTTTCGGACCCGGTTGTTGGCTGCGAGTTGCAGGCGGCCTAGCTCTTGCCCTCCTTAGCGCCGTGTTGCTTATCCTGGCTTTTCCACCATACAACCTGGGTCTGCTTATCTGGATTGGTTTCATTCCCATGCTGGTCACCCAGTACCGTGTCCTGCCTGCAAGACTTTCCAGCCTGGCCTCTGCCATCGCCATCGGCGGCTGGCTCGGAGTCCTGCTTGTGCCGATGTTTGGCAGCAAGAGTTTCTTCATGGCAACCATCCCGCTGCTGACCGGCTTGCTCGTCTTCTTCGTTGATAAGAACAAACGCCTCTTCCACGCGCGCAGCGGTAATCGCTGGTTCGTCTTGGAAGGAGCGGTGGGATGGGTTGGCCTCGAAATGTTACGTAGTTTCATCCCTGCGCTCGGCACCTGGCTCTTCGTCGGCTACCCATTATGGAGCCAGCCCTGGCTGCTCCAACCGCTCTCGGTCTTCGGCATCTATGGCCTCGACCTGCTCATCATGCTCGGCAATTACGCCCTAGCGCAGGGTTTGTTTGTGCTGCTCGACAAAAAATGGAAATGGGATGCTGCCATGCGACTCGACACGCATCCCGCGAGACGCTGGATACTTACTTTTGGATTTCTACTGGTTGCCTGGATTGGACTCAGTCTCTTTCTCTTCACCCGTCCCCCGTCCCCCGCCACCCGTCTGGTCCGCCTCGCCGCCATCCAGCCAGACCTGCCGCGGGCTGCCCACCGCGACGCGTCCACGCCGCCCGAACAGCGCTCTGCCCTCCTCGCCGCCCAAACGCGCCAGGTTGCCGAGCAGGGCGCGCAGATCATCGTCTGGCCGGAGATGGCTTTGGCCTTCGACCCGCAGGTGGAACACACACAGGAATTACAATCTCTTGCCGCTGAAATTCAGGCTTATCTGGTCATCGGCTACGTGGTGGATGCCGAACAAGGTTTCCGCAACGAGGCTACGATCCTTACGCCTTCCGGCGAATTCCTCGGCGTGTATGGTAAAACGCACCCGGCGATTTTCTCAGGAGAGCCGCGCACGGTCAGCCGGGGCGTCTATCCGGTTTACGATACACCCATAGGCAAACTGGCTACGATGATCTGCTTCGATGCCGATTTCACCGACGTCCCCCGCAGGTTCGGGCGGCAGGGCGCACAGGTCATTGCCGCCCCATCCCTGTTTGGCCCCAGCATAGCCCAAATGCCCCATACACAAATCGTCTTCCGCGCCGTGGAGAACCGCACCACGATCGTCATGGCCGATGTGGCTTATAACTCCGCAATCGTTGACTCCTATGGCCGTGTGCTGGAATTATCCATTACTCCTGAAGGGGTACGAACCACTCTCGTCGCGGATGTGGCATTGGGCACTGGTGAAACTTTGTATTCCAGGTTTGGTGACTGGCTTGGATGGCTGTGCTTGGGTGGGATGGTCTTTTTCGCAGTGTTCATGCAGGTCGGGCAACAAAAAAATCCTAGTAATCCTCACTCAGTCCGCATGTTATAATCCTTCTTATAAGTCCACGAGATCAACCGTCCTCGCATGAAAGGGCGATTGCGTGCCCGTTTCCCTGCTATCTACCAAACTGCATATTCCTCCGGCGCGTTCGGGGTCGGTTTGCCGTACAAGGTTGATTGAGCGCATGAACGAGGGAGTAAAAGTCAGGCTCACCCTGGTCTCGGCGCCGGCGGGCTTTGGCAAGACCACACTGCTCAGTGATTGGATCGCCAGCGGGGGAATAGATGTAGCTTGGCTCTCCCTCGAAAAAGAGGACAATGACCCGGGGCGCTTCTGGACCTATGTCCTGGCGGCGCTCCGCACTATCCGGCCTGACTTGGGGAAAGATGCTTATGAACTGGGGTTCACCTCTTCGCAGTCCCAGATCGATGCCATCCTGACGCCGCTGATCAACGAGATCGCCGGCTTCCCGGGGCCGCTGTTGCTGATCCTCGACGATTACCATGTGATCGATTCAGCCTCCATCCAGGAAGGGATGATCTTTCTGGTGGAGCACATGCCCGCCAGCCTGCACTTGGTGGTGGCCGGTCGGGCGGACCCGGCCTGGCCGCTGGCTCATTGGCGTTCACGCGGCCAATTGGTCGAGATCCGCTCCGCTGACTTGCGCTTCTCGTCCCAAGAGGCTGCGGATTTCCTGAACCACACCATGAAACTTGATCTTTCAGCACGGGATATCACTGCGCTGGAAGAACGCACCGAGGGCTGGATCGCCGGGCTGCAAATGGCGGCGCTATCGCTGCAAGGCTGGGAGGATGTCCAGGAATTCATCGCCGCTTTTACCGGCAGCAATCGCTATATCTTCGATTACTTGATGGAGGAGGTGCTGGCGCGGCAACCAGTGGATGTACAGGAATTCCTTCTAAACACCTCCATCCTAGATTACCTGAGCGCGCAGTTGTGTGATGTGGTTCTGGATCGAACCGACAGCCAGGATATGCTCGATAAACTAGAGAAAGCCAATCTCTTTCTGATACCGCTGGATGATGTAAGGCGATGGTATCGCTATCATCACCTGTTTGCCGACCTTCTGTTGAGGCGATTGGAACTGACGGAACCTGATCATCCAGCAGAATTACACCAGCGCGCCAGTCAATGGTATGGGGCGAATAACCTACTAGCTGATGCAATCCACCATGCTTTGGAAGCCGGAGATTTTCTCCTGGTGAATGAGTTGGTTTCCGGAAATGCGCTCGCCATCGTGGAGAATACGGAACTGCTCGATGTGCTGAGGTATTTTGAGGGGATCCCGAACCAACAGTTCTCTTCAAAACCGTGGTTATGTATGGCTTATGCCTGGGTGAAAGCCTATGCTGACCCAACCGCAGGATTGGATTACGTACTTCAACAGGCTGCGTCATACCTGGCAGGAATGGAAAATGCTTCCGAGCGGCAGCATCTTAGCAGCCACCTGGGTGCCATTCGCTGCTATATGGCGTGGATGAAAGGTGATGCGGACCAAGCACTGGAACTTACGCAAAAAATGTTGGAAGGCTTACCCGAAAATGACAGAACGCTACGCCCCTACCTGATGGGTATCGAAGGTTTGGCTTGGCAATACCTTGACAACTTCCCCGCGGCGATACAATCCTTTAGTGCGGCAATCGTTGCAAGCCAAGGGAGTAATATTTACTTTGTAGGACTTACGCAAGACACATTTGAACGGTTGGTGATTTGAGTTGTTGGCGCAAATAATCATCCATCAGGTCATGTTTTACTTGGTAAATAGTTCTTCCAGTTTCAACGGCTACTTGTTTAAGG
>Ga0233425_10002425_pt1 | contig 36814 bp, 53 predicted proteins | sample Watercolumn_Towu_2_FD_181712 | JGI IMG/M metagenome (GOLD analysis project Ga0233425, IMG submission 181712) | Freshwater microbial communities from Lake Towuti, South Sulawesi, Indonesia - Watercolumn_Towuti2014_140_MG | ecosystem: Environmental > Aquatic > Freshwater > Lake | place... | reverse complement strand
GATGCTCAAAGGTGTTCAGCGATTCGGGCAAGACCTAGCGTCGCAAGAGTATTCCAACGCATTCAACCGGTATCAAACTGAGCGGGCGGCGCGGTTGCAACCTTTGCAATCTCTGGCGGGTGTAGGTCAAACGACTGCCCAACAGATCGGTCAAGCTGGTATGCAGACCGCTCAAAACATAGGGGAAACCCTTACAAGCGGCGCTGCTGCTCGTGCTTCTGGGTATGTGGGCGGTGCCAACGCACTGACTCAAGGATTGGGCACCTACCTGAACTACTCACAGGGTCAGAACATGCTGAACGCGCTTCGATCCCCTGCGGCAGTGCCTGCGACGACATACCCATCGTATCAAGTGCCGTACACGGCCAATATCGGGTAAGGAGCACACATGGCTGTCAATCCCGCAATTGCAATGGGAGTTCGAGGGATCGAACTTGCAGACCCACTGGCTCAGTACGGTAAAGTTGCCGCAATCCAAGGTGCGCAGCAGCAGAACGCACTGGCTCAGTTGCAGATGCAACAGGCTCAGCGTGAGCAAGAAGCCACCAACGCATTGAACCGTGCATATGCTGAGGCATATAGTCCGCAAACTGGCGAGGTGGACATCAACCGCCTACGCAGTTCGCTGGCAACCGGTGGCTACGGGTCCAAGTTGCCCGACATCGAGAAGAAACTCGGTGAAGTCAAAACCCAGCGTTTGGCGCAGCAGAAGACCGAAGGTGAAGTGCTGGACGCCGCGCTCAAGCGTCAACGACAGTTTTTGGAAACCATTGACATAAACGACCCGAACGCTCCTGCAAAATTTATTGCTTGGCATGAAGCAAATCATCGTGACCCAATCATCGGTCCAGTGCTTGCTGCTAGGGGTGTAACAGCAGACCAAGCGCGTGACCGAATCGCAAATGCTCTAATGCAAGGCCCAGAAGCATTTCAACGACTCATTCTTGAATCGAAACTGGGTACTGACAGGTTCATCGAGATGAACAAGCCGCAACTGTCCACCACGGACATTGGTGGTCAGGTCGTATCGCGCACCTTTGAACCATTGACCGGCAAACTGACAACCGTTGGCACTCAGCAGAAAACAATGGCTCCGGGTGAAGTTGAACGACTGGATGTCAGTAAACAGCAACTTGCTCTTGATGAGAAACGAATCAAAAACGAGGGTCTGCGCATCGGATTGGAAGGTCGCCGTGTTGCCGTGCTGGAAGAAAACGCACGTCGGGATGCCGATCCTGCGTTCCAGCAGCGCATGGCTGGCGCAAAGGCTGTGGGTGAAGCAATCGCCAAAGGCGATGTCACGGCACAGCAAGCGTTGCCCAAGGTCATCAGTCGCGCCGAAGAAGGCATTCGTCTGATTGACGAGTTGATTGGTAAGCGTGACTCCAAAACCGGTCAACTACTCAAGGGTGAAAAGCCTCACCCCGGCTTCCAAAATGCCGTGGGTGCCACTTGGCTCCCGGGTGCTCGGTTCATTCCCGGCACCGACGCTGCGGGCTTCATGTCCCGCTTCGACCAGATCAAGGGTGCTTCGTTCCTTGAAGCCTTCGAGGCGCTCAAGGGTGGCGGTGCCATCACGGAAAAAGAAGGTCAAAAGGGTACCGACGCCATCAACCGGATGTCTATCTCGACTGACGAGAAAGAGTTCATCCGCGCCGCGATGGACTTGCAAGACGTGATTCGCAAGGGTGTCGAGAACGCTCAGAAACGCGCCGCCCGTCCCGGTGGTGTTCCGGGTGCTGCTCCCGCTGGCGGCGTTGACATGAACAATCCGCTGCTCAAGAAGTAAGGAAGTCACATGGCAAATCTGGCTTCGATCCTTACCGACCCGAACTATGTCAACGCCAATGAGGCAACCAAGCGGGCCATCTTTGACAAGTTCTCCGCACAAGACCCCAACTTCACCAATGCAAACCCTGCCACGCAGGAAGCCATTCGGGTGAAGTTCGGCGTCCCCGCAATCGCAGCACCTCAACTGCCTGAATCCCTGCGCCCGCGCACCGCCGCACCCGAAGGCATCCCCGGTGCTCGTCAAGAGCCGAATTGGTGGCAAACAGTGCGCCCATATGTCGCCCCCACAGTCGAGGCGCTGGGTGCTGCCGGTGGTGGTATTGTTGGCGGCACTGCGGGCACTGTGCTCGGCCCTGTGGGAACTGCAACCGGTGGCGTCGCTGGCGCAGGATTAGGTTACGGTATTGCTAAAGAAGCCCTTGAACTGGCTGACGTTTATTTTGGCGGCAAGGCTCCGCGCCAAGGTGCTGCACAGGTCGTTGAGCCTGTGCGCAACATCCTCGAAGGTGCCACGTTTGAAGCCGGTGGTCGAGTCGCTGGCCCGTTCATTCAGCAAGGACTGGGTAAACTGGCCGATCTGCGTCAAATCCCCAAAAACAAAGCTGCGGATATTGCCCGCAATGCTCTTGGTCCTGATCTACCCGAGGCGCTTAATATGCTTCGCGCCAACCAAGGTCAAGGTGTAAGCGCCGCGCAAGCTACTGCGGACATCAACAGCCCCACATGGCAGGCTTTGATCGACCGAGCCACCAAGCGCGATCCCCGTTTCTTGGCGGCGCTGGAGAAGTCTCAAGGTGAAGTGTCTCTGAACGCCCTGTCCAAGCTGGCCGGTGGCACCACTGCTGCCGACGTTCGCGCAACCACGGAAGCTGCAAAAGGAGCCGCCCGCACCGTCACCACCCCGATGCGCGAGGCTGCTCTTGACCGTGCCAACCTCGGCAAAGAAGTCGCCCGTCTGGAGGGTCTGTCTGCCGAACTCGGTGAGCAAGCTGCTGCCAAGGTGCAAGAGGTTCGCCGTTTGATGGAACTGGGTGATCTGGCGACCGCCAACGCCCGGTTGAGCCTGATCAAAAAGAATCTACCAGTCGGTTTGACCAAGTACACCTACGGCGGGGAACTGGCTGAAAAGGCGTTCAACGAGTGGTCCAACGCCGCTGCGCAAGCCTCACTCGATCTGGGTCAAGGTGCTCGGTTTGCCGAACAGGCTGCTGGCGCTCTGCGCTCGGTGGGCATCAAACCCCTCGAAGGTGAGCCGCTGGTGCGCAGCCTCAAGGCTGTGGCAAACAACCCCGAGTTTGCTGGTAACGACGTGCTGCTGGGTGCTTTGCGCAACGTGTCGGACGATATTGCCAAGTGGACCAGCAGTGGCGGCATCATCGACGCCCGCGCTCTTGACGCCATCCGTAAGAACTCGGTCAATGCTGCGATCCAGCAGCTTCGCCCCGGCATGGACGCCACCAGCCAACGCAACCTCGCCGCTGGCGTTTTGAGCCGTGTGAAGCCCGTGATCGACGATGCTATTGAGGCAGCGGGTGGTGCGGGCTACCGCGAGTATCTCAAGGAACACGCCAAACTGTCTCAGCAGATTGCCGAGAAGCAGTTGACCGGTGAGGCGCTGAAGCTGTGGAAAACCGACAAGAATGCGTTTGTGCGACTCGTGCAGAACGAATCCCCCGAAGCCGTGGAGAAGATTCTCGGTCCGGGTAAGTACAACATCGCAGTCGAGTTGGCTGAAGATACGCTAGGTACCTTGCAGTCCGAGGCGACCAAGGTTATCCGCAACGCCAACATCAAGTCCCAAGTCGAGGGTGGTCAAACGGCTCTAAAGGAACTGCTGCTCCAGAACATGAGCAAGTTCCGTCTACCGTCGTACCTGAGCGCCGTGGCTGCAACGACCAACAAGGCGCTGAACATCTTGGAAAACAAGATCGGTCAGAAGACAATGGCGACGTTGACCGAGGCACTTAAAACCCCCGAGGGTGCCGCGAATCTGTTGGAGTCGCTGCCTGCCGCCGAGCGCAGCAAGGTGCTTCAACTGATCGGTGACCCGTCGAAATGGACTGCGCCAGCCCGCGCCACGGTAACCGGTGGTACTGCTGCTGGTGTGAATATGTTGGCCCCCGAGCGCAATGTTGAAAATGACTTTGTGCGCTGACCACAATTAGTTAGAATCCCACAAGGACTAAGACATGGCATCACTATCCCCAACCCCCAAACTCCAGTTCTTCGGGACCGATGGGTTGCCTCTTGTCGGTGGAAAACTGTACACCTACGCAGCGGGCACCACGACCCCGATTGCCACGTACACGGACAACACTCAAGCCACCCTGAACACCAACCCGGTGATTCTGGACTCGGCGGGTCAGGCTAACGTGTGGCTGACTGACACAACCACCTACAAATACGTTCTGACCGACGCCAACGATGTGACGCTGTTCACCGTTGATTACGTGTCCGTCCCAGTGACCACCAACTCGTTTGCGTCCCCACCCGCTATCGGCAGCGCGGTGCCCAACGAAGGCACCTTCACCAATTTGAACGTGGTGGACCTGTTGACTCTTGAGGGCACAGGTGCTGCGATCATGAACGTGGGCACCACTGGTGAGCGTCCTGCCAGCCCCGAAGCGGGCATGGTTCGGTACAATAGCACCACGACCAAGTTCGAGGGGTACAACGGCGCATGGGGCGCATTGGGTGGTGGTGCAACAGGTGGTGGTGCAGACACGATTTTCTTCGAGAATAGTTTGATCGTGACGCAGAACTACACCATTCCTGCTGACAAGAACGCTGGCACCTTTGGTCCTGTCTCGGTTGCTGACAGCATCACTGTGACCGTGCCAAGTGGCAGCGTCTGGTCAATCGTTTAAGGAGCCGTCATGGGCGTTAAATTAGTTTCGGCAAGCGGCGGATCGGTAGAGATCAATCCGCCAGCCACGGCCAGCAACTTTGTTGCCACGATGCCTGCGGGCGCGGGTACTGTTGCTGTCAATGGTGTCAGCGGCACATTGGTGTCTGGTACTGCTGTTGCCTCCACCTCGGGTACTTCGATTGATTTCACCGGCATCCCCTCGTGGGTCAAGCGAATTACGGTGATGTTCAACGGGGTGAGTACGAACGGGACGAGTTCCCCCATGATTCAAATTGGCACATCTGGGGGGGTTCAAACATCTGGGTATGCATGTACTGCGTCTTCGATTAATGCAGGAACTGCTGGCGTTTCTGCATATACCACAGGGTTTACTGTCAGATCAGGTAATGCCGCAACCGCATTGATTGGTTTTTTAACTCTTTCATTGGTTGATTCAGCTACTGGCACTTGGTCATGTAGTGGAACGCTTGGAGATACGGGCACAACTTCAACATACACACTTGGGGGTATTAGAGTCCTATCCGGCACCCTCGACCGTGTCCGCATCACCACCGTCAACGGCACAGACACCTTTGACGCCGGTTCCATCAACATCTTGTACGAGTAAACACCATGCCAACAAAAATTGATGGAAACAACGGTGTATTGCAGTCGTATGACTTTCAAGTCCTGACGACTGGCTTCTCGTACACCTTCGCAACTGGCACCACGACGCTGATCGCAGCGCCTGCGGGTACGCTGGCTACCGGCACGATCACGATGCCGGGTTCGCCTGCTGACGGCATGGTGATCACTATCACCACGACGCAAGAGATCACGGCGCTCACGATTAACGGCAACACGGGTCAGAGCATCGGCGGCACACAAGTTGCCCAGATGCCTGCCAACAGCGCCATGAGCTTCGTGTACCGCCAATCGAACACAACTTGGTACCGCACCAGCGCCCCGGCGCTGGGCAACGTGGGCACTGCGCCCGTGTATGCTGCTCGCGCATGGGTCAACTTCAACGGTACTGGTACCGTCGCCATCCGAGCCTCGGGTAACGTCAGTTCGATCACTGACAACGGGACTGGCGACTATACCGTCAATTTCACAACTGCGATGCCGGATGCGAACTACTCGGTAACAGCGCAATGCGACCGCGTATATGCAACAGAAAACGGAACATCATTCAACATTAACTCAACAACGGCTCCGTCTACTACTGCGGTTCGCATGACCTCTTGGCGAGTCACTGCTGGTAATGTAGACGTTCCATACGCTTGTGTAGCAATCTTCCGTTAATCAGGAGCCAAGAATATGCCAATCACGATAGACGGAAACGGCACCATCACTGGCGCATCGACGCTGGCGACCACGGTTGCCAGCCCCACATTCACCACGCCCAACATCAACTCGGCGCAGTTCGCCACTGTCTCCGGCACCGCCCCCATCTACCCCTGCCGTGCATGGGTGAACTTCAACGGAACTGGTACTGTGGCGATTCGTGCGAGTGGGAATGTGTCCAGTATCACGGATAACGGCACAGGCGATTACACGGTGAACTTTACGACTGCAATGCCGGATGCGAATTATTCAACCGTAGCTTCTTGCGGAAGAAATGGTACTGGTTCTGGTGGATATTTAGCACTTCCTGCTGATAGTGTTGCACAGACAGCAAGTGCAGTTCGTCTATACACTATAAATAATGTAGGGGGTACATTGGACACACCTATCGTTTTTGTAGCCATCTTCCGCTAAAAGGAGAAAACAATGAATCAACGAATCATTTACCCAACTGACGAAGGTGGCGTGGCCGTCATCGTTCCCGCTGCCGAGTGCGGCCTGAGCATCGAGGAAATCGCTGCCAAGGACGTTCCTGCTGGCAAGCCTTACAAGATCGTGGATGTATCCGACATCCCCGAAGATCGCACCTTCCGTGGTGCATGGGAGTACGCAGCATGATCACCATCAACATCGACAAGGCCAAGGCCATCGTTCACGACAAGCGCCGTGCTGCTCGTTCAGCCGAGTTCGCGCCTCTGGACATCAAGGCCACCATCCCCTCTGAAGCCGCTGCTGCTGAAGCTGCGCGTCAGGCCATCCGCGAGAAGTATGCCGCCATCCAGTCGGACATCGACTCTGCCCCCGGTGTACCCGAACTCAAACTGATCGCTGACTCGTTGGTGTGACATGAATACTCCAGAAATCGACCCGGTGAAGTACGGTGTTCTTTGGGAGCGCGTACAAGCAATGGACAAGAAAATTGACAAGATGGAAAACCAAATTGACCAACTTCTCGAACTTGCCAACAAGTCCAAAGGCGGTTTCTGGATGGGTATGACCATCGCATCAGGTGTCGGTGGGGTCATCGGCTGGATCACGAGCCACTGGAAGGCTTGATCATGTACACCCTTGGTGTCCGATCCAAAGCGAGACTCAAGGGCGTTCACCCCGATCTGGTCAAGGTGGTTGAAAGAGCAATCAGCCTGACCACGGTGGACTTCACCGTACTCGAAGGTGTCCGTGACCCCGTGCGCCAGAAGAAGCTGGTGGAGGCTGGAGCCAGTCAAACCATGAACTCGCGCCACATCCCCGGAGCCGATGGGTTCGCCAAAGCAGTGGACCTCGGGGCTTGGGTGGATGATCAAGTCGATTGGTCGTGGCCCCTGTATGCCAAGATCAACGCTGCCATGCAGGAAGCGGCCAAGCAGGTCGATGTGCCAATCGAATGGGGTGGCGCATGGAGAACTTTCAAAGATGGGCCACACTTCCAACTACCTCGTAAGGAGTATCCATGATGGACCCGTTGACCATACTCGCAGCCCTTGGACCGTTGGCCGTTGACTTAGGGAAATCCCTGATCGGTCGGTTCATCCAGACCGACACCTACAAGCCGGTGAACGTGGACGAGTATGTCAAGATGCGCCAGCTTGATCTGGACATGTTCAAGGCGATGAATGACGCAGGGGGTACCAACCCCTCGTACCCGTGGGTTGAGGCTGCTGTGCGCCTCATGCGCCCCTCGGTGGCCGTGATTGTGCTGGGCACATGGGCCACCCTCAAGCTGAACAACATGGACAGCGCCTCGGTGGACAACTTCGCCGCTGCCGTGGGCTTCTACCTGTTCGGCGATCGTACTCTGTTCTACGCCCGCAAGACAAAGTAAATCAGTGGCATCCAGATCAGCCAACCCAGAAGTGCCAACAGCATCCACTTCGCCAGTGACCTGAGTTGCCGGTTGAGGTAGGGCACAAACGGCGGCTCGGGATACTTGGGGTATCGTTGACCCACCTTGGCAACTCTCACGGGGCAGTTGCACCCTTGATGGCATTTCCCAAACTCGTCGCAGCAGTTCATGTCGGTACTCCTTCGAGTTTGGGCAGCACTGTCATGCGTTTGTTGGCGAACTGGGTGCGGGCAAACTCCAACGCCCGCTCCATGTCCTTGATCGTGATCACGTCCATCTGGGCGTCATGCAGTTCCATGAGATTCTGAAGCGCCTTGATCTGCTCGGCTGTGGGCACGAACCGCTTGGTTGTCACTGCCCGGTGCACAATGTTCAAGATCGCCTCGCGTCCGTTGATTGCCACGTCTTTGTACTCAGACCCAAACCCCAGTTGGTACAGGGCTTCGACGATGTTGGACATGGCGATCAGGGTGTCCATGTCGCCCTTGGTAGCTGATCCGCGCATCAGCGCCAGCATGGCCTGCGAGTTCTTGATCTTGAGGTCCAGCAGGTAGTCCTCGTGCTTGGTGACTGGCTTGAGACTCTCCATGACGTACCCCATCGTATCGAGGCGCACACCCTTGGGTCTGTACTTGCTGCGTTTTCTCACGATTGACCCCTTGCGCGGATTGCTGCGGCTTTACCCCTGACCCATGCGACGGTAGAACTCGGTTCTTGTTCTCGCTCCATCTCGTCTGCCATTTCATCGACCACTCGCGCACATGCTTCATGGTCACATCGAATATCGTTGCCCGATGCAATCACCAAACGACACTCGGTGCACACAATGTCTTGGTATGCGGCGTAGGTCTTTGCGCAACGCTCATCCGTCACTTCAACGGGCTGAACCTTGTCACAGCAGTCGCACCAGAGTTTCATGATTGCTCCTGAGTTGCATTGTGCAAATAAGTCGTAAGACGTTTGATCTTCGACTCGTAATAATTGCACATAGATATTGCGTACTCACGGCTGCTCTGGGCTTCAAGTAGCCTGCGCTTGGACTCCTCCAGTTCCCGCAGAGCAATTTGCTCCGCACTGGGCATTGTGTACGCTGTCTTGAACCATTGCACAAATTCATTCCACATTACAGTTACTCCTTCAGCAGTTAATGTGACACAAGTGTATCACACTTCTTTGACAAATACACCCTCTTTTGTAAGGTACCCTTTGCGGTCTTTGATCTCGGCATAGGCACCCTTGAGGCATGACACCAGATCGAGGTCGAGCACCGCGCACACCATGATCAGCGTGACCACGATGTCACCGATGGCGTCCTTGGTTTCGTCAAGGTTCTTTTTGTTGATGGCGGCAAGCAACTCGGTGGTTTCTTCGAGTGTCTTGATGGCCTGCGACATCGCGGTGGCGTTCTGCACGATGCCACGGGCCTCGCCCCACTGCACCACTTTCATTTCGACTTCTGCGTAACTCATGTTCATACTCCTTTGGATTGACGATACTGTTTGACTGCGTTGCGCAGCCCTGCTTGGGTTGTGGCCTTCTCGTCGAGGGCCAGTGCTTGCGCTTGATCCAGCGTGTTTTGCATCAGGATGCGGTGGCACATGACCGGGGCACCCTGACCCTGACGCCGGACACGGGCGTTGAACTGCTCGTACAGATCAAGCGACCAGTTGAGGCCATACCACACGAGGATGTGGCCGTTCTTCTGAAGACCGTCGATGCCATGACCCATCGACGCCGGGTGGCCGATCATCAGTTGGCAATCGCCAGTCTTCCAGCGGTGCATCGCGTTGGTCAAAGACGCCTCGCTCTTGCACTCGGTCAAGTTGATCGGGCGCAGCGCCTTGAACCGGGTCATGATGCGCTCGGCGTCACTGCGGTACGCATAGGCGCACAGCACTGGCGACCCTTGCGCCTCGTCGAGGATGTCCTCCAGCGCGTCCAGCTTCATGTCATGCACCGGTTCCCACAGCGGCATCCCGGCAATCGGGTACATGGCACCGTTGGAGAACTGGAGACACTTGTTGGTCAGGGCTGCTTGGTTGAACGCTTCAACCTCCTTGCCACTGTCGAGTACGAGGAAGAACTCCTTCTCCAGCCGGTCGTACTTGGCGCGCAGATCATCAGGCATCTCGATCTCCACGTTGTTCACGATCAAGTCAGGCAGCGGGTTGTAGTCCTCGGCGCTCATCTCCAGCGTGATGTCACCGATCAGCTTCTTGATGGTGTCCTCGGTGTCCTCATACGGCACCTCTTTGTACGGTCCCACTTTGCGGTAGAACCGGGTGCGGAACGCCGTCTTACTGGTACCCAGACGCTCACCCCGGTCTACGACGAGGAACTGACCATGTAGGTCTTTGTAACCGTTGCTGGCAGGGGTGCCGGTGAGTCCCGTAGTCCAGTCGAACTGGTCCGCGATCTTGCGAAACGCTTTGACCCGGTTAGTGCTGGAGTTCTTCATCTTGCTGATCTCGTCCCAGATGATTCCGTTGAACGGCATCGGGCGATCCTTTTTGACGAAGTAGGTCTGCAATGTCTCAGAAAGCCAGCCGAGGTTTTCGTAATTGATCATGTAGACATCGGCGGGGCGCAAGAGAGCGCGGGTGCGCTGATCCTTGGTGCCCGCTACCATGCTGAACCGCAGATGCTTGGTGTGTTCCCACTTCGCAGCCTCCTGCCGCCACACCAGCCGGATGACTCGGATCGGGGCCACGATGATCACGCCACGCAGGAAGCCGGTGTTGATCAGGTGAACAATCGAGGTAAGAGTGGTGACTGTCTTTCCCAATCCCATATCTGCCCAGATCATTGAATGTGGGCGAGTGCATTGAAAATTCACCAGTTTTTTCTGGTAGTCGTGCATTAACTCCGGTGTCAATAACTTCATTACGTTACCTTGTTCAAGTGTGCGAATTCGCCGTAGTGCTCGGTTGCTGCTGCGTTGTACGCGAGTGCTGCTTCCTCAATGGTGTCAAATCGACCGAGATGTCCATTCAGCTGCGCCCGCCATTTCCCAGTGGCTTTGCACAATGTCACACCCTTGTATTTGTGGACACGCGCTCTCGCGTTGCCAAGGTTCTGGGAATGATTGCAGGGACGCAAATTCTCGATCCTGTTGTCGTATCGTCTACGGTTGATGTGGTCTAACTCCGGAACAAAGTGCCCGTGGAAATACATCCACACGAGGTGATGCACCCGATACGTTTTTCCATCCACGACCGCAACTCGATACCCTTTCGGTTTGGTGGTTCCGATCTCTGTGAACATGGGTGATCCCTTCACAGCTTTTATTCGCAGCAGTCGGCCTGCGTCGTAGATAAACAGTTCGTGGAGTCGGGCTTGAGTGATCATGATATTTGCCAGAGTTGCACTCTAACCATGATACACGGGTTTTGCTCCCATCACCATCGTGTCCACCATCGCCATGCCCTCGTCTACGTTGTCGATGACGAACACCGACACCTTGTGCTGGCGCAGCCTGTGGTGCTCACGCTTCTGTGCTTCTGTGGGTTTTTGACCACTGCGTTTGAACTCGCAGAACCACATGCGCCCGTCAGGCCGGATGAACAAACGATCAGGAACCGCAGCACGAGCGGGGCTGGTGAACTTGTAGACCAGCACGTTCTTGGTCTTGGCGTACTCGCAGACCTTGGATTCAATTTGTTTCTCAAGCACCTCGGCACCCCGCATCGAGTTGGTGCTTGATGTCGTCATCACGTTCTTGCAGCACTTCAGCCAGCTTTTGCAAGTAGTGAGCACCCTTGCGAATCTCTTGTGCGTTCTCGTCCTTGGTGCCCATGCGCATGACGTACTTGAGCGCACCACCACGGTAGAACCCGATGCGCTGCTCGATGGGCCATGTGTCCACCACATCCCAAGGCTCAACGCCCATGTTCTTGTAGTGGTCACCACCGATTTGAATGTCTCTTGCTTTCATGCTAACCCCAGTGTGAGTTTTTCAATTTCACGGACGTAATAGTCGAAGTCCACCGGCAGCTTGCCAGCATCCTTGATGTCGTTGCATGGCTGGACACTCCAGCCACTCTCGACGCCGATCTTGCGCCATTCGATCTTACCCTTGAGAGGCGGCATCCACTTGAACAGACGACCGCCGCCAACGGCAATGTAGTAGCGCGTTGTATTTTGCAACTGGGAACCTTTACCGTCCCACTCGATAGCCAAGTAGCTGCTGCGGGGCACTTTGGTGCGCAACATGAAGTCCATGATGTCGGGCCAGTTCTCAACAGTCTGACGAATCGGCGCACCCTCGACCAGCACCTTCTCGGCTACTTTGGGGATGACCAGACCACCGGCATTCTGGTGCCAGCCGACCTTCCACTCGTAAGCCCCTTTGCGCTTGACAGTGGGGTCACCGGGTTTGACAAACGCTGGGTCGAACACACCGATGTAGTTGTTGACATCGCGGATCATCATGGCCTTGTAGACGGCTTCCTCAAGGTTCAGACCAGTGCGCTCCTGCCACGCCATGCGGGCCAGATCGACCAGCACCTTGTGAGTGCGCGGCACCCGCACGGTCAGACCGTCCGTGTTCACTTGGATCAGGCGCAGGCCCGGGATGTGCATCAGACCCTCGGCCAGCAAGCACAGCAGCAGTTGCCCGTTGAGCGTAATGCTCATGGTAAACAGCGGGTCGTAAAAGACAGAGAACTGGTTGTTGCTGTCGCCGTAGACGCCGTTGAGCGCCAGCTTCAGCATGGCCGATTCTGCGGACTTCTTGGGGTACGACTTGCGCTGCTCGAACAGGTACTTGTAGATGGCGACGAACTCTTTGCCGAGGTGGGCCGGGTGGAACCCATTCGTGATTGCCAAGTTCGGATAGTACGAAGTGACATCGAGGTCCACGATGATGTGTTCAGAATCTGACTCGATGATTTCCGATTCGACGGAGCCGTGGATGCCGCCAAGGCCGAAGACAAAAGTGAATCCATTGATGGTTGCGGTCAGGTCAGTGAAGACCCCTTTGGTTTCAGTGATTGACTGCTGCTTGAGCCAGCCCATGACACGGTTGAACTCAGGCTGCTCAAACTTGATCCACGGCAGGATGGCATCCTTGAGATGAATCACTGGACGCTTGGTCTGCCGGGGTGTGCGACCTTTGTCGCCGTAGTCGTAGCAGGCAACACCGGCTTCCTCCAGCTTCATGACGAAGTAGTCCTTGCCGATCTTGGTGTCATTGTGGTTAAGAAAATCTCGGGCGTACTTGCGCGTCAGTTCTTCACGGAACGCAATCATGTCCAGCGACTTGTGATAGAACGCCTTGGTCTGCGCCACATCGTGCTGGTTGTACTTCTTGAGCACCTCGACCTGCTCACGGGTCAGCGTGGTGCCCACCTTGAACGGCAAGTCCTCAATGTTGTCGGATCGCATGTTGAACTCCAGCACCTTGAGGCTAGTTGCCCGGGCCTTGTTGTCGAAGTGGTGAATCTTGAACAGGTCGATTTGAGTGACAAACTGGTCGGATGGCTTGACGAGGTGCATCCACTTGCTGCCATCTTCGTCCTGCGATCCAATGACCGCCATCGCCTTCTGGTACAGCGTGTTGGCGTCACTATGACCCATGCGGATCAGGGTGTGCAGGACTGGGTAATCGAACCCGAGGTTATTGAAGCCCACCATGCGGGCATCGGTTTGCTTGAGGTAAGTCAGGAACTCGATGATCTCGCGGGAGTCGTTGCGCCAGTCACTGATCTCAAACATCCAGCGCAGCGGGGCGTCGGCATGTTCAACCGCCAACGTGAAGACGTTGGGAAATGTTTCAATATCGAACACATAGTCGTTACTCATTACGGTTACTCGATGACGGGGGCCGAAGCCCCCGGGTTAATCACTGACCCGTCATAAAAGGCGGCAGGCCCATCGGCATGGTGGGAGCAACAGGTGCGGCAAAGCCGGGGACAGCAGGAGCAAAGCCCGGAGCCACAGCACCCGGTGCACCAGCCACAGCGCCGAACAGGTTCGATGCGTCCACGGCACCTTCGCCAAACGGTGTGTCATCGCCAGCGAACTGCACGGCAATCAGGTCGCAGCGGATGCCACGGCCATGTTTGTTTTCTTGCAGCCACGGCTTGACGGCAGCGTTGACTCGGCAACCACCATACATCTTGCGGGCGAGCTGCTGATACGCCATCGTGTTGGCCGGGTCGATGGGGGAGCCATCGGCTTGGATCATCTGCGGCTGCGAGTCGCGGCCAGCGGTGATGAACACATGACCAGCGTAGCCATCGTAGGGCTGGAAGGTCTTTTTGTTGACCTTCTCCTCACCACGACCGAAGCAGCGCAGCTTGCGGTCATTCTGGATCATGCCCATGACGGTCTGGGCGTGTTCTTTCCACTTCTCCAGTGCCATCGCACCGTACTTTTGCATGAACTGCTGGAAGCCAGCGTGATCGAGCGGCATGATGAACTCGCAGTTGTACGAGATGCGCTCTTTACCGGTCTGCTCGTTGACCTGCTTCTGGGGTTCGGCGAGGTGGGGAAAGGACAGACGGACGTTACTCAGAAAAATGATTTCAGACATTACGATTACTCCAGTTTAAGAAAGCCACGAGGGCAGGGATTCGGCAGCGGGTGCTGCTTCTACTGCACTGAACATCGGTGCAGCATTCGTGATGACAGCGGGACGGCTGTCAGATTCGGGGACCACGGTCAGCTTGCCAGCCAGCTTGGTGACGTACTCCTGATCCATCCGCTTAAGTTGGCGGTCGGTCAGGGACACCTTCGTGCCGTCACGCTTTTCCCACGTCAGCTTTTCAGCCTTGGCAGGGGTGACAAGTTTGGTTTCGTAGATCGCGGTTTTGGGGATGCCCATCTTGACCAGCTTCTCGGCCATCTCCTCCTCGGGTAGCGCCCAAGCACGAGAGCCACGACCGTGGACCAGTTTGAGGCCGGGGATGGGAGTACCAGCTTCGAGGCGGCGCAGGGCTTCCTTCTCGACGGCTTCGAGGAGTTGGCGCATCAGGGGAGCGGCTTCCATGATCTGACGAATCTGGGCATCGTCCATCTGGGCCGGGTCTTTGTCGGCAGATTGCTGCGCGACATCGAGTGTTTGGGTTACGACTGGTTGGAACATGATTCCTACCTCCTTCATTACGTTACCTGCCAGCGCGGCGCAAGAGCCTTTGGCGCGGCAGAACTTACATTGACTTTCGCCCGGGACAAGCGGTGCATCCGGTGCATCGGTTGCGGCAGCTTGCACGATGATTGTACCCATGTTGGTCAGCATGTCACGCACATCGCGGTCAGCCGAGGTGATCGGCTTCATGCCCTTCAGAGCCAGCTTGGGTTGGATGATGGTCATGCGGATCGTCTTGCACGGGTACTCGACGTTCACGGGCAGCTTGTAGCCTGCCAGCACCCCGTAGCCGTACTGCTCAAGCTGAAGGTTACCCTCGGCGCTCACCACACCCATGCCGTCCTTGTAGTCAATGATCTCGATCCAGTCAGGGCCGATGATCTGGCAGTCCACGGTGCCCGACAGATCGTCACGACCCAACAGGTGCTGGGGGTCAACGCGCTGCTCGGAGATCACCTTGAACATGCCGTTCATGGACCGCTCACGGATGTACTCGATGGCGACCTTGACCCGCGCTGCACGATCCGCATCGACCTTGAACTCACCCTCATGATCGGCAAAGGTTTCCCCCACCTGATCCATTGGGTCCGACAAGCCGTTCTTGATGCAGTGCTCCAGCAACGTGTGCGAGTGTGTCCCATCGGCAGCAGCGGGGCCGCTACCGGTGTCAGGGTATTTGGCCTCCTCTCGAATGCTGCCGGGGCACAAGGCCCAGCGGCTGCGCTTCGATGGGGACAGCTTGGCGTGATCGCTCACTTCAGCGCCTCAACACCAGCAAACAGAGCGCCATAGTGCTCGGGCTTGACATCGTTGATGTTCTGGTAACCCAGACCAGTCAGGACGCCTTGGATCATGGCACCCTTTTGAGGGCCGAGAGCCTTGTATGCTGTCATCACGTAGTCGATCAGACCTTTGCCGTCGGTAAACGGTGCACCAGAAGCCACCGGCGCAGCCGCAGGTGCGGGAGCCACGAATGCCGGAGGAGCGGGCATCACTGGGGCGGCGACCACGGGTGCAGGTGCTACCACAGGCGCAGCAACCGGGGCAGGTGCTGCCACAGGTGCGGATGCTTGTGCAACGGGTGCCGGGGCTGCTACATTGGCAGACTCCAGTTTTGCAGTGAGTGCCACGACAGCGTGGGTCAGGGCTTCAATCTTGGCTTCGAGGGACATAGAGTTTCTCCTTGGGATTACCGGTTACAGGTGGGTTGATGGTGACGCGATCTTCGATGAATGCGTCGATGAGTTCACGTAAGACCTCGCTCGGTGTCCCGAACTTTTTGGCCTTCGCGTGAAACTTGAGGCGCGTCTTGTCTGCCACTCGGACAGTCAGGTACGCAGATTTGTTGATGAAGGTCATGACGATGAAAATTTTCCGTGTCGATGTTGAAAGTGTAGCACACTCGTGGCACAATGCAACACATGAACACGAAATTTCTCTGAAAAGAAAAACCCCGAGGTCTTGCGAACCCCGGGGTAAATTTTCACTTGAAGGAGAGACTTCCATGAAAAAGCCACTGGCAACTGCGATCACCAGCGAGAAAAGTATATGACAGCAGCGCATACTGTGCAATCCCACCCGGCATCCGTTGACGCCTACATCCGGCATGGCTGGAGCCTTGTACCCATCCCAGCCAACACCAAGGGTCCGCGCACCCCCGGCTGGAACCTGCGCGAGAACGCCCTGAAATCCCAAGCCGATCTGCCCCCGGGCTACGGTATCGGGCTGGCCCATGCGTACAGCGGCACGATGGCTCTGGACATCGACAACTGGACTGTGACCACCACGCTGCTGTCCGATCATGGGATCGACCTGCAAGCCCTCTACGATGCACCCGACGCCGTGGTGATCAACTCGGGCAAGCCCGGGCATGGCAAGCTGCTGTACTCGATGCCCTTCGGCGCTGCGCTGCCGAGTAAAAAGATTCTGCACAACGGTATCACCGCTTATGAGTTGCGTTGCGCCACGGTCAGCGGCCTCACGGTGCAGGACGTGCTGCCACCCTCGATCCACCCCGAAACACGCCAACCCTACCACTGGGCAGGCAGCGGCCACTGGACCCGTCTGCCCATGATCCCCCAGCCCCTGCTGGACCTCTGGAGCGGGATGCTGGCGCAGGACAAAGAGCGCACCATCGCCACGGACGGCGCGGTTGACGCCTCGTGGGAGGAGATCAGGCAAGCCCTCGATGCGGTGCCCGCTGACTGCTCTCGTGACGAGTGGGTGTCCATCGGCATGGCGCTGCACTGGGCAGGCACCCAGACCGACCAGCTTGAGCAAGCGTTGCAACTGTGGAACGAGTGGTCGTCCACGGCCCAGTTCAAATACCCCGGTGAGCGGGAAATCCTGACACAGTGGGTCAGCTTTCGACCGGACAAGGCCACCGCTGTCAAGTTGGGGACACTGTTCCACATTGCCAAGCAGCACGGGTGGCAGCGCCCCCTGCCCGATGCGTCCGAGTTGTTCAGCAAGATCGACGTGCCGGTCATGGACCCGCTGGACGTGGTGGACGGCCTGCGCCCCAAGCCCCCCGACATGAACATGGACTTGTGGCCCGGCATCCTGCGCCAGCGGTCGCTTGAAATATCAGAAAGCGTGGGCTGCGACCCTTTGGTCCCTTTGTTCGCTGGGTTGGCCGCTGTCTGTGGGGTCGTTGACGCCCGCATCCGGCTCGAACTCATGCCGGGTTTCCGTGTGCCCCCAGTGCTGTGGCTCATGACTCTCGGTGACCCAGCGGACAAGAAGTCCCCCGGCTCCCGGCCCATGCTCTCTCCCCTGAAGAACATCGAAGCCGAGGACCGTCCCCGCTACGGTAAGGAACTGCTGGACTGGGAGGGTAAGGAAGCGGCCTACGCCAGCGCCAAGAAGGCGTTCCTTGAGTTCTCAGCCAGTCCCGAGGCTATGCTGGGCGCAGACCAAGCCCCACATGTGCCCGAGATGCCCCCGCAGCCCGTGCCGCTCAAGATCACGGTGTCCGACATCACAAGTCAGAAGTTGGTGCGCCAAGCGGCAGACCGTCCGCGGGGGCTGCTGTGCCACCTCGACGAGATGAACTCATGGGTGCGCAAGCTGACCGACAAGACCAGCGGCGAGGATCGGTCAGCGTGGGTTGTCAGCTACGAGTCAGAACACTACGAGATGGACCGGGTGGGCGCTGGCTCGATCTACTGCGAGAACTTGGCCGTCAGCATCTACGGCAACATCCAGCCGCAGGTGTTCCGGCAGAATCTGGCCTCCCTCGCAGCGGACGGCCTGCTCCAGCGATTCATCCCCGCCGTGCTGCGCGGGAGCAAGACCAAGCTGGGCCACCCGATCCCCGAGTACATGACCAGTGCGGCAGCATGGGAGAACACCCTGCGCCTGACCTACGCGCTGCCACCCCAGACCTACCAGTTATCCACAGAAGCATTCACAGCTTTCCGCGAGTTCCAATCGTGGTATGAGCAGGCCAAACAGGACGAGCGGGTGCTGGACTCGGGCACAGAGTACATGACGGCGTTCGGCAAGCTGGAGGGTCTTGCTGGCCGTCTGATTCTGCTGTTCCACATCATCGAGTCGCCGTTCTCCCCGCAGGTGAGCGTCGATGTTGTCCACAGGGTCGTCTCCTTGATCCGTGGCTACGTGATCCCGGCTTACCGGTACGCGCTGGGTGAGGTGGGCGGTGCGATCACGAACGACTTCGACCAGTGGGTGATTGATCATGTGATCCAGATCAGCGGGGATACGCAGATGGTGGACCTGCGCACCCTCAAGAAGTCAGCGCGGCGTCCGCTGGAGGGCAAGACCGACTGGCAGAAGGATCAGGCGGTCATGGACGCCATGCTGGTGCTCGAACAAGCGGGCTGGGTGGTGCAGGTGGAGAGCGAACTGCACAAGAAGAAGGTCGTGTGGGCCATCAACCCGAGTCTGCCTGCCATGTTCAAGGGGTACCGTGAGAAGGTGATCAAGGCCAAGCAGCGCCACGCCGACTACATTTACCGCTACGCCATCGAGAAGGGGTACGAGCGTAAGCTGGTCAAGGGATATGACCCCAGCATGGACGAGGAATGAAGAAGGCCCGGGGTTACCGGGCCTTTTGTTTAACGGGTGACTTCGCGGATCGCTTTCTCAATCAGCACTGATAACTCCTGCCACTCCTCTGCCGTGAACAGACTCATGTGGAAGTCACCGATGCGGGCTTCGTTATCGTTCGGCTGCTCGTGCGGGTGCGGCTCAGGCTTCGTCACCGTGGTGATGTGAAGCCCGTCCATCTCGATGGTGATCTCGGTTACCTTTGATTGGAATGTGCTCATGACTCCATTCTCCCAGTGACAATCTCGGCGACGAGTCGTGAGCATTCCCAATGCACCTCCATGTTGGTAATGTTGGCAGCGTACTTACATCGAGTCATATCTTTCTTTCGCACTATCACAATCACTTGTTCATCGGGTTCAGTTTCTTCAAGGGCGCAGGTTAGTGCGGCAACGGCGTCCCACTTGGCATTGATTGGATGGATTTTGCTCTGCTTTTGATTCATGTTGTGATCTCCACTCATCATTTAATCCTTCCTTTTAAATACCCCAGAATGTGTGCCACAACCACGATGGCGAAAAGTGCAGTCCAGTGAATTTCAATCATGTGTTCTTCTCCTTGAGTTTGGCTTCGACATTCTGGGCAAATGAATAGTCCCCTGTAGATTCCCTAAAACAATCATCTATCTCGTCATCCGTTAACACTACCCATTCACGCTTTGGTGGTGCGACAAATAGTGGAATTGAGTTTCCAAAATCTTGGTGGTGCAAGTTCCCGTATGTTTTATCTTTCCACGCCACAGGCTCCTGCTCTGGTAACAGCCCGCCCTTGGCGGGTACTTTTTCCAGTTGCACCTTGTCTGCTGTGCTTTGCCATTGATTCGCCTGCTCTGCCCGCTCAATGGCTTGGCGTAGGGCGACGATGGCCTCAAGTCTTTTCGGCACCGTGCGTTTTGATGTAAACCCCCACTGATCGCCGATAGACTCCAACGCCTCCAGCGCCAGCTTCATTGCTTCGATACTCATGGTTGACTCCTTCAAACGGGATTTTTCGACATGACCGAATCGGCACTTGAACCGGTTGACCTTTTGGAACGGGATTTTTCGACATGACGCGATTCTGAGGGCAAAAGCGAGGCGTGGAGCGCGGGGACCATAGCTTCGACGATGCCGAGGACTTCAAAAAGGCGGAGCACTGCCGCGCCGGGTTGACGCTCCCCCGTGGCCCACTTGCGAAGGGTAAACACGGGCACGCCGAAATAATCAGCGGCGCGGGGTTCGTCAAGGTTCAAACGGTGCAGGGTGTCGCGGACCCGGGCGGCGAAGGTGCCCGGGGCCGGGTTAGGGCGGGCTATACGGGGTTTTTTCTGGGTGGTCATAGGTTAGGGTTCTCCGGGGTCAGAAAAACCCGGCACGGGGCCGGGTTCGGGGGTTGAAGGGGTCAGGGGTTACAGGTCTAGGAACTTTTCAATCGCGGGGAGCAATAGCGCCCCGACAATGGCGATAAGTAGCGCGGTAAACATCAGCGCCCCCGGGCTTGTGTGTACTGGGTACCGTCCCACTTTTCGAGATGGTCAAGGGTTACGGGGCCGTCAGTGCTTCGGCGGGCTTCGGTCAGTGCTTCGGCGGTATCCCGCGCCCCGATCATGATGAAGCCATAGCGGCCCCGGTATCGGTACGAATCCCACGGGGGTGCGGCCATTGGTCGGTTCATTGTGCACCCCCGTTCGCGTCGAGTCCTTCGCCCCGTTCAATGGCGGCGAAAATCACGGATTTGTCGTAGTCCGAAGTCACGGACGGGGCGGGGTAATGGCCCGCAAGTCGCTGGAAACAGTCGTAAAAGAACTGTTTCAAGTGCTCAAGGTCTTGCGCGTCTTGCTGCACTTGGCGCGGGTCGGGCTGGGCGTCCTTCAGGTCTTCAAGTTCCCCGGCCAGTGCATCCCGTTCGGCTTCAAGGTCGGCGATACGGGCGAACAGTTCAGCGGCCATTGTGAACCCTTCAGCGTAGGCGATGCGCTCGGCTTCAGGGGCTTCGAGTTTCAACAGGTCAATCATTTTTCAGTCCTTCACGGTTACGGGTTACAGGGCGGCGAGTTCTTCGATTTTGGCGCGGGCTTCGCGGGTTACGGTGTTCACCATGTCGGCGTAGTAGTCCCCGGCTTTCACGAAGTCGGCGGGGGAGTCGTACAGACACCCGCCCAGATAGTCGGCGGCGAGTTCAACCCCGGCGCGGAAAGCCTGCACCCGGGCGATAAACCACGAATAACGGCCCCGGTTGATGTCTTCGCATAGCTGGGGGATGTCGAAGTATTCAGGGTCGAATGAGTCCCCGGGGTGCATATCTTCGGGTGCAACTGAAAAAACGATGTCGAACCCGTCCACGGTTTCGCGGTTAATTTGTTCCCAATGAGTCATTGTGCACCCCCTCAAATCCAAACATGGTTAAGGGCATAGCCGCCGTCTTTGTCCGGCTGGCCGTTGCGGGTGCCGTGCGCCTTCGGGGTGCCTTTGGGCCAAATCGAATACCCCAGCGAATAGACCAAATCGAAGCCCATATCCATCCCACACCCGTTGCACACAATGCCGCCCTTGTCTGACAAAGTGCGCCCGGTTAATACGCTCGCGGTGTAGTCCAAAGGGATCAACTCGCCTTTGTAAATTGTGTGTAAGCTGATGCGGCGCGACATGCCCGAAGATGAAACACTGCGAAGGGTGCAATAGATTTTCTGGCCGGGTTTAATCTTGCGCTTCGCTTCGGTGAGCACTTGCGCCCGATAAATCTTCTCGCCTTCGGCCCGGGTTAACTGGGTGCATTCTTTGTGGTACTCGGGGTACGAAGTGCGGAACACTTCACCGCCCGGGGCTTGCATGTAGTAATCGGCTTTCTTGCTCATAGCGTCAGTCCTTTACGGTTACGGGTTACAGGGAAAAGAGGAAAACAAGGGAAAGATAGAGCGCAGCGGCGGCGATAAGGCCCCCCAGCACTTGCGCCCATAGGGGCGGGGCTTCTTCAACCTTCACGGGCTGGGGGTGAAGATCGACGTAGGTTAACTTGTGGCGGTTCATTGTTTCGGTTCCTTTCGAGGGGTTACGGTTTACGGGTGTCACGGGTTCATTGTAACCCACTGGGTCACGATGTCAAGGGGTACACCAAAAAAGATTGTAGGTGTTTTCCCTGACCCAGTGGGTAGCGTTTGGGGTGTCTTGGTGTATCTGGTGACAAATGGCCCTTTTGGTTCTAGGGGTGCATTTTGGGAAAACCAGAAAATAAGTGCTTTTTCAAAATCGTATAAAACAAGGGGTCGCGTGCGCGCGAAAAGGGGTTTTTGTCCCCATCACCCCCAAAACCGGGAACTCTGACCCACTGGGTGCCCCTTTCCCCAGTTTTCCCCCGGCTTTTCGATTGAACCCCTAACCCACTGGGTGCGCGGGTTTTGTGCACCCCGAAAAACCAAAAAGGCCCCGGGCACCTTAACCCAGCGGGTTAATGAATCCCCCGATTCTCTGACCCAGCGGGTGCGCGGGTGCCGTGGTGTCGCGCCCGGGTGCCGGTTGCCGTGGTGCCCGGGGGTCGCGGGCGCAAGGGGGAGGGGTAGGTCCAAGGGGGTCGATGGTCCAGCTACGTCGGTATCACAAAACCCGTGAAAATTTTTTTCAAAATCAAAAACCCAATGGGTCCACTTACCCCATTTACTCACCGTTGCACAGACTCAGCAAACCGCTGTACACTCCCACTCACTATGGAACAAGGAAACCCCGTTTCTGTAGGCACGGTTGTCACCGGTGAAACCCCACTCCCAAACTGGCTGTCGTGCCCAGACCCCAAGCCACCGCGTCCCACCAAGGCCGCGAAAGAACTGCTGCACCTCGAATACGAGCAAATCTTCGAGCGGGTAATCGAGGACATTTATCGCGGCAAATCCCTGCAATCGGTGATCGAGGATGACCACAGGCTCATCTCGTATGAGGACTTCCTGCGCTGGGTCAAACGTGACCCCATCCGCCATGAGCGATTCAAGGAGGCGCAGGAGATGCGCACCGAGTTCATCGCCGGGGAGATTCTTGAGATTGCCGATGGCGTGGGTGCGATAGACCCCTCATCGAACGATACGGTCAACCGTGACAAACTGCGCATCGACACGCGCAAGTGGCTCATGAGTGCCCACAACAAGAAGCGGTACGGGGAAACCAAGCAGATCGAGGTGGGTGGGACGATCTCGATCACGGAAGCCTTGGCGCAGGCCCAAGCCCGGGTGATCGAGGCAGAAGTGATTGACGTGACCCCAAGATTGGAGAATGACTGATGGCTGTGATCATTGGCGCAGTTGCCATACTGCTTGTGGGTTACGTAGCTGAAAGGTTCTGGTGATGCAAAAAATGAGATACAGCCCCGAGGAGGAGCAACTGTTGATGTCGCAGTTGTGGAGTCCTGCGATCAAGGACGACCCCGAGGCGTTCGTACTGTTCGCGTTCCCTTGGGGGCAGAAGAACACCCCACTCGAACATTTCAAGGCACCTCGGGCGTGGCAGCGCAGGACGCTGCGGCGCATACGGGACTTCATCCGCGAGAACCGGGGCAAGCTGACCGAGGGTGATCTGATTGACGCGCTCAGGCGGGCGGTGTCGTCCGGTCGTGGTGTGGGCAAGTCGGCACTCGTGTCGTGGCTGATCCTGTGGATGCTGTCCACCCGGATCGGGTCAAGCGTGATCGTGTCGGCCAACAGCGAGAACCAGTTGCGCAAAGTGACATGGGGTGAGTTGACCAAGTGGGTCACAATGGCGATCAACGCCCACTGGTGGGAACCCACGGCTACCTCGCTCAATCCTGCCAACTGGTTGACCGAACTGGTCGAGCGCGACCTGCGTAAAGGTACCCGGTACTGGGGTGCCGAGGGGAAGCTGTGGAGCGAGGAGAACCCAGACGCCTACGCCGGTGTGCACAACATGGACGGCATGATGGTGATCTTTGACGAAGCATCGGGTATCCCGGACAGCATCTGGTCCGTGGCTGCGGGCTTCTTCACCGAGAACATCTTGGACCGGTATTGGTTCGCGTTCTCCAACGGACGGCGCAACACCGGGTATTTCTACGAGGCCGTGGACGGCAACAAGCGCGACTTCTGGGAGTCCGAGAAGATTGACGCCCGCACCGTCGAGGGCACCGACAAGACCATCTACCAGCAGATCATCGAGGAGTACGGCGAGGACTCCGACGAAGCCCGGGTCGAGGTCTATGGGGATTTCCCCAAGTCCGGGCAAGACCAGTTCATCAGCCCCCACATCGTCGATGACGCCATGAAGCGGGATCAGTGGAAAGACATGACCGCACCCGTGATCATCGGGGTAGACCCAGCCCGGGGCGGCATGGACTCTACCGTGATCGCCGTGCGCCGAGGGCGTGACATCGTGGCGATCAAACGGTTCCGTGGCGACGACACCATGACCACAGTCGGGCACGTCATCGACGCCATCGAGGAGTATCGCCCCGCCCTGACCGTAATCGACGAGGGTGGTCTGGGCTACGGCATCCTTGACAGATTGACCGAGCAGAAGTACAAAGTGCGCGGGGTGAATTTCGGCTGGAAAGCCAAGAACCCTGTGATGTGGGGCAACAAACGCGCCGAGATTTGGGGAGCCATGCGTGACTGGCTCAAGACGGCCAGTTTGCCGCAAGACAGGCTACTCAAGGGTGATCTGATCGGCCCGATGAAGAAGCCCAACTCGGCAGGCACCATATTCTTGGAGGGCAAGAAGGAAATGAAAGCCCGTGGACTGGCCTCACCGGACGCCGCTGACGCCATCGCCGTAACTTTTGCTTTCCCTGTTGCACATCGGGAGTACAATGAACGAACGGTCCAGCGGCGCAACGCGCAGAATGGACCCCTTGCAACATCTTGGATGGGGGCGTGATGGCAACGAAGAAAAGTGTCTCTCTGAGCGTCAAGAAGGGCGAAAAGCTGCCCGTCTCCAAGGGTGCTGGCCTGACTGAAAAGGGTCGCGCCAAGTACAACCGCGGGACTGGCTCCAATCTGAAGGCTCCCGCCCCCAACCCAAAGACGAAAGCCGATGCTGGTCGCAAGGCCAGCTTCTGTGCCCGCATGGAAGGGGTTGTCAAAAACGCCAAAGGTCCAGCCGAGCGGGCCAAGGCATCCCTCAAACGATGGAAGTGCTGATCATGGCTACCAAACCCGGTCTTTATGCTGCAATCCACGCCAAGCGCGAGCGCATCAAAGCCGGTTCTGGCGAGAAGATGCGCAAACCCGGCTCACCCGGAGCGCCCACTAACAAGGCGTTCAAAGAATCGGCTAAAACGGCCAAAAAACCCGCAAGGAGCAAGTGATGCCACTCGTGAAATCCACCTCGAAAAACGCATTTCGCAAGAACGTCAAGGCTGAAGTCAAGTCGGGAAAGCCGGTAAAACAAGCCGTTGCCATCGCGTACAGCGTCAAGCGCGAAGCTGCCAAAAAAGCCCCAACAAAGTCCAAAAAATGAGACTACAAGCCACCCAAGACTGCCTGATTGTGCGTCCTGACATGGAGAAGCATGACCTTTTCATCTTGCTGCGACAAAAGCAAACTGGTACCGGCACCGTCGTCTCCGCTGGCCCGGATGCCGTAGATGTAAAAGTAGGCGACCGGGTACTGTTTGGAGATTCCATTGGTCAAGACTTACAATGGGAAGGCGAAGACCTCCTCGTCATGCGAGAGGCGCATACCCTTGGAGTATTTGACGCATGAAAGACACAACCGGAATCGTGGCCGCAGCGAATGTGGCAAAGAACGGCCCGTACCCGTCAAAAGGCGGTTCCGAGGACATCCTGACCGTCGCCCGTTCACGCATGACGATGGCGATCTCGGCGTTTTCCGAGACACGCGAGAGTGAACTTGATGACCTGCGGTTCTATGCAGGCTCCCCCGACAACCAGTGGCAGTGGCCCGCTGACGTGCTCCAGACCCGTGGTGCGGTGCAGGGTCAGACCATCAACGCCCGCCCCTGCCTGACCATCAACAAGCTGCCCCAGCACGTCAAGCAGATTACCAACGAGCAACGCATGAACCGCCCGGGCATCAAGGTGATCCCGGCTGACGACAAAAGCGATGTTGAGGTGGCCGAGGTCTACAACGGGGTGATTCGTCACATCGAGTACATCTCGGACGCCGACGTGGCCTATGACACAGCCTGCGAGAACCAAGTCTCCTACGGCGAGGGCTACATTCGCCTGCTGACCGAATACTGCGACGAAAACACCTTCGATCAGGACATCAAGATCGCCCGTATTCGCAACAGTTTCTCGGTCTACATGGACCCCCTGATTCAAGACCCAACCGGCTCTGACGCCCGTTGGTGTTTTATCACGGAAGACCTGACCAAAGCCGAATACGAGCGCCTGTATCCTAACGCCGCTCCCATCAACACCCTGATGTCGTTGGGTGTGGGCGACCAGTCAATCAGCCAGTGGATCAGCGAGAACACGGTTCGCATCGCCGAATACTTCTACATCGAGTACGAGAAAGCCACGCTGAACCTGTACCCCGGCAACGTGACCGCTTTTGACGGTACCCCCGAGGACAAGTCGCTGCGGATGATGTTCGGCAAGCCACTTCGTTCGCGCCCGTCTGACCGCAAGAAGGTCAAGTGGTGCAAGATCAACGGCTACGAAATCCTTGAAGAACGCGATTGGGCTGGCTCTCACATCCCCGTGGTGCGCGTGGTCGGCAACGAGTTTGAGGTCGATGGTCGGGTCTACGTCAGCGGTCTGGTGCGCAACGCCAAAGACGCCCAGCGCATGTACAACTACTGGGTGTCGCAGGAAGCTGAGATGCTGGCGCTGGCACCCAAAGCACCGTTCATTGGTTACGGTGGTCAGTTCGAGGGTTACGAGCAGCAGTGGAAGACTGCCAACACCCAGAACTGGCCGTATCTGGAGGTCAATCCAGACGTTACAGACGGTCAAGGTGCTGTCTTGCCGCTACCCCAGCGAGCACAGCCTCCGATGGCCTCCAGCGGCCTGCTGCAAGCCAAGGCGGGTGCTTCTGAGGACATCAAGTCGGCCACCGGCCAGTACAACGCCTCGCTGGGCATGACCAGCAATGAGCGTTCTGGTAAAGCAATCCTTGCGCGTCAGCGTGAAGGCGACGTAGGAACCTATCACTATGTGGATAATCTGGCCCGCGCTATTCGCCATGTTGGTCGTCAACTGGTGGATTTGATCCCCAAGATTTACGACACCGAGCGGATTGCCCGCATCATCGGTGAAGACGGTGAACCATCCACCGTCAAGATGAACCCGATGCAAGAAGAACCGGTCAAGAAGATCGTGAATCAAGAAGGCGTCGTCATCGACAAAATTTACAACCCGTCTGTCGGCAAGTACGATGTGCGCGTCATTACCGGCCCCGGCTACGCCACCAAGCGTCAGGAGGCTCTGGAGTCGATGGCCCAACTGTTGCAGGGCAACCCGCAACTCTGGCAAGTGGCAGGTGACCTGTTTGTCAAGAACATGGACTGGCCCGGTGCTCAAGACCTTGCTAAGCGATTCCAGAAAACTCTGGACCCGAAAGTGTTGGCCGATGAGGACAACCCAGCTCTGGTTGCTGCCAACCAGCAAATCGAAGCTATGCAAGCCGAGATGCAAAACATGTTCCAGATGTTGCAAAACGTCAATCAAAGCATGGAAGCCCGCGATCTCAACATTAAGGAATTTGAAGCCGAGGTCAAGGCGTATCAGGCCGAGACACAGCGTATCAGCGCCGTGCAGGCCAGCATGACCCCCGAGCAGATTCAGGACATCGTGATGGGAACGATTGCAGCCGCTGTAGACACCGGCGATCTGGTTGCCGGTGCGCCTGAGATGCGTGAACCACCAGAAATGGGTGAGATGCCCGAGCAAGGAGAGATGAATGAAATGCGCTGATTTCGTGGGCACGTTGTTCTTGGCACGGGATGTCGCGCATTCTGTGCATCTGAACACCCGCAGCTTTTCCAAGCACTCTGCCCTGAATGAGTTTTACGACGAGGTGATCGAGTTGGCCGACAAGTTCGCTGAAGCCTATCAGGGCCGTCATGGTTTGATTGGCCCTATCAGTCTCATGTCGGCCAAAAAGACAACCAACATTGTTGAGTTCCTTGAGGACTCGCTGGCCGACATCGAGAAGATGCGATACGAAGTCTGCGAAAAGACTGACACCGCGCTCCAGAACATCATCGACGAAATCGTTGGCCTGTATCTGAGCACCCTCTACAAACTCAAGTTCCTCGCATAAGGAGAAACCCTAATGTCCTCAAATTACGCCCAAATCAGCGCCACCGCTCAGATCAAGCCGATGGCGGCAAAGCTGAAAGGTATTTTTGTGAGTGCCGCAACTGCGGGCACCATTACGGTCTACGACTCGGCCAGAGCCAGCACGTCGGACGCCAAAGTAATCGACACGTTTGCCGCTGTTGCCGGAAGCAACTACAACTTCTTTGATGGTATGTACACCAACAAGGGTCTGTATGTTGTGATTTCCGGCACGGTATCATGCACCATTGCATATGAATAACAATTCGTGTGTAATACAAACTGTACCGGCCCAGTAGACCGGGGTTCCACTGGAACATGCGATGACTGATGAAGTCCAAAACCTAGCGGAAGTTGACTCCGCGCAAGCCCCCGCAGTGACGGCCACTACGGATCAGGCACAAAACGCGCCGGAAGTCGCAGGTCAAGGCGGCGAGACAGCAGAGGAGAAGCGATTCACTCAAGCTGAACTCGATGCAATGATCGGCAAACGCCTCGCAAGAGAGCAACGTAAGTGGGAACGTGAGCAGCAAGCAAAGCTGGCCGAAAGGCAAGCTGCGCAGTCGGTGCCAGCGGAACTCCCGCCAGCAGACCAGTTTGAGTCCACCGAAGCCTATGCGGAAGCACTGGCGATGCGGAAGGCCGAAGAACTGATCGCGCAGCGAGAACTCCAAAAGCAACGCGCTCAGGTTGAAGACGCCTACGCAGAACGTGAAGAAGAAGCCCGTGGTAAGTATGACGACTTCGAGCAAGTCGCCTACAACCCTCAGCTTCGAGTCACCGATGTAATGGCTGAAACAATCAAAGCATCCGACATTGGACCTGATCTGGCCTATTGGCTGGGCAGCAATCCTAAAGAAGCTGATCGCATCTCGCGTCTGTCGCCGCTTTTGCAAGCGCGTGAGATTGGGAAGATCGAGGCCAAACTGGCATCCGAGCCTCCCCAGAAGAAAACAACGTCTGCGCCAGCACCGATAAGTCCGGTAAGTGCCCGCGCTGTGAACCCCGGTGTCACTGACACCACTGATCCTCGGTCTGTACAGACCATGAGCGCGTCAGAGTGGATTGCAGCCGAGCGTCAACGACAGATCGCCAAGGCACAGGCACTCCGCAACCGTTAAATAGGACATTTCAATCATGGCAAACAGCCTTCTTACCATTGACATGATCACGCGCAAATCTCTGGAAATTCTGGAGAACAACCTCGTGATCACCCGCAACGTGAACCGCCAGTACGACGACAGTTTCGCTGTTGAAGGTGCAAAGATTGGTTCTACTCTGCGTATTCGCCTGCCTGACCGCGCTCTGGTGACTGACGGTGCCGCCCTGCAAGCTCAGGACGACAACGAACAGTACACCACCCTGACTGTGGCATCGCAGAAGCACGTTGGCATCAACTTCACCTCTGCCGAACTGACCATGCAGTTGGACGACTTCGCAGAGCGTGTTCTGAAGCCTCGTATCAGCCAGTTGGCCTCCACCGTGGACGCTGACGTTGCCAACGCATTCAAGCAAATCGGCAACTCCGTCGGTACCCCCGGCACCACCCCCGCTACCGCTTTGGTGATGCTGCAAGCCCAGCAGAAGCTGAACGAAAACGCGGCCACCATGTCGCCGCGCTACCTGACCGTGAACCCCGCCGCCAACGCTGCGCTGGTCAACGGCCTGTCCGGCTTCTTCAACCCCCAAGACGTGATCTCCCGCCAGTTCAAGAACGGCATGATGGGTGAGCAGGTTCTGGGCTACGATGAAGTCAACATGAGCCAGTCGATCAAGTCGTTCACCACCGGCTCGCGCACTGCCACTGGTGGCACGACCTCGGCTGCTGTGTCCAGCGAAGGTGCTACTTCCATCGCCATCACTGGCGCTGGTGCCAACGCTACGGTCAAAACTGGTGACGTGTTCACTGTTGCTGACTGCTACGCTGTCAACCCGCAGACCCGTGAATCCACTGGTTCGCTGTTCCAGTTCGTCGCAACTGCCGACGTGACCCTGAACGGCTCTGGTGCCGGTACCATCACCGTTGCTCCGATTTACTCGTCCAGCAACGCTTTGGCTACCGTGGACAGCCTCCCCGGTAACAGCAAAGCTGTGGTGTTCGTTGGCGCTGCTTCGACCAGCTACGCTCAGAACATTGCATACCACCGTGACGCTATCGCGTTCGCCACTGCCGACTTGCTCCTGCCGCAAGGTGTGGACATGGCAAGCCGTGCCGTTCACAACGGCATCAGCCTGCGTGTGGTTCGCCAGTACGACATCAACAACGACCGTATGCCGTGCCGTGTTGACGTTCTGTACGGCTACAACACAATCCGTCCGCAGATGGGCTGCCGCGTGTGGGGCTAATCTGAACCGAGGGGCTTCGGCCCCTCATTTCTGAACATCATTTTCAAAGGAAATCATCATGGCTCTCCCTAACGGCGCAGGCGGTTATCAAGTCGGTGACGGCAATCGCAATGAACTTCGTATTGGCTACGCCAACGCACCTCAAACCGCAACTTCAACGGCTACTCTGACTGCTGCCCAGATCACTGGTGGCATCTTGTATGCCAATCCCTCCACCTCTGCTGCAACATACACGTTGCCTTCTGCCACGGACATTGACAATGCCGTGTCGAGTGCGACTGTTGGTAGCACCTTCGATCTGAGCATCGTGAACGTTGGCACCTCCTCTGGCACGGTTACTCTGTCGATGGGTACCGGTGTCACCGATGGTGGCAATGCCGCTGTGGCAGTCGCCATCACTTCTAGCGCAGCTTTCCGGTTCCGCAAGACTGGTGATGGTGCTTGGTCTGTGTACAAGATTGCCTAAATCTTGAACAAATAGTAAAACGGGGCTTCGGCCCCGTTTTCACATGGAGATTCACATGAACATCACCCTCGTACACCCTATTCACGGTGCCAAAGTTGCCATCAATGAACTTGAGATGGAACAGGATGTCAAAAACGGTTGGACCGAGTACAATCCTGACACGCCCGTCGAGGTGGCACCGAAAGCAGACAAGCCTGTGCGCAACAAGTTGTCTCGCAAAGTGACCGAACAACCCATCGAACAGCCCAACGAAGTCCCATCTTTTCTGACTTCGGCAAGCGACGAATCCGAAGGAAGCTGACATGGCTACGTACACCGCAGGCGATCAAATTAACCGGGCGTTACGCCTAATTGGTGTACTGGCTGAGAGTGAAACTCCGTCAGCCGCAACCAGCCAAGACGCCCTTGTGGCGATGAACCAGATGATCGACTCGTGGAACACCGAGCGGCTGTCGGTCTTTGCTACCCAAGACCAAGTTTTCAGTTGGCCCGCAGGCGAGATTCGCCGCACCCTTGGTCCCACTGGCGACTTTGTGGGTAATCGCCCTGTTCTCATGGATGATGCCACCTACTACCGCGCCCCTAGCGGCGTGTCGTATGGCATCAAGTTCATCAATCAAGACCAGTACAACGGCATCGCGGTCAAGACCGCCACGTCCACTTTCCCACAGGTCATCTTTGTCAACGAGACATTCCCCGATGTCGAGATGTTCATCTACCCCAAGCCCACGCAGGTCTTGGAGTGGCACTTCATCTCCATTCAAGAACTGACGCAGCCTGCTGCCTTGACCACGGAACTGCATTTTCCACCGGGTTACATGCGGGCCTTCACGTACAACTTGGCGATGGAAATCGCCCCTGAGTTTGGTGTTGAACCTTCGCCACAAGTTCAGCGTATTGCCATGACCAGCAAGCGCAACTTAAAGCGGATCAACAACCCGAACGACATCATGAGTCTGCCCTACGGCATCGTGGCGAACAAGCAGCGGTTCAACATCTACGCAGGAAACTTCTGATGAAAACCCCGATTCTTGGCAGCAGCTATGTAGCTCGCAGTGTCAACGCTGCCGACAATCGCATGGTCAATATGTACCCGGAACTCGTACCCGAGGGTGGAAAAACCGCAGCGTTTTTGTCGCGTTGCCCGGGTCTGAAACGACTGGTTGCTGCTGGCAACGGGCCGATTCGTGGGCTGTGGGTGCTCAAGGAGTACCTGTACGCCGTCTCTGGCGACACGCTCTATCGACTCAACGTCATTGGCAACACGACCCGCTGGCGCGTCAAACCGTTGGGCACCGTGACTGGTAGCGGACCGGTATCTATGTCGGACAACGGCACTCAGATTTTCATTGCCTGCAACCCTGACGGGTTCATTTACAACGCCGACACCGAGGTGTTTGCTCAAATCACTGACCCGGACTTTCCCGGCGCTGTGACGGTAGGCTTTCTGGATGGTTACTTTGTATTCAACGAGCCGAACAGCGGTCGAGTGTGGGTCACCCAGTTGCTCGACGGTCTGTCGGTTGACCCGCTTGACTTTGCCACCGCCGAAGGCAACCCGGACGGGCTGGTGTCATTGATCGTGGATCACCGCGAAGCGTGGCTTTTTGGCACCAACTCTATCGAGGTTTGGTACAACGCTGGACTGCCTGATTTTCCGCTGCAACGCATCCAAGGCGCGTTCAATGAAATCGGCTGCGCTGCCCCTTATTCGGTCGCCAAGTTGGACAACGGCATCTTCTGGCTGGGATCGGACGCTCGGGGTCGGGGCATCGTGTACCGAGCCAATGGTTACACCGGTCAGCGCATCTCGACTCATGCTGTCGAGTGGCAGATTCAGCAATACGGCAACTTGTCCGATGCGATTGGCTATACGTACCAACAGGATGGCCACGCATTTTATGTGTTGATTTTCCCGAGTGCACAGACCACTTGGGTCTACGACGTGGCAACGCAATCTTGGCATGAGCGGGCAGGTTGGGAGAACGGCAACTTTGTGCGTCACCGCTCCAACTGCCAAGCTGTCTACGATGACCAGATTGTTGTCGGCGACTTTGAAAACGGCAACATCTATGCGTTTGATTTGAACGAATACTCCGACAACGGCCAGATTCAAAAGTGGCTGCGCTCGTGGAGAGCGTTGCCTCCGAACACCAACAATCTCAAACGAACCGCCCAGCACAGCTTGCAGATCGACTGCGAGGCGGGCATGGGTACCAACACAGGTCAGGGTAGCGATCCGCAGATGATGCTGCGCTGGTCGGATGACGGTGGTCACACTTGGTCCAATGAACACTGGACATCGGTGGGCAAGATTGGCGAATACTACCGTCGTGTGATTTGGAGACGTTTGGGTATGACGCTCAAACTGCGCGACCGGGTGTATGAGATTTCGGGTACTGATCCGGTCAAACTCGCTATCATGGACGCCGAACTGATTGTGTCGCCGACCAATGCCTAACGAACCAAACATCACCAATATACCGTCCAATCGTGTCGAGATCATTGATCCGCGCACGGGGATGGTGTCACGCGAGTGGTATCGGTTTTTCCTGAATCTGTTCAACCTTGCTGGTAGTGGCGGTAACCAAACATCACTGGACGACTTGCAAATTGGTCCCCCGCCACAGCCGGACACCGGTAGTGGTGGAAGCGGTGGGTCTGGTACGGTCACGTCTGTTGACGTGTCCGGCGGCACAACTGGCCTCACGACCACAGGTGGTCCGATCACCACCAGTGGCACGATCAGTTTGGGTGGTACGCTGAATGTAGCCAACGGGGGTACAGGCTCGACCACGGCAGCAGGTGCGCCGTTTGCTCTCAAGGGCGCAAACTCTGACATCACAAGCATGACCGGTATAACAGGCGGCATCTCGTCGCCTGACTTTGTGCAGTTCGACACCACCTATGCTACCCCTCTCACCGCAGGTCAACTAGGCTGGGACGGCAACAACACACTCGGGCTGGGCATGGCAGGCGGCAACGTCACCCAGCACATTGGTGAAGACCAATTCTTCTACTGCAAAGCAACCTCAGCTATCGCCAAAGGTGAAGTGGTCATGTTCACGGGCGCTGTGGGTGCCAGCGGAGTGCCAACAGGTGCACCCGCCACGGGCGTCACGGATGGCACCTACATCATGGGTATCGCTGCCGAAGCACTGGCGCTGAATGATTTCGGCTTGGTGCAGACATTCGGTACGCTACGCAATGTCAACACTTCCGCATACGCCGATGGGGACATTCTCTGGTATGACCCGGCTGTCACAGGTGGTCTGACAAACGTCAAACCCTCTGCGCCGAATGTCAAGGTGCAGATGGCTGCGGTTGTAAAAGGAGGCTCGGCTGGGGGCGGTACGATTCTGCTTCGCATCAACCCCGGTTCAACACTGGGCGGCACTGACTCTAATGCTCAAATTAGCACCCCGAGTAACGGTCAAATACTTACTTACGACGGTACCGCAACGTATTGGAAAAACACTGCACTATCCGCAGGTACCGGTATTTCGATCAACACTGCTTCCGATGGTGCTTTGACGATTGTCAACACCAGTCCTTCGTCGGGTGGTACGGTCACTTCGGTGGCAATGACGGTTCCGACCGGTTTGTCAATCAGTGGATCGCCAATCACTACATCGGGTACGCTGGCGCTGTCCTACACGGCAGGCTACTCGATTCCGACAGACGCAAGTCAAGCCAACTGGAACACTGCGTTTTCGGAGCGTTTGCAGTGGGATGGTGGGGCGACAAATCTTGTTGCGGCAACTGGTCGCACCTCGCTGGGCGGCACCACGGTCGGCCAGAACATGTTCACGCTGACTAACCCTAGCGCGGTCACGTTCCCCCGATTTAACGCCGACAATACCATCTCTGCGCTGACAGCATCAGCGTTTCGCACGGCTATTGGTGCCGGTACGGGCGATGGCACGGTAACCAGCGTCACGGGCACGTCGCCAGTGGTTTCCTCGGGCGGCACAACGCCTGCGATCAGCTTGGCTTCGGGCTACGGCGACACCCAGAACCCCTACGCCAGCAAAACAGCAAACTGGTTCTTGGCTGCACCCAACGGATCAGCAGGTGTGCCCACATTCCGGGCGATTGTGGCTGCGGACATCCCAACCCTGAACCAAAACACGACCGGCACTGCCGCCAACGTGACTGGGGTGGTGGCGATTGCCAACGGCGGCACGGGTCAGACGACTCAAACCGCTGCGTTTGACGCACTGGCCCCGACGACGACAAAAGGCGATTTGATTGTTGACAACGGCACAAACAATGTCCGATTGGCCGTAGGTACTGACACCTATGTGCTAACAGCCGACTCGACTGCCGCTACTGGGGTCAAGTGGGCGGCGGCTGCGGGCGGTGGTAGTAACATTACCTCGCAAGGACTGTGGGAAAATAGCGCCACGATCTCGGCCAACTATTCGATCACGTCGGGCAACAATGCGATGTCTGCGGGTCGAATTACTGTGGCTTCTGGTGTCACGGTCACTGTGCCGTCCGGCTCGTCGTGGGCCATCGTTTAAGGAAATGATATGACCGTCACAGCACGAAATCTGGTACCTGCCAAGCTGGTCGAAGACACTCAGACCACGCAGTACATCGTCCCGACGAATGCTTCGGCCACCATCATCGACAAGTTCACCGCGACAAATATCAGTGGCAGCACGGCCACCATCAGTGTCAATTTGGTCACAGGATCGGACACACCGGGCAACAACAACTTGATCACCAAGACCAAGAGTTTGGCGGCTTCCGAGGTGTACACGTTCCCCGAGTTGGTCGGACAAATCATGCCCACCGCATCATTCATTTCAACTATTGCTAGTGCTGCCAGCGCCATCAACATGCGCGTCAGCGGGCGGGAGATCACCTGATGCAAGTGACTTACGGTAAAGGGTTTGATGTTGCACCGCCGCAAATGATGCGGCAAAAGGTGGAAACATTGCAGCAAGAATTGTCCAAGCTGCCACAATACGAACCCCAGACCAAACACTACTTTCATGGCGGGATGTACTGCCGCGAGGTGTTTCGTCACGCCGGGGTGCTGGTTGTCGGTGCTGTTCACAAAAAAGAACACTTCTACCTCATCGTGTCTGGAACCGTGGCAATCACGGACGGCGAGGGGAATGTGCAAGAGGTCACCGGGCCTCACTTGTTTCAAAGTAAACCCGGGACAAAGCGAGCGGTGTACGCAGTAACTGACGCGCTTTGCATGACATTCCACGCCATCGAGGCAAAATCTGTCGAGGAAGCCGAAGCCGAACTGGTTGAGGTGGAACCCGATTCGATGTACAGTCTCGGTAATCAGGTCAAACACAAAGAAATCGAGGTGCAGCCATGACTTTTTGGGTTGCTGGTGCCGTTGTAGGCAGTTCTCTTATTGGGGCAAGTGCCTCCAGAAGCGCGGCCAGTACGCAAGCTGAGGCTGCTGATCGCTCTGCCGAAGCGCAAGAGCGCATGTTTGAGCGCCAAGTGCAGCTTTCTGAACCGTGGCGTCAAGCTGGCGAGGTTGCCCTCAACAAGCTGGTGCCTCTGGCGACAGAGTACACCCCATTCGGGATGCAGCAGTTCCAAGCTGACCCGGGTTATGGTTTCCGCATGTCTGAAGGCATGAAGGCGCTGGAGCGATCCGCTGCGGCCCGTGGTGGTCTGTTATCTGGCGGGATGCTCAAAGGTGTTCAGCGATTCGGGCAAGACCTAGCGTCGCAAGAGTATTCCAACGCATTCAACCGGTATCAAACTGAGCGGGCGGCGCGGTTGCAACCTTTGCAATCTCTGGCGGGTGTAGGT
>Ga0233425_10002424_pt1 | contig 36840 bp, 33 predicted proteins | sample Watercolumn_Towu_2_FD_181712 | JGI IMG/M metagenome (GOLD analysis project Ga0233425, IMG submission 181712) | Freshwater microbial communities from Lake Towuti, South Sulawesi, Indonesia - Watercolumn_Towuti2014_140_MG | ecosystem: Environmental > Aquatic > Freshwater > Lake | place... | reverse complement strand
TGGATATGTATAAGGACATACGAACGACCTGAATTTGCTACTGCGTCATGCGCCTAAGCCGCACAACACACGAGCCGCCGCCCACATGTCCCTTCATCTTTTCTACAATGTCAAAGAACCTGCCAGAGCGGCGAACCGGTTTGCTTCCTCGAAAATGCTTTCGAGGGCGCAGCGTCCCGGCCGTGCTGGCTGCCGATCTGGTGGAGGACCATGTGGCCCTCACCGCGTCGGGAAGCGCCCTCTACGCCCGGCAAACGAGTCGGTCAACGCCCTTTTTTCAGAAAATTTGCCGGCGGTCCCTTTTCCCCCGGCTAGGGGGGCAACTCGGCCATGCCCGCGCACCCTAACTTCGCACTTTTCCCGCAAAAGCTGAAACAATGTTACGCAGCGATGATCCTATCGCATCTAGCAGGGCCCATCATGCGGTGGAACGCGCCGATAGGACAGCATCATTCCATTCGGGCAAAAGCCTCCCTCCCTCGTGATCACCTTTCCGCGAGCCTTTGCCCCACAGCCGCCGCAAAGTTTCCCGAATGACACTTTGCCAGCGGGCAAAGTGTCATGCGTGACAAAATGCGACTCGCCCGAAAAAGCGGATTCACATCCCCCAAGGACTATGCTTGATTCACGATATGTTTCACGCTTCGGTCCCGTCCCGCATTCCTGCCGGCAGCGATGTTTCGCACCTGCTCGACCTCGTGGCGCAGGGTTGCACCCGGCCGCGCTATGCCTTCATGCTGCTGACGCTGATCGCCGATGTGGCGCGGCCGGACGGCAGCGCCGGACCGCTGGTGCGCGTGGGCGAGCAGCTGATCCCGCTGCGCGACTGGCTGTGCGATGCGCTGACGCCGATGGGACAGCGCGATCCGCGCCGGCTGGCGCTGGCCGAGCGGGTGCGGGAGGAGATGCGGCGCGAAAGTCGGCTGACCGACGATCTCGCGCGCAACGAGAGGATGGTGCAGGCGGAGGTGCGCGATCGCGTCCGCGCGTCGGGCAAGACCAATCTCAGCCGCGCCGCATCGGAACTGGTGAAGGCCGGTCTGCTCAAGCGTCATTATCAGGGTTACCGGGTCGATCATCTGAACCGCGGCGCCCAGCGGCAGGTCGTCTATACCCTGACGGGCCGAGCGCGGGCGCTGGTCAACGCATCGCCCGCACCGCAGCGCGCGGCCGCCCGGCAGCGGCAGGGCGATCTGTTCGCCTGAAGCAGCGATGCGGCGCGCTGTGGCGTCAGTTGGTCTCGAGCCGCAGCCGGTCCGCCAGGGCGGCGATCTCTTCCGGCTCCAGCAGCCAGGTGCGTGTCTTGCGCCCTTCGCGATGGACGGGCTGCGTCAGCAGGATGCGCGCCTGAGCCTTGGCATGGGGCTTGTAGAGACCGAAGTGCACGGCGCAATCGCGGATCGTGCCGATGAGCGGCGGCTTGCCGTCGAGATCGATCATCGTGGCGGGCTGATCCCACGGAATGGCGGCGACGCCGGGAAATTTCTGGTCCATGGGCGCACCGTCACCACGCCCCGCGCCGGAAATCAAGGGGCGGCGGTCAGCATCGCCGCCAGCACGGGATCGCCCGCGCCGCGCGGATCGGCCCGGATGGCGGCCTCCTCCCGCCCGATGGCGCGAAAGATGGCGTCGCCGATCTGGCCGGAAATCTGGTCGGCCATGGCGATATAGTCGGTGCCGGTGCTTGCCGAGAGGGCTGCGTTCAGCATCTCGAACAGGTCGGAGCGGAGCGCGCGCGACGCACCCGGTGCCAGCGCCGCCACCACCGATCCGCGCGCTTCGCGGGCCAACAGGTCGGTGGCCGCCGTCGGCCCGCCGCGCAGGACCGCCACCGCATCGGCCAGGGTCATGCGGCCGATGGCGTCCATCACCACGGGCGTCGCGCTGTCGGCGAGATCGACCGCGACATCGTTGAGCGCCATCGCCACCCGATCGCGCACCGCGCGGGTGCGCAGCACCGCCGCCAGCACCGCTCCGCCCCGGCCGCCGTCCAGCTGCGGCGGCGCGATGCGGGTGAGCTGGTCGTCATAGAAGCCACCCGGCTGGGTCAGCCGGGCGAAGGCCCGCTCGCTCGACAGGCGCAGCAGCCGCCGGACCGCATCCTCTATGGTGTAGCGGCCCATCGGCGTGGCGCAGGCGGCCAGTGGCAGCAGCGCCAGCATGGTGAGCAGGCCGCGCCGGTCCGACCGGCCAATTGCTTGAGGCATCGCACGTCTCCCTTTGGGATGGACGCCTAGCTCCCGCTGGCTTGCCCGCGCCTGAACGTCAGTCCTGTCGGGGCGTGCCCCAGCCGCCGCCCAGCGCGCGGAACAGGTCCACCTGCGCAAAGGACAGGGCGCGGGTCGCGGTTGCGAGGTCGGCTTCCGCGCTGGCCAGAGTGCGCTGCGCATCGAGCACCGTCAGGAAATCGATACGCCCTTCGCGCTGGCGGGCGAGGCTGATGCGGGCGGCCCGGGCAGCCTCGTCGCGCGCCGCGGTCAAGGTGCGCGCGCGTTCGATGGCGTGGGCATAGGCCGACAGCGCCCGTTCCGTTTCTTCCAGCGCCAGCAGCACTGCGCCGTCGAACGTCGCGAGCGATGCCGCGCTGTCCGCCTTCGCAGCGCCGATGCGGGCGCGGATCGCCTCCTGATTGGGGAAGGCCCAGCTGATGAGCGGTCCCAACACCCAGTTCAGCGGCCCGCCGCCCAGCAGTTCGCCGCCACCCACCGCCGTGGTGCCGACCGAAGCGCCCAGCGTGATACGGGGATAGAGGTCTGCCGTCGCCACCCCGATCCGCGCCGTATCGGCGGCCAGCCGCCGCTCGGCCGCGCGGATGTCGGGCCGGCGGGCGAGCAGCGCCTGACCGTCGCCCACGGGAATGGGCTGCGACAGCTGCGGCGTGCGCGTTGCCGTGCGGACCGCTTCAGGCAATTGCTGGGGCGCGCGGCCGGTGAGGGTCGCGAGCCGGAAGAGCGCGGCGTCACGATCGGCGGCGAGGGCGGGAATCGCCGCCTGCTGCTGTTCCCGAAGGCTCGTCGTGCGGATGAGGTCGAGCCGGTCCGATCGACCGGCATCGACCCGGGCACCGGTGATGCGCACGGACTGATCGAGCAGGCCGACCGTGCGCTGGGCGACCGCCAGCCGCTCGGCCGTGGCGGTCACGTCCAGATAGGCGCGCACCGTGTCGGCGATCACCGCCACGCGCACGCCGTCCGCATCCGCCTGGGCCGCCGCGACGTCGCCACGCGCCGCCTCGATGCCGCGCTTCACCCGACCGAACAGATCGACCTCATAGGACAGGTCGAGCACGCCGTCGGATACCCAGTTTTCGCGGTCGAGCCCCGGCAGCGATCGCACGGCAGAGGTGCGGGTATAGGTTTGCGAGGCGCTGAGATCGGTCTGGGGCAGCCGCTCCGATCGCGCCCCGCGCAAGCTGGCGCGCGCCCGGTCGATGCGTGCCACAGCGACGCGGATGTCCGTGTTTGCAGCAAGCGCGTCGGCGACCAACTGGTCGAGCAGCGGATCGCCATAGAGCGTCCACCAGCGATCCTGCGCCGCCGCCGTGCTGACCTGAGGGTAGGTTGCACCGGTGAACGGGGCTGGGGCCGTCTTAGGAAGGGCTAGCGGGCGATAGTCCGGGCCGGCGGCGCAGGCCGTCAGGGCGCTGGCGCCCAGCAGCAGGGAGAGGAGATTGCGGGTCATGGCTGTCTGTCCTTATTCGGCGGGCTGGAGCGCGGCGTCCGCCTGACCGGGCCGGCGGCGGGCGAAACGGTCGCCCAGCGCGCGGCACACGACGTAGAAGGTGGGGGTGAAGAGCAGGCCGAAGGCGGTGACCCCGGCCATGCCGAAGAAGACCGCCGTGCCGAGCGCCTGGCGCAGTTCCGCTCCGGCCCCGGTCGCGATCACCAGCGGCACCGCGCCCAGGATGAAGGCGAAGCTGGTCATCAGGATCGGGCGCAGGCGGGTCTGCGCAGCCTGAACGGCTGCCTCCACCGGCGACAGACCCTGCTCCTCCTCCGCCTGCTTGGCGAATTCGACCACGAGGATCGCGTTCTTCGCGGCAAGGGCGATCAGCACGACAAGGCCAATTTGCGTGAGAATGTTGTTGTCTTGTCCCCGCAGGTTCACGCCCAGCATGGCCGCAAGCAGGCACATCGGCACGATCAGGATGATCGACAGCGGCAGCGTCAGGCTTTCATATTGCGCCGCCAGCACGAGGAAGACGAAGAAGACCGCCATGCCGAACACCACTCCTGCGGTATTGCCCGCGCTGACCTGCTGGTAGGCGACGCCGGTCCATTCGCTGCCATATCCCGCAGGCGCCTCCGCCGCGAGCTTCTCCATCGTGGCGAGCGACTGGCCGGAGGAATAGCCGGGCGCGGTGTCGCCATCGATCTCCACGGCGGGCAGCAGGTTGTAGCGGACGACTCGGTAGGGACCGGTCTTGTCCCGGAACGTCGACACCGAACCGATCGGCACCATCTGGCCGCTGTTCGACCGGGTCTTGAGGTTGGCGATGTCGGCCACGGTGCCGCGATGGTCGGCGTCGGCCTGCGCGGTCACGCGATAGGTGCGGCCGAGCAGGTTGAAGTCGTTGACGAAGGCGGAGCCGAGATAGACCTGCATCGCTTCGAATATGCGTTCGGGCGGGACGCCCAGCAGGTCGGCCTTGCGCCGGTCGACATCCGCATAGATGCGCGGCGTGCCGACGTCGAACAGGGTGTAGATCATCGCGAGGCCGGGGGTCTGGTTCGCCTTGGCGATGAGGCTTTGAGCCTGGCGGTTGAGCTGCGCATAGCCGCGATCCTCCCGGTCCTGAAGCATCAGGCGGTAGCCGCCGGCCGAACCGATGCCCTGGATGAGCGGCGGGGGCACGAGCAGGATGCGCGCCTTGTCATAACCGGCGACGGCCTTGTTCGCCTGTTCCATGATGCCGGCGTAGGTGACGCCGTCCGCCTTGCGCTCGGCAAAGCTGTTGAACGGGAAGTAGATCGCTGCGCTGTTGGGCGCCTGCGTTTGCGACGGGCCATCGAAGCCGGCGAACATCACCGCGCCGCGCAGCCCCTTGATCGGCAATATCTTCGCCGCCACCTCGCGCGTCACCTTGTCGGTGCGTTCGAGCGACGCGCCGGAAGGCAGCTGCACCACCGCGAGGAAATAGCCCTGGTCCTGCGCCGGGATGAAGCCGCCGGGCGTCACCCAGAAGAGGGCGATAGTGGCGGCGATCAGGCCGGCATAAGTCAGCAGCATCTTCTCCGGCCGGGCGACGAGGAAGCGGGTCAGGCGGCCATAGCCCGCGCTCATCCGATCAAAGCCGCGATTGAACGCATCGACCGCCACGCCGAGTTTCTGCCGCCAGACCGGATCACCGCTGCGATTCCGGGGACCGTGCTTGGCCTTCAGCAGCAATGCGGCGGCCGCAGGCGACAGGGTGAGCGAAAGGATCAGCGAGATGATCGTTGCAGTCGAGATGGTGACGGCGAACTGCTGGTAGAATGCGCCAGAAATGCCGGTGATGAACAGCGTCGGCACGAACACGGCGCACAGCACGAGCACGATCGCGATCAACGCCGTGGACACCTCGTCCATGGATGTGCGCGCGGCTTCCAGCGGCGACATGCCACTCTCGATGTTGCGCTCGACATTCTCCACCACGACGATGGCGTCATCGACGACGATGCCGATGGCGAGAACCAGGCCGAAGAGGGACAGGTTGTTGAGCGAGTAGCCAAGACCCGCGAGGATCGCCGCCGTGCCGATCAGCGACACGGGAATGGCGATGATCGGGATGATCGCCGCGCGCCAGTTTTGCAGGAAGACGAGGATGACGAGCACGACCAGCAGCACCGCTTCGATCAGCGTCTGATAGACGGCGTCGATCGACTGGCTGATGAATTCGGTCGGATTGTAGATGATGCTATATTCCAGCCCCTTGGGGAATTGCCGGGACAGTTGCTCCATCTCCGCCTTGATCTTTTCCGCCGCGTCGAGCGCGTTGGAACCGGGGCGCTGCATCGCCGCGATGACGACGGTGGGGTTGTTCGACAGATAGGTGTTGACGCCGTAGTCCTGCGCGCCGAGTTCCACGCGCGCCACGTCGCGCACCCGTACCTGACGGCCGTCCGCGTCGGAGCGGATCACGATGTCGGAAAACTGCTCCGGCGTGTTGAGCCGCCCCTGCATCTCGACGCCCAGTTGAAAGGCTTCGCCCCGGTCATAGGGGGGCTGTCCGATCGCGCCGGCCGATACCTGAACATTCTGCGCCCGCAGCGCGGACACAATCTCACCGGCAGTGAGGTTGAGCGCGGCGGCGCGGTCCGGGTCGATCCAGACACGCATCGCATAGTCGCGCGCGCCGAACATCTGCACGTCGCCAACGCCGTCTAACCGGGCGAGCCGGTCGCGCACCTGCGTCAGCGCGTAGTTGGAGATATAGTCGCGATCGAACGTGCCGTCGGGCGATTGCAGGTTCACGACCATCAGGAATTCGGGCGTGGTCTTGCGCGTGACGACGCCCAGGCGCTGCACCTCCTCTGGCAGGCGGGGAATGGCGATGGCGACGCGGTTCTGCACCAGCACCTGCGCGGCATCGAGGTCGGTGCCGATCTTGAAGGTGACGGTGATGACGACCTTGCCGTCGCCGGTCGACTGGCTGCTCTGATAGAGCATGTCGTCAACGCCGTTGATTTCCTGCTCGATCGGCGCGGCGACGGTCGCCGCCACGGTTTCGGCCGACGCGCCGGGATATTGGGCCGAGACGGTGACGGTGGGCGGCACGACGTCGGGATATTGGCTGACGGGCAGACCGATGAAGGCCAGCGCGCCGACCACGGTGATGACCACCGCGATGACGGCGGCGAAGATGGGCCGGTCGATGAAGAAGCGGGAGAAGCGCATCGGACGTCCTTTGCGAGCGAGCGAAAGGGATGCCGCGCGATCCGGCGGCGGCCGGATCACGGGCTTGGAAAGAACAGCGACTGAGACAGTCAGCGGGCGAAGGTTGCCTGGGCAGCGATCGGGGCGGCGCTGTCGACCGGGGTGACGGGCGCGGGGGCGGGACGGATCGTCGCCGGTTTCACCGCCACCTTGGCACCCGGCATGGCAGCCTGGATATTCGAGACGATCACCCGATCGGTTGGCGTCAGGCCCGAACGGATGATGCGCAGGCCCTCGACGATCGGGCCGAGTTCGACCGGCTTTACCGCGACGCTGTCATCCTTGCCCACGACCAGCACGGTCTTGCGCGCCTGATCCGACTGGATCGCCTCGTCCGGCACCAGCAGGGCGTTCGCCTTGCCGCCATTGGCGAGGCGCATGTTGCCGAACAGGCCGGGGGTCAGGAAATTGTCGGGATTGGCGAAGACCGCACGCACCCGGATGGTGCCGGAACGGGGATCAAGGCCGTTGTCGGTGAAGTCGAGCCTGCCCCTGTGGCGATAATCCGCCTCATCCTGCAAGCGGACCTCTACGACTCCATCGTCGCCCTTGTCCCGCTGCGACTTCAGGTAAAGCGCCTCGGACGCATCGAAGGTGAAATAGATGGGATCGAGCTTGTTGATCGTCGTCAGCAGCGTCGCACCGCTGCCTTCCGCGCCGGCCACGAGATTGCCGATGTCCACGCGGCGGTCGGAGACGCGCCCCGAGATGGGGGCGCGGACGTGGGTGAATTCGACGTCGAGCGCGCGGCTGCGTTCCCGCGCCTGCGCCCCGGCGAGCGCCGCCTGCGCCGCTTGCAGGCGGGAACGCAGCATGTCCACCTCGCTGGCCGACACGGCTTCGTCGCCGCTCAGCCGCTGGACGCGGGCATAATCGTTCTGCGCCAGCAGCAGCGCGCTGCGCGCCGAGGCGGTGGCCGCGCGCGCCTCCGCCAGGGCCGCGAGGAAGGGACGCTGGTCGATGGTGAAGAGCAATTGCCCCTGGCGCACGAAATCGCCGTCGCGGAAGTGGATGGCGGTCACGGCGCCGGATACCCGGGGGCGAATTTCCACGGTCTGGCTGGGCGCGAATCGGCCGACATAGTCGTCCCACTGGGTGACGCTGCGGACGAGCGGCGCGGCGACCCCGACGGCGGCGAGGGGCGCGGCCGACGCCTGCGCCTCCGGCTGGGCGAGGTAGCGCCATCCTGCTCCACCCACAGCCACGACGCCAAGCGCCACCCAGGCGAGATGCCGCCCGCGCCAGCGCCGACCGGACGCCTCGCCCCGGATTTCCGTCGCCTGCTCGCCGGCGATCGGTGCGATCATGTTCATGCGTATTTTCCCTTGATGGTACGGCGCGCGGCGGTGACGGCGGACAGCAGGGTTTCGAGCTGTCCCTCGGTAAAGCCGGCGCTCAGAAATTCGTCGATAGCGGACGGGCGGACGGCAAAGCCTTCATGCCATGCCTGTACTGCGAGGCGGCGGAGCGCCTCCAGCTTGCCATCCGCGAGGCGGAAATGCGGTTGCGGGCCGAACAGCAGCGTCTTCAGCCGCGATCCCAAACCCGGCTCGCGCAAGGACGCAAGGCCGTCGGTCCGTGCCAGCGACACGATCTGCCATTCGGCCGGCGAAAAACCGGTGACGGCCGCCATGATCCTGTCCCGGACCATAGGCAAAGCGATGGCGTCCCCCGCCGCCGACAGCGGCAGGGCAAAGTCGATATAGGCCATGATGCAAGTCCCCTAGATTTGGACGCAACCAGGACGCCGGCGACCGTGCAGACGCAGCTATCCTGTCGCGCGGGCGATCAAGCCCGGGCGTTGCGCGCGCCATGCACGCCGGACGAGAACCGGACGCATGGCCAGACATTGTTTTTCAGCGATGGACGGCGCGACCCGCGCCGCCGTCAGGTCAGTCAGTGAACGAACAGCTTATCGGCATGGTGCCTCCCTCGAGGCGGAGCCTCAACCGGATTTCATACTTATCGGTATATAAACATGGGAGGGGGTGCGTCAACCGCTTTCTGTACCGGCTGGTAAAATTTTCTGAACGCGGCCTGAATCCGGCTGCTGTTCTAGCGCGTCGGCCACATCGCCAGCGTGGTTTCCACCAGCTGGCTGAGCTGCTCGCAGGTTGCGCCGCCGCTGGCCTGAACGCCCATTCCCTGAATGATCGCAATGAGATAGGTGGCAAGCGCCGCCGGCTCGACCCCGGGCGGCAGGTCGCCTTCCGCCTTCGCCCGCTCCAGCCGCTCGACCAAAGCCTTGTCCGACGAGGCGCGGCGGGCGATGACGTCCGCCTTGATCGAATCGGCCTGGGTGGTGCAGGCGACCATGCTGATGACGCCAAGGCAGGCGCGCGGGTCGGTGCCGCCGGTCTGGATCGCCAGCGTGCCGCGCAACAGCCGTTCCGCCACGCCCCGTGCCGTCGGTTCATCGAGCGCCGAGCGCATGTAGCAGAGCTTGTCGCGCTCGTAGAGGTCGAGCGCCTTGTGAAACAAGGCTTCCTTGTTGCCGAAGCAGGCATAGAGGCTGGGCTTGGTGATGCCCATCGCTTCGGTGAGGTCGGCGAGAGACGCGCCCTCATAGCCCTTTTCCCAGAAGACGGTGAGGGCGGCCGACAAGGCCTCCTCCGGGTCGAACTCCCGGGGGCGTCCTCTGGCTATGGGTTCCGCTGCGCTTTTCATACCGGCCGGTATATAGGTGGCGGCAGGTGGCTTGTCCACTCCGCCCGCCGCTTTCGCCAGCCCGCGCCCGCGCCTGAGGTGGCGCGTCGCTGCCCCGGGGGTCAGAACCAGAGGCGCAGCCCGGCGACCATACTGGCGCTCGACGGCTCTTCCCCTGCCCTGCGGGCGTAGCGCGCGCTTCCGCCCAGCCGCCGCTCCCAGTTCACGCCGAGATAGGGCGCAAAACGGCGCGTGATCTCGTAGCGCAGGCGCAGACCCAGCTCCACGTCCGACACGCCCGCGCCAACCCCAAGCTCCGGCACGTCCTGTGCGGCGATGGTGATTTCGGCGGCGGGTTGGAGGATCAGCCGCTGGGTGATGCGCTGATCGTAGCTGCCCTCGATCCGCAGATGCGCGTCGCCCTTGTCGGACAGGAACAGCTGCGCCTCCAGCTCGAACCAGTAGGGGGCCAGCCCTTCGACGCCGATGGTGGCGTAGCTGCGGCCGGGCGCGGGGCGCAGATCGTGGCGCACCCCGGCGATCAGGTTCCACCAGGGGTCGATCGCGCGGCTGTAGAGCGCCTGCGCCTCCGCCCGTTCGAGACGGCCCCCGACCACCCCCTCCCCTTCCGACTTGACGGCGAAGCGGTGGATGTCGCCGCCGATCCAGCCCTCCCCCTCCCAATGATAGCCGTCCTTGCCCGACAGGGCGCGATATTCCAGCCTGTCGACCATCAGTTGCGAGAAGATCATGCCGCCATTTTCCCGCATCATACGTACGCGGGCGGCGGCCATGGCGGCGGGGTCATAATAAGCGTCGGCGGCGTGATCGGCGGGCGGCGCGGGCGGCGCGGGCGGCGCGGGCGGCGGCGCAACGGTGCCGGGCGCATGACCTCCATGCGCGCCATGGTCCGCCGCATCATGCTGCGCAAAAACCGGCGCTGCATAAGCTGTGATAAGCAGGAGCATCGCTGTCAGACGTATCATGCGCCGCTCCCGTCATGGCGCACCGTGACGACGCGCATCATGCCGGCGTGCATGTGCATCAGCATGTGGCAGTGGAACGCCCAGTCGCCGATCGCGTCCGCCGTCAGGTCGAAGCTGATCCGGCCGCCGGGGAGCACGTTGACGGTGTGCTTGCGGGGATTATGCTCCGCCTCCCCCGTCACCAGCTGAAAGAAATGGCCGTGAATGTGAATGGGGTGCGGCATCATCGTGTCGTTGACCAGCGTGATGCGCACCCTCTCATTGTGGCGGAAGGCGATCGGCGCCGCCCCGTCCGACAGCTTCACGCCGTCGAACGACCACATATAGCGTTCCATGTTGGCGGTCAGGTGGATGTCGATGCGGCGTTCGGGCGGGCGGGTGTCGGCGTTCGGCTCCAGCGCGCGCAACTCGGCATAGGTGAGCACGCGGTGATCCACATCCTCAAGGCCGGTGGGCCGGTCGGCGGTGCGGTCGGCCGGCATCGGCGACAGGGTCGCGACGCCCGGTCCCATCGGCACGTCCGGCGCGACCGAAGGATCGCGCATCTTCATGCTGTGATGCGCCATTCCGCTTGGCGGCCGGCTGAGGTCGATCACGCCGCCCGCGCCCATGTCCATCGCGCCCATGTCCATCCCCATGTCGCGCATCGTGAGCAGCGGCCGGGCACGCCGTTCGGGCGCGGGCGCGACCATCCCCTCGCGCGGGGCGAGCGTCGCGCGGACCAGGCCGGAGCGATCGATCGATTCGGCGACGAATGCATAAGGCTGCGCGTCGGGGGGGCGGACGATGACGTCATAGGTTTCGGCGATGCCGATCTGGAATTCGTCCGTTTCGACCGGCTGGACATTCTGGCCGTCGCACTGAACGACGGTCATCGGCAGGCCCGGCAGCCGCACGTTGAAATTGGTCATGGCCGATGCGTTGATGATGCGCAGCCGGACCCGCTCCCCCGGCGTGAACAGGCCGGTCCAGTTTTCCGCCGTGCCGTGGCCGTTGACGAGATAGCTGTAGGTGGCGCCGGTGACGTCGGCGATGTCGGTCGGGTCCATGCGCATCGCGCCCCACGCGATCCGCTCCTTCAGCCCCTGATCGCGCCCTTCCAGCAGGCCGGACAGAGTCTGCCGCTGCCGGTTATAATAGCCGCCCATCTGCTTCAATCGGCGGAGCAGCAGATGCGGGTGGACCGGGGTCCAGTCGGCAAGCAGGATCACATGCTCGCGGTCGCTCTCGACCGGGTCGGGATCTGCGGGATCGATGACGATCGGCCCGTAATGGCCCATCGCTTCCTGCATCCCCGAATGGCTGTGATACCAGTAGGTGCCCGACTGGCGGACCGGGAAGTCGTAGGTGAAGGTTTCGCCGGGCGCGATGCCGGGGAAGCTGATGCCCGGCACGCCGTCCATCTGAAAGGGCAGGAGCAGGCCGTGCCAGTGGATCGACGTATCCTCGCGCAGGCGGTTGGTGACGGCGATGCGGACATGCTGCCCCTCCTTGAGCCGGATCAGCGGCGCGGGAGCGGTGCCGTTGACGGTGATCGCATGGCCCGAGCGGCCGCCGGTGGCGAAATGCCCCTCCGCCACCGTCAGCGCGATCCTGTCGCCCGAAAGCGTGGCGGGCCGGGGGGCAAGGCCCGCCGTGCCGCTGCGCGCCCATGCGGGGAAGGCACAGATGGCCGGCAGAGAGGCGGCTCTCTTCAACAGGGTACGGCGATCGACGGGCAGGGAGGACATGCCCCTCCCCCTACGCGAAAGATGCCGACGTTCCTATATTCGGGCAGCCCGTCCTTTGTGGAGAAGATGAATGCGCCCTGCCCTGCTGATCGCTATCGCCGTCTTGGCTTATGCCCTCCCCGCCCCTGCGCAGGCGAAGGTCATGCTCCTTTCGTCCAGCCCCGCCGCCAATGCGGCCCTCGCCAAGCCGACGAAGCTGACCCTCAGCTTTTCCGAGCGGCTGGTGGAGGGGGCCAGCGGCGTCGATCTGGTCATGACGGGGATGCCGGGCATGGCCGATCACCCGCCGATGCCGGTCAAGGGCTTCAAGACCAGCATCGCGCCCGACGGCAAGACAATGCTGCTCACCCTGCCGCGCCCGTTGCCGGCGGGCAGTTACGACCTTAGCTGGCGCGCGGCCGGGGCCGACCAGCAGCGGGCGGAAGGCCGCTTCAGCTTCAAGGTGCGTTAAGCCGTCAAAGCGTGCGCAGGGCGCGGGCGGGACGCACCGAGAGGAGCGGGATTGATCCGGCAAGGCCGATGCCCAGCGTCAGCAGCGCGCCGGCGCCCAGCGTCATCAGGACGACGGGCCAGTCGGGCGACCAGCGGAAATCGAACAGCTGGACGATTACCACCCAGGCCGCGCCGCTGCCGAGCAGCAGCGCCACGCCCGCGAGGATGGCGGCGAGCAGGCCATATTCGATCGCCTGCCCGCCCAGCAGTTGCAGTCTGCTCGCACCCAGCGTCTTGAGGATCACGCTGTCATAGGCCCGCGCCTGCCGCGACGCGGCGATCGCGCCGACCAGCACGGCGATGCCGGCGAGGATGGCGACCGACGCAGCCACCAGAATGGCCCGGGACATTTGGGTGAGGATCGCGCCGACCTGATCGATCACGTCGCGGACCGCGATCACCGACACGCCGGGGAAGGCCGCGAGCAGCGCCCGGCTCATCGCGCCGTTGCGACGGGCGTCCATCGTGAGCGTGGCGGCGAGGCTGTGCGGCGCTGCGGCCAGCGTCGCGGGCGTGAACACCAGCACATAGTTGAAGCCCATCGTGTCCCAGTTGACCTTGCGCAGCGACGCGATCCGCGCCTGTATCTCGCGCCCCAGGATGGAGACGGTCAGCGTGTCGCCGACGCCGATGCCCAGCGTCCTGGCGGCCTCCGCATCGAGAGAGACGAGCGGCGGCCCGCGATAGTCGGCCGGCCACCAGCGTCCCGCGACCAGTTCGCTGCCTTCGGGCAGAGTGGCGCTGTAGGTGACGCCGCGTTCCCCGCGCAGAAACCAGGCGCCCTCCGGCAGCTCGGCCAGATCGGCTACACGCTGCGCGCCATAGGCGGTGATGGTGCCGCGCAGGACGGGGACGACATTGACCTGCGCTTCGGGCGCGACCCGGCGCACGGTTGCCTGGAACCGGGCTTGCTGCGGGGCCGGAATGTCGAGCACGATCTGCGCCGGCGCCTTTTTCGGCACGACATTGCGGATTTCCGCGTTCAGGCTGGTTTCGATTCCAGCCAGGGTGACGAACAGCGTCAGGGCGAGGCCGAGCGCGACGATCAGGGCGGCGGTCTGCGCGCCCGGCCGGTGGAGGCTGGTCAGCGCGAGGCGCAGCAACGGGCGGCGGGGGCGCGGCAAGCGGCGGGCGGCAGCCCGGACCGCCAGACCAAGCGCCCAGAGCAACAACAGCACGGCCCCCACCGCCCCCAGCACAGCGGCCGAAAAAAGCGGTTCGTCCGCCGTACCCAGCGCGACCGCGACGAGGGCCGCACCCAGAGCGCCCATCGCCAGCAGGCTCCGCCGGTCGAGGCCCGACCGGTTATCAACCGCGCCGCGGAAGATCGACGCGGCGGGCTGCGTGCGGGCGCGGGCGAGCGGCGGAAAGGTGAACAGACCGGCGATGAGCAGGCCATAAGCGGCGCTCGCCAGCAGCGGCAGCGGGTGCAGGCGAAAGCCGGGGCTGACCGGCAGCGCATCGCCCGCCAGCGCGACCACCAGCGGCGGCAGCACGGCACCAACCCCCAGGCCGGCGGCGATGCCGAGAATGGCGACCGCGCCGACCTGCAACCGGTAGATGCGCGCGATGTCGGATGAGGTCGCGCCCAGCACCTTGAGCGTCGCGATCCCGCCGCGCTTTCCGGCGAGATAGGACGCGACGCCATTGCTGACGCCGATGCCGGCGATCACCAGCGCGGCGAGGCCTATCAGCGAAAGGAACTGACCCATCCGTTCGATGAAGCGGTTGGCGCCGGGCGCGGCGCGGGTGCGGTCCTTGAACGTCCAGCCTTCGCCGGCGCGCGCTTTCTCCCAATCCTCCCGCACGGCCACGGGATCATAGCGGGGCAGGAGGCGGATGCGATATTTGCTGCCGTAGAGGCTGCCGGGCTGGATGAGGCCGGTGCGGCGCAGGCCGTCCATCGACACCAAAGCCACTGGTCCCAAGGTAAAGCCCTCGCCCAGCCGGTCCGGCTCCTCGGCAAGGATGGCCGCGATGGTGAAGGTCGCCGCGCCATAACGCAGCGAATCGCCCGGCCGCACCGAGAGCCGCTCGGCCAGTGCCGGCGCGATCAGCACATGGCGGGCGTCGAGCGGGCGGTAGCGGCCGCGGTCGAGCGCCACCGATCCATAGAGCGGATAGGCCGCGTCCACGCCCTTGAGTTCCGTCAGCACGGCCGGCGGCGCATCCCCCCTGCCCTGCCCCACACGCTGCGCCATGGCGCGCATACGGATCGTCTCGCTCACATCGCCGAGCTGACGGAATGCCTCCTTGTCGCCGAGGCTCGCTTCGCGCTGGGTCATGCCGATTTCGATGTCGCCGCCCAGGATGACGCGGCCGCGATCCCCCAGCTCCTGCGTGATGGCGGCAGTGAGGCTGCCGATCGCGGCCAACGCCGCGACGCCCAGGAACAGGCAGAGGAAGAGGAGGCGCAGGCCGCGAAAGCCGAGATGCAGGTCGCGCCGGGCGATGCGCCATGCGGCGCGCCAGCCAAGCCCGGTCATGCGGCACGGTCCGAAACGATCACGCCATCGCGCATCTCCACGATGCGGCCGCACCGTTGCGCGAGCAGGGGATCATGGGTGATGACGATCAGCGTCGCGCCGGCCGCCTGCTGCCGATCGAACAGCAGGTCCATGATCGCGCCGCCAGTGGCGGCGTCAAGGTTCCCGGTGGGCTCGTCGGCGAAGATCAGCGTGGGACGCGGCGCCACCGCGCGGGCGATGGCGACGCGCTGCTGCTCCCCGCCCGAAAGTTGCGCGGGATAATGATCGAGCCGGTGGCCAAGGCCGACGGCGCGCAGTTCCTGCGCCGCGATGCCGAACGGGTCGGCACGACCGGCAAGTTCGAGCGGCACGGCGACATTTTCCAGAGCCGTCATGGTGGGAAGGAGATGAAAGGATTGCAGCACGATGCCGATCCGGCCCCGCCGCGCGCGGGCCAGGTCGTCCTCGCCCAAGGCGCCGAAGTCGATGCCGCCCACCTCCACCGTGCCGCCGCTCGCGCGCTCGAGGCCCGACAGCACCGCCATCAGCGAGCTTTTGCCCGATCCCGACGCGCCCAAGATGGCGACGCTCTCCCCCCGCGAGAGGGTGAGGTCCACGCCCTTCAGGATCGCCACCGGCGCGTCGCGCGTTCCAAGCTGAAGCGTGACATTGCGGGCGCGGATCGCGATAGTGGCGGCATCGGTGGGCGAATGCATGAAGAAGGAGCGCTCCTTGACGGGCAGGATATTGCAATATGGCGCGCTTGCGCTGTTTGTCCATCTGGCCGCCGGCTGTTCGGAGCAAGCCCCTCCCCCGCCGCCGACCGCCCGGACGCACGATGCAGCCCGGCCTGTGACGCCCGCCGCCGACGCCAAGCTGGTGGTGGCGTTCGGCGACAGCCTCTATGCCGGCTATAATCTGGATCCCGGCAAGGGACTCGCGCCGGTGCTGGAAACGGCGCTCAAGGCGCGCGGGATCGGGGCGCAGGTGGTGAATGCCGGTGTGTCCGGCGACACGAGCGCGGCCGGGCGGGCGCGCTTCGCCTTCACGCTCGACGGGTTGCCGCGCAAGCCGGACCTGCTGCTGCTCGGCCTTGGCGGCAATGACATGCTTCGGGGGTTGTCGCCGCAGGAGACGCGCGCCAATCTCGACGCCATCCTGAAAGAGGCGAAGGCGCGCGGCATTCCCGTTGTCATGACCGGGATGCTGGCCTCTCCCAATATGGGGCCGGACTATGCGGCCGCGTTCAACCCCATCTATCCCGATCTGGCGAAACGCCATGGCGCGGCGCTCTACCCCTTCATGCTGGACGGGGTGATCGGCCGGCGCACGCTGCTGCTGCCCGACGGCATCCACCCCAACGACGCAGGGGTAAAGGTCATCGTCGGCAAGCTGGGGCCGGTGGTGGCGGCCGCGTTGCGGGGGTGAGCCGGACGGCAACTGATACATCGAAGTAGACAGTTTCGAACACTTTGCGACGTCTTGGCCGGGAGATCGCCCGCGGTGCCGGCTGTTTTTTCGCGCCATTGCGGATTTGAAGGAAATCTGCGAGAATACCGCAGATAAAGCTTCAACTTTGCAGCCGGGGCATGAATGAACGCAATCGTGAACCAGATCGGCGATCTGGCAGAAGCGGGCGAAAAGATGGTGGAACGCCTGCGTCGCAAGGCATTCCTGCCTGAAAGCCGCAAGGAATTGAACCTGCGTTTCGGCATCGCCGAGGCAGCGTCCCTGCTCGGCTGCTCGACGAATCGCATCCGCATGGCGGAGGAGGATGGCCGCCTGCCCCCTGCCCCACCCACCGAAAATGGCCGGCGGCCGGGGTACAGCGTCGAAGAACTGCTCAACATGCGGCAGGTGATGGGCGCAAGTCCCGAACGCGCCCCGATGGACGTGCCGGCGATCATCGCGGTGCAGAATTTCAAGGGCGGAGTCGGCAAATCGACCGTCACCACGCATCTCGCCCATTATTTCGCGGTGCAGGGCTATCGCGTGCTGGTCGTCGATTGCGACAGCCAGGCGACGACCACGACCTTGTTCGGCTTCAACCCGCATTTCAACATCCAGCGGGAAGAGACGCTCTATCCCTATCTGTCGATCGACCCCACGCAGGTCGATCTGCTCTACGCGGTCAAGAGCACGCCCTGGCCCAATGTCGATCTGATCCCGTCCAATCTGGAACTGTTCGACGTCGAATATGAGCTGGCGGCGGCCGGCAGCGACGGCGGGTCGGTGCTGGCGGCGCGATTCCGCAAGCTCAAGCAGGGGCTGATGGATCTCGCGCGCAACTATGACATCGTGCTGCTCGACCCGCCGCCGGCGCTGGGCACGATCAGCCTGGCGGTGATGCAGGCGGCCAACGCGCTGCTGGTGCCGCTGGCGGCGACGACGCCCGATTTCTGTTCGACGGTCCAGTTCCTGTCGATGATGGATCAGGTGATCGGCCAGTTGCAGAGCGCGGGCATCGAGGTGGACTACAGCTTCGTGCGCCTGCTTTGCTCCAAGTTCGACGCGAACGATCCCAGCCATGCCATGGTCCGCGCGATCATGGAGCAGAGTTTCGGTCCCGCCCTGCTGCCGGTGCCGATCCTGGATTCGGCCGAGATCAGTCACGCCGCCTTGCGGATGATGACAGTCTACGAACTCGAAAGGCCGATCGGGACGCCGCGCACGCACAAGCGGTGCCGCGCCAATCTGGACGAGGCGATGGGACAGGTCGAGGCGCTGGTTCGCCAGGGATGGGGCCGCGTCGCGCCGGCGCGCGAGGAGGACATCGTCAATGCAGCCTGATGGAAAGGTTCAACCGATGTTCGCTTTATGTTCTTTTTGGAGCATTCAGTATGGCGCGTAAGCAATCCGCCTATCTCGCCGCCTTGCTGTCCGACGAAGCGGATGGGGCCACGTCGGCCGCTGCGGCCGCGCCGGCCGAGCAGGCGCCCTCCCCTCCCCCCCCTGCTCCGCCGCGGCCCGAGCGCGCGCGCGGAACCACCCTGCTGGGGCGCGAATCCGCCCTTGCGCGGCTGGCGTCCGGCGAAGTGCGACAGGTCACGCAATTGCTGCTCGATCCCGCGCGCGTCCGCATCTGGCCCGGCAATGCGCGGCTGTATGACCATCTTTCCGAAGAGAATTGCCGGGAGCTGATCGATTCGATCGTTGCAGAGGGCGGGCAGAAGGTGCCTGCGGTCGTGCGCCGGATCGAGGACGATCCCGACCATGATTATGAGGTTATCGCAGGGACGCGGCGCCACTGGTCGATCAGCTGGCTGCGCCGCCACAGCTATCCCGACATGCAGTTCGTGGCGCAGGTGGCGGCGCTGGACGACGAAGCGGCCTTTCGCCTCGCCGATCTGGAAAACCGCGCACGCAAGGACGTGTCTGATCTGGAGCGCGCGCGCAACTATGCCGACGCGCTGCATATGCATTATGGCAGCCATCTGACGCGCATGGCCGAGCGGCTGAAACTGTCGAAGGGCTGGCTCAGCAAGATGATCAAGGTGGCGGGCATTCCCGACGCGGTGATCGCCGCCTTCGCATCGCCGGCCGACGTGCAGCTCAAGCCTGCCTATGCACTGGCGCAGGCATTGGACGACGCAAAGGCTGCGCCGGCAATCAAGGCGGCGGCCAGAGCGATCGCGGCGGAGCAGGCGGCGCTTGCGCGGCAGGGCGCGGGATCGATCCCGGCCGCCGACGTGCTCAAGCGCCTGATCGACGCCCCCCGGGCAGCAGCCTCGCCCAAGGCCGGGCCATATGTCTGGACCGGACCGGTGGGTCGACCGGCGCTCAGCGTTCAGTCCGTCAACCGGCAGGGGGTGACGATCCGGCTGCACGCCGGCTCCGGCGCGGACCATGAGGCATTGGCGCAGGCGTTGCGGGACGCGCTGGATCATCTGGAGCGGAGCGGTCAGGGCTTGCGGCCGTGAACGGCGTTTCCCCGGGGAAACAATCCGGCGCTTCGTCCCAAGCCGAATTGACCGCTCGGTGCGACACCGGATGCTGATCGTGCGTCGCGTGACAGTCCCGCCCTGCCCCATGCGCGCGCGCGTGTTTCCCCGGGGAAACGAGAGGCCCCGCCCCTGCCCATGACCCAGCCACCAAAGCCGCCGGCAAACGATCAGTTCGAACTGTTCCTCCCCTATATTGCGGACATGCCGCTGCGCGACCAGCGCGAGATGATGGAGCGCCCCTTCTTCAGCCTCGCAAAGTCGAAGCGGGTGAAGCCCATCGACTATCATTCGCCGGACGGCAAGACGTGGGTCCATGTGTCCGCTAACCCCGATTATGGCATGGCGACCATCTGGGACGCCGACATATTGATCTATTGCGCCAGCGTACTGGCGGACATGGCCCGGCGCGGCCTGAACGATGTTCCGCGCAAGCTGCACCTGATGCCGTACGACCTGCTGCGCGCCATTCATCGGCCGACCACGGGGCGCTCCTATGAATTGCTCGGCCAATCGCTCGACCGGCTGGTCGCGACGACGATCAAGACCAACATTCGCGCGGAAAACCGGCGGGAAGCGACCTTTTCCTGGCTGGACGGGTGGACGCAACTGGTCGATGAGCGCACCGAACGCTCGCGCGGCATGACGATCGAGCTGTCGAACTGGTTCTACGAAGGCGTGCTGATGCAAGGCGGGGTGCTGTCGATCGACCGCGCCTATTTCGACCTGACGGGCGGCCGCGAACGCTGGCTCTACAAGGTCGCGCGCAAACATGCCGGCGGGGCAGGGGAGGGGGGCTTTGCCATCTCCATGCCCACGCTGTTCGAAAAATCGGGCGCGGAGGGGCAATATCGCCGCTTCAAGTTCGAGATCGCAAGGATTGCCGAGCGGGATCCGCTGCCAGGCTATACGCTCGACCTGGAGCAGCCGGCCGGCAAGAAGGAACCGATGCTGCGCATGCGGCGCAGGGGCGGGGAGGGGAGGGCGGCTGCGGTCACCGCATCGACCGCCCCCGCGCCGGCGCCCCCCACGGGCGCGGCCGACCCCGTCCTGCTGGATGCCGGTGCGCTGGTTCGCAGCAGCGTCGCGCGGCTGGCGAACCGGGCGAGCGCCGGCGAACTCACGGACGCCACGCTGGCGACCCTGCGCGCGGAATGCCCGGGCTGGGACTATCAAACGTTGCATCAGGATTTCCGCGCCTGGATCAACGCCGATGCCGACCGTACGCCGGTCAATTATCAGAAGGCGTTCATCGGCTTCGTGCGCCGCTTTCACGAGAAGAACCGGCATCAGCTCTGACGGCGGAGTTGACGGTACATCGCTGCCTCCCGTCGTGTCGTTCCTGAAGTGTCGGGTCGCGGCAGGATCATGATCCCTACAGCCGCGACATTCCTGTCCAGCCGGTGATCAGCCCTTGTCTGTTGAACGACCTTAGAGAGGCCGCCCGCCAAACTGATTCAAACCATGTGCGGCACCACCCCCCAGATCAGCGGTGCCGACATTTCGGGAACTGCGAACGATCCATCGGGAACGGTTTCCCGACATATCGGGAACGCCCGGTCCGACATATCGGGAACGGTCCGACGATCCATCGGGAACACTGCTGTGCGGCGAATCGCCGTCGATCCGCGAGTCTGTCCGGCTCCGGTGTCGCCTAACTCTCTAACTTTCCTACAAACCTTGTAACCAAGTGCGAGATATTCCTTGAGGTTGAAAGAGGATGTCAGGCGCCTTGCAAGGCGTTCGCCTGAAACAGCAGCTTCGTCGCGCCCTGGTGCGAGATACCGAGCAGCCGCGCTACGGCGGTGCGCGACAGGCCGGGATAGACCAGCAGCAGCCGCATAAGCAGGGGAAGCCGGCTGCGCTGCGTGACCGTGCCTGTGTCGGGCAGCCGCTGCACGGCCTTTTCAAACGCGACGAGTGCCTTGAGGCCAGCCGCCGCCTGCCTGCCGATCATGTCGTCGATCGCGATGGAGAGCGCGCGCGGGTCGTCCGGCCACAGGCGCGGCAATTGCGCCAGATGGGGAAGCGCGCGCCATGTCAGGCCGGCCGCGACCATCGCCGCCGGCAGATGGCACGCAAGCACCCAGCCAATGCCGAACGAGCGCCCCGCGAAGGCCAGTTGCCGCCCGTCCGCGCTGGTGACGATCGGCGCGGCGGCGCACGGGGCGCTCAGGCGCGCGCGCGTGTCCAGCAGCCGCTCCGCCAAGGGGAGCACACCGGGGGAAGGGTAGGGGGCCGTCAACCGCTCCTGCGCCTCGCGCCACAGCGGACCGAAGCGCAGAAGATCGTCGGGTGCCCAGAGGTCCGCCTCCGCGCGATCGTCCAGCAGGGTGCGCGACAGGTTCAGCGTGGCGCGGGCGATAGGATCTCGTCCGACATCGACGGCCGACAGGGCGAAATGGAACAGCGCCGCCATGGACAGCGGGTCGTCGAGACCCTCGCTATGGCGCGGGGGCGCCGTGCGTCCGCAGACCCAATCCTGAAGCGCCGACACGGGGACAGGCACCCCGGCCTGTCCAGCCAGCAAGGACGCCCCTTCGAGCCGCGCCTGCGCCATCCAGAGGTCGGCGGCCGGGCTGTGCACCAGCTGCCCGTCGAGCCGGCCGAGAGACAGGAGCGCCAGCGAGGCGGAGGGCGGAGCAATGGCCATATTCCGCCATTAACACGCTGCGCCATGTAACCAAACGGGCTTGTTGGTTACATCGGCTATGATGGAAGTTGGAGGGGGATACAGGTCGCATGACGCGCCCGATCTTCCGACACTCTTGTAGCGGTTCTCGGCTTCGCGCGCCAGCCGCAAAGCACCAGTTCTTCGCCGGGCGACATTGAAAACCCGCCCGGTGGGGCCGGGCGAGCTGGGGGCCTTTATTCGGCCAGTTCTTCCGGCCAGTAAAGCCGCATTGGATTGTCGATCAGCAGCTTGCGCTGGAGCAGGTCGGTCGGTGCAATGCGCGGGATCATGTCGACCAGATGCCCGTCATCGGGGATCGCGTCCTGCATGTTCGGGTGCGGCCAGTCCGTGCCCCAGAGCGCGCGATCGGGATAATCGGCGACGAGCGGCGCGACCGCGTCGGCAAAGGCGTTCCACGGATCGCCCGTGGGGTCCAGCCGGTCGGGGCAGGTGGCCTTGAACCAGATGTCGGGGCGGCTATCGAGCAGTGCGCGAAACGCCTTCATGTCCGACCCGTCCGGCCCCTGGGTCACATCCGGGCGGCCCATATGGTCGATCACCAGCGGCACGGGAATCGCGTCCATGAAGGGGCGCAGTTCTTCAAGGATGTCCGCCTCGAAATAGATGACGACGTGCCAGCCGGCGGGGAGCCGCGCAGCGACGTCGAGAAACTTGTCCTTGGGCGCGTCGTCGACCAGGCGTTTCAGGAAATTGAAGCGGATGCCGCGCACCCCGCCTTCATGCAGGGCGGCTAGCTCCGCTTCCGAGATGGCCGGATCGACCACCGCCACGCCGCGCGCCTTGCCGCCGGACTTGGCGATGGCGTCCAGCGTCGCGGCGTTGTCCGTGCCGTGGCAGCTCGCCTGGACGATGACGTTGCGGGCGAAGCCCAGATGGTCGCGGAGCGCGAACAGCATGTCCGGCCCCGCGTCCTCGGGCAGATATTTGGCCTTCGCGCTGAACGGGAAGTCCGCCATCGGCCCGAACACATGGCAATGCGCATCGATCGCGCCTGCGGGCGGCGTGTAGCGGGGCTTGGACGGATTGCTGTGCCAGCTGGTGATTCGTTCACTCATGCGAAAACCTCTCCATCCATCAGTTTGCGCGCGGTGCGCAGCATGGCGGCGCTGGTGACGGCGCCGCCTTCGTCCAGTTCCATGACGCAGGTCGTCTCCCCGGTCGGGTGCTCGACCGAGAGGGTCTTGCGGCGGCCTTCGGGGATGGCGGCCACTTCGGCGGCGGGCGACCCGTCGATCAGGCAGGCGGTGGCGACACTGACCGCGCCCAGAACGCCGATCGAGGCATGGGCGCGATGGGGGATGAAGCTGCGCACCGTCACCGCGCCGCCGTTGCGCGGCGGGGCGACCAGCATCATCTTGGGGACAGACTTGTCGGCCACATCGCCAAGGTTCATCCGTTCGCCAATGGCAAGGCGTATCGCCTCGATCCGGGCTTTCAAGGCGCTGTCCTTGTCCAGCGTGTCGCGATCCTCATAGCCGGTGACGCCGACATCGGCCGCCTTCATGACCACGCACGGCATCCCATTGTCGATCAGGGTGACGCGCACCCCCTCCACCTCGTCGAAGGCATTGCCGGTGGGGAGCAGCGCACCGCACGAGGAGCCGGCGGTGTCGCGGAACTCCAGCGGGATCGGCGCTGCGGTGCCGGGGACGCCGTCGATCGCGGCGTCGCCGTCATAGCGGACCTTGCCGCCCGGCGTTTCGACCGTGGCGATGGCGATCTGCCCGGTATTTTCCATGTAGATGGCGACGCGGGTCTCGTCCTCCTGCGCCGGCACGAGGCCGCGCTCGATCGCGAAGGGACCGACGCCCGCCAGGATGTTGCCGCAATTCTGCGCGTCGGTGACCACCGCCTTGTCGACGAAGACCTGGAGGAAGAGATAATCGACGTCCACGCCCTCCCGGTCGGAGCGCTTGACCACCGCGACCTTGCTCGTCAGCGGGTCGGCGCCGCCCATGCCGTCGATCTGGCGCGGGTCGGGCGATCCCATGATCCGCAGCAGGAAGGCGTCGCGCGCGGCCGTGTCGGCGGGCAGGTCATGGGCCAGGAAATAGCCCCCCTTGGACGTGCCGCCGCGCATCCACATGACGCGGGCGCTGCTCGCGGCATCAGACATACTTCAGACCCATTTCCTCGAGGCGAGGGCGCATATTGTAGATGTCGAGGCCAAGTTCGCCCGCGGCGAGGCGGACGCGCTTGGCTTCCTCGGCGGCCTCGCGCGCCTGCGCCTTTTCCAGCACGGCGGCGGCGTCGGCGCGGGGGACGACGCATACGCCATCGTCATCGGCGATCACCACGTCGCCCGGATTGACCAGCGCGTTGGCGCAGATGACGGGGACGTTGACCGATCCGATCGTGTTCTTGACCGTGCCCTGCGCATGGACGGCCTTTGACCAGACCGGGAAGTTCATCTGCGTCAAGTCGCGCACGTCGCGCACGCCTGCGTCGATGATGAGGCCGCGGCAGCCGCGGGCCTGCGCCGAGGTCGCGAGCAGATCACCGAAATAGCCGTCCGTGCAGGGGCTGGTGGGCGCGAGCACGAGCAGATCGCCCTCCTTCAGCTGCTCGATGGCGACATGCACCATCCAGTTGTCGCCGGGAGCGGCGGAGATGGTCACCGCGCTGCCCGCGACGCGCGCGCCGCTGTAGATCGGGCGCATATAGGCGGCGAGCAGGCCGGTGCGGCCCTGCGCTTCATGCACGGTGGCGACGCCGCATCGGGCGAGGCCGTCGATGACGGACAGGTCCGCCCGTTCGATATTCTGGACGACGATGCCGGACATGCTGATCTCCTCCTTCACGGCGGGCAATAGGGCAGGATGGCTGCACCCGAACGCAGGCACATGCAAAATGGAAACGGGACGCGCGCATTAGTTTTTGCTAAATGTGCGAAAATGGACTGGGCGGATCTCAACCTGCGGCACGTGCGCGCGACGGTGGAAATCGCGGAGCGGGGGACGATGAATGCCGCCGCCCTCGCGGTCAATCTGACGCAGCCGGCCATCACCCAGGCGCTGGCGCGGCTGGAGGCGATGCTGGGCGTCACCCTGTTCGAGCGGCGGCACGACGGGATGGCCGTGACGCCGGCGGGCGCGCTGCTGGTCCCGCGCTTCCGCGCCGCGTTGGACCATATTGCCAGCCCGCATGTGACGATGGCGCGGCTGCGCGCGTTGCTGGCGCTGGCCGATGGCGGCAGCTATCCGGCGGCCAGCGCGGCGACGGGCCTGTCGATGCCGACACTGCACAGGGCGATCAGCGACTTGGCGCTGTCGCTGCGTCGGCCGCTGGTCCGGCGGCGGGGCAAGGTGGTGGAACTGACCGACGCGGGGGCGCGGACGGCCCGGTCCTTTCGCCTCGCGCGGGTGGAGCTGGTCGCGGCGCTCGCCGAACTGGCGGCGCTCAACGGCAGGGAAACGCGCAGCATCGCGATCGGCGCGATGCCGCTTTCGCGCGCGCGGGCGCTGCCGGATGCGGTCTCCCGTTTCCTGCGCAAGCGCCCCGACGTGTGCCTCACGATATTGGAAGGCTCCCGCGCGGAGCTGACCGAGCCGCTGCGCAACGGGGCGATCGACCTGATGGTCGGCGCGCTGCGCGATCCCCTGATCGAGGAGGATTTCGCGCAAGTTCCGCTGTTCGACGATCAGCCGGTGGTGATCGCAAGGGCGGGTCATCCGCTGGCGGGCAGGCGGGCCAGCCTGAAGGAGCTGGCGCATTATCCCTGGGTAACGGCGAGCGCCGGCGCGCCGCTGCGGGAAAGCTGGGAGTCGCTGTTTGCGGACGGGGGCCTGCCGCCGCCGGCGGTGCCGATCGAATCCGGCTCCGTCATGACCATCCGCCAGCTGCTGATCGGCAATGATTTTCTGACGCTGCTGTCGCCCGATCAGGTCAGCGTCGAGCTGGAGGCTGGCTGGCTCTGCCGGATAGAGACGGATGTGATGCCGGCCAGCCGCACCATCGGCATGACGGTGCGCGCGTCATGGCGGCCGACCATCGTCCAGGCCGAATTCATGGCCGATCTGCAAGCCGTCGCGCGCGGGCGGGCGACAAAGAATTAGCTTCACCTTATGGAAGCCGGGCGCTTCCGATTGGTGCGCGGGGCGGGGAAGGGGCAGCATCGACGCATGGAAAGAGATGTCGTCCTGATCGGATTCGGAGAGGCGGGCAGCACCTTTGCGGCAGCGGGCGCATGGGGCGCTCGCGCCGCCGCGTTCGACATTGATCCCGGACGGGCAGGCGCGATGCGCACGCTGGGCGTCGCGGCCCAGGACAGCATGGCCCTTGCGCTGGCGGATGCGCCGCTGATCCTGTCGCTCGTCACCGCCGATCAAGCGGCACAGGTCGCGCAGGATGCTGCGGCGGCGCTGCGTCCCGGTGCGGTCTTCTGCGACATGAACAGCGTCGCGCCGCAAACCAAGCAGGGTGCCGCGCAGGCGATCGAGGCGGCAGGCGGCCATTATGTCGATGTCGCGGTGATGGCGCCCGTCGATCCCGCTCGCCTGTCCGTTTCGTTGCTGCTGAGCGGCGCCCGCGCAGGGGAGGCGGAGGCGGCGCTGGCGACGCTCGGATTCGGCAAAACGCGGATCGTGGGCGATCAGGTGGGGCGCGCCTCCGCGATCAAGATGATCCGGTCGGTCATGGTCAAGGGGATCGAGGCGCTGACCGCCGAATGCGTGCTGGCGGCGTCGCAGGCGGGCGTGCTGGACGAGGTGCTGGCTTCGCTGGACGCGAGCGAGCGGCCCCGGCCCTGGATGGAACGGGCGGACTATAATCTCGACCGGATGCTGGTGCATGGGACGCGCCGGGCGGCCGAGATGGAGGAGGTTGTGCGCACGCTCGAAGGGCTGGGCACGGGCGCTGACCTGACGCGCGGCACCGTCGCGCGGCAACGGGCGATCGGCGCATTGGGGGTGAAGACGCCGCCGCAGGGCCTCGCCGCCAAGATCGGTCGCATCACTGAGAACGAACCGGAAGAGGGAAGGGCGACGCTGCCATGAGCCTGATTATCGACTGCCACGGCCATTACACGGTGCTGCCCAAGGGGCATGACGCCTGGCGCGAGGAACAGAAGGCCGCGTTCAAGGCCGGTACGCCGTGCCCGCCCTATCCCGAGATCAGCGACGATGAAATCCGCGAGACGATCGAGGCGAACCAGCTCCGCCTCATCAAGGAACGCGGCGCGGACCTCACCATCTTCTCGCCCCGCGCATCGGCCATGGCGCCGCATGTCGGCGATGCGGACGTGGCGAAGGAATGGGCGATCCGCTGCAACGACCTGATCGCGCGGGTGGTGGCGATGTTCCCCGAGACGTTCGTCGGCGTGTGCATGTTGCCGCAGTCGCCCAAGGCCGACATGCGCAACTCGATCGCCGAGCTGGAGCGGTGCGTCACGGAACTGGGCTTCATCGGCTGCAACCTCAATCCCGATCCGGGCGGCGGCCATTTCCAGCATCCGCCGCTGACGGATCGGTATTGGTATCCCTTCTACGAGAAGATGGTCGAGCTGGACGTGCCGGCGATGATCCACGTGTCGGGCAGCTGCAACCCCGCGATGCACGCGACCGGCGGCTATTATATCGCGGCGGACACGATTGCGTTCATGCAGCTGCTGGAGGGCGACCTGTTCAGGGATTTCCCGACGCTCCGCTTCATCATCCCGCATGGCGGCGGCGCGGTGCCCTATCATTGGGGGCGCTATCGCGGCCTTGCGGACATGCTCAAGAAGCCGGACCTGTCGACGCATCTGATGAACAACATCTTCTTCGACACCTGCGTCTATCACCAGCCGGGCATCGACCTGCTCGCCGATGTGATCGACAACAAGAACATCCTGTTCGGGTCGGAAATGGTCGGCGCGGTGCGGGGCATCGATCCGACCACCGGATTCTATTTCGACGACACCAAACGCTATGTCGATGCGCTGCAGATCAGCGATGCGGAACGTGCCGCCATCTTCGAGGGCAATGCCCGGCGCGTGTTCCCGCGGCTCGACGCGAAGCTGAAGGAGAGGGGGCTGTGATGGACGCCTTCAATCGTCCTCCCCTTGCAGGGGAGGAACTGGCATGACCCAGCATAACGACATCCATGAATATCTCGCAGAGTTCGAGGATATTCCCGGCACCCGCGTGTTCACCGCCAAGCGGGCGCGGCAGGGCTATCATATGAACCAGTTCGCGATGAGCCTGATGAAGGCGGAGAACAGGGAGCGGTTCAAGGCCGACGAGCGGGCCTATCTCGACGAATGGCCGCTGACCGAGGATCAGAAGCAGGCGCTGCTGGCGCGCGACTATAACCGGTGCCTGGACCTTGGCGGCAATGTCTATTTCCTCTCGAAACTATTCTCGACCGACGGTCTGCCGTTCGCCGAGGCGGTAAGCACGATGACGGGCATGAGCTTCCCGGACTATCGCGAGATGATGAACAAGGGTGGCCGTTCGCCCGAGGGCGTGCGGTCGATCAAGGAGAAACGCTGATGGCACGGATCACCGCTGGCGTGGCGTCGAGCCATGTGCCGTTGCTGGGCGTGGCAAGCGATTTCGGCAAGGATCGCGACGATTATTTCGGACCGATCTTCGCCGGATATGACTGGACGCGAGAATGGGAGAAGGCGGAGAAGCCGGACGTCATCATCCTCGTCTATAACGACCATGCCTCCGCCTTCGACATGAAGATCATTCCAACCTTCGCGATCGGCTGCGGCGAACGCTACAAGGCGGCCGACGAGGGATGGGGGCCGCGCGCGGTGCCGGACGTGGAAGGGCATCCCGACCTTGCCTGGCATATCGCGCAGAGCTTGATCCTGGACGAGTTCGACATGACCATCATCAACGAGATGGATGTCGACCATGGGCTGACCGTGCCGCTGAGCATGATGTTCGGCAAGCCGGACGCCTGGCCGTGCCGGGTCATCCCGCTGGCCGTCAACGTCGTCACCTATCCGCCGCCGTCGGGCAACCGGTGCTGGGCGCTGGGCGAGGCGATCGCCAGGGCGGTGGCGAGCTTCCCCGAGGATCTGAACGTCCAGGTGTGGGGCACCGGCGGCATGAGCCACCAGCTTCAGGGGGCGCGCGCGGGTCTCATCAACAAGGAGTGGGACAACCGCTTCCTCGACGGTCTTATTGGCGACAGTGACCATCTGCGCCGCATCCCGCATATCGAATATCTGCGCGAAACCGGCAGCGAGGGCATCGAGATGGTGATGTGGCTCATCATGCGCGGCGCGCTCGGCCGGAAGACCCGTGCGCTGCATCGCCATTATCATGTCCCCTGTTCCAACACCGCGATCGGCCATCTGGTGCTGCGCCCCGACAATGGCGAGGGACTGGACATGACCGGCAGCGGCGTGCCGGTGCTGGCGGCGGAATAATCTTCTTTTCCTCATCATGGAGTGACGACATGCGTATTGCCCTCGCTGGCGCGGGCGCCTTCGGCGAAAAGCATCTGGACGGCCTCAGGAATATCGACGGCGTCACCGTGACGTCGATCATCGGCCGCGACCTCGAGTCCACAAGCAAGGTGGCGGAGAAATATGGCATCGGCCATGTGACGACCGACCTTAACGAGACGTTGGCGCGGGACGATGTGGACGCGGTGATCCTGTGTACGCCCACGCAAATGCACGCGGCGCAGGCGATCGCCTGCATGGATGCCGGCAAGCATGTCGAAGTGGAAATCCCGCTGGCCGACAGCTGGGCCGACGCGCAGGCGGTGCTGGCCAAGCAGAAGGAAACCGGCCTCACCTGCATGGTCGGCCACACGCGCCGTTTCAACCCGTCGCACCAGTTCGTCCACAACCGCATTCAGGCAGGTGAATTCAACGTCCAGCAGATGGACGTGCAGACCTATTTCTTCCGGCGGAAGAATATCAACGCGAAGGGCGAGCCGCGCAGCTGGACCGACCACCTGCTGTGGCACCACGCCGCGCACACGGTGGACCTGTTCGCCTATCAGGCGGGGAAGATCGTCGCGGCGCACGCCATGCAGGGGCCGATCCACCCCGAGCTTGGCATCGCCATGGACATGTCGATCCAGCTGAAGAGCGAAACGGGCGCGATCTGCACCCTGTCGCTGTCGTTCAACAATGACGGGCCGCTCGGCACCTTCTTCCGCTATATCGGCGACAGCGCGACCTACATCGCGCGCTACGACGATCTGGTGAACGGCAAGGAAGAGCCGATCGACCTGACCGGCGTCGCTGTTTCCAACAATGGCATCGAATTGCAGGACCGCGAGTTCATCAGCGCCATCCGCGAAGGGCGTGATCCCAATTCGAGCGTCGCCAAGGTGTTCGACTGCTATCGCGTGCTGGGCGAGCTGGAAACGCAGCTGGCGTGACGCGGGCCGTTCCCCGGCCTGGGCCGGGGAACATGGATCAGGCGCTCAACGTCGGATGCGCGAGGCGCAGATCGTCCAGCAGGGCTTCGATCAGCACCACGTCGGTGGCGCTGCCCGTTGGGGTCGCGCTCCAGTTGCAATGCGGATGGGTGTCCCGGCTGTAGAGGCGGATGGGGCCGATTGCGCGGCGCCAGTGATGCTTGGCCTTGCCATGGTCGCGCAACAGGCGAGCCACCATCCGGTCGATCAGTTGGTCAGCCGTCATCATGGCCCTTTGCCGACCAGCATCCCGGCCGGTCAAGATAGGCCTCCAGCTCGCGCCAGTGCCGGTCCCATCCCGGCCCGCGCTGCGCGGGGGGCACCTCGCGCTCCACCATGCGGCGGGCGCGGGCGATGACATTGTCGTCGGCGGGGTGGAGCCGGGCGAGGATGCCCCGAACGGAGGGTGGCGGGTCTTCGCTCATGCGGGCGGCTTCCCGCGCGCGCTGCGATAGGCGCTGGGCGGCTGGCCGACATGGCGGGTGAAGAAGCGGGAGAAATAGGCCGGGTCGTCGAACCCCACGGCATAGGCGATTTCAGCGACGGACAGCTGCGAATAGAGCAGCAGGCGGCGCGCCTCCAGCAACGCGCGGTCGTCCAGCATCTGCGTGGGGGAGCTGTTGGCGACGCGGGCGCAGGCCTGACGCAGCGCGGTGGGGCTGGCGCCCAGCGCCCTTGCGCAGGCGACGACGGATTCGCGGGCGCGGAACCGCTGTTCGATCCGTTCGCGCAGGCGCGCGACCAGCGCGGCCTGCCGGGCGGTGCCGCGCTGGGGGGCCTCGGCGGGGGCGGCGTGCCGCAACGCCAGCACCATCAGCGACAGCCAGGTCGCCTCCACCGCCGCGCGCTGGCCCGCGCCCGACCAGCCAAGTTCCCGGCCCATGCGCAGGATGATGTCCTCCGCCGCAGCCCCTTCTGCGGCGGGCAGGGGCACGGCGTGGGCCTGGCGGAACAGCGGCGCCAAGTCTGCGTCGCGGCTCACCAGATCGCGCAGATAGGCGCCAGCGATCGTCGCGACATGGCCGCGCGAGTCCCGGTGCCAGATGAACCCATGGACGATTCCCGCGGGGATCAGCAGCAGGCAGGGGGCGTCGAAGCCGACCTGCGCCGCCTCCGCCTGCATCGCGCCCCCGCCTTCGGCGATCAGGATGATATGGTTGAGATCCTGATGGACATGCGGGCGGATCGTCCATTCACTGGGTCGCGAGCGATCATCGAGGCTTTCGACATGGACGAAGCCCTCCGCCACGCTGCGCTGCGGCTCGCCGTAAAGATAGAAGCGTGGGACGGGCGCGATCGACATGGCGGGCGTTCAGCTATGGACGGTCCTGCCCGGAACGGCAAGGGCGGGCGCCCGTTGCCGACACTCTGCCGCCGACACCCTGCCGCCGACAAGGCGCTTGGCTTGGCCGGCGCGATGTGGAAGAGGGACGGGGAGGTCGCCCCACGAACACCGGACTTTTTTGAGGACGATGCCCCTACCCCTCCCACGGATGCCTCTGGTCGCGCGATGCGTCGCGTGGGTGGCGGCGCTGCTGCTGGCGCTGCCGCTGCGCGCCGCCGATCCCGCGCCTTTCGAGCTGACCGGCCCGTCGCTGCGGGTCATGGTGACGCGCGGAGACGAAAGCCTGCCGATCGGGCAGGTGCCGAGCCTGTCGGAGGGCGACCGGCTGACGATCCGCGCCGACCTGCCGCCCGATCAGGGTGCGCGCTTCATCCTGGTGTCTGCCTTCCTGCGCGGCGCGGCGAATCCGCCGCCCAAGGATTGGGTGCATTTCGCCGAAACCTGGGCGAAGAAGGAAAAGGACCGCGGCCTTGACCTCATCGTGCCGAAGGGCGCGCGGCAGATGGTGCTGTTCCTCGTCCCGGACACGGGCGGGGCGGAGGGCACGCTGGTCGATGCCGTGCGGGGCAAGCCGGGCGAGTTCGTGCGCGCGAGCCAGGATCTCAACCAGGCGTCGCTTGACCGGTCCCGGCTCGACGCCTTCATGGACGCGATCAAGGCGCAGGAAAACAGCCATCCTGAATTTCTGCGCAGCGTGGCCCCGGCCCTGGCGCGCAGCCTGTCGATGAAGCTCAACGAGGATTGCCTGTCCAAGGTGATCGAGATGCAGGCGGCCTGCCTGCTGGGCAACCGGGAATCGCTGGTGCTGGCTGACGTTCACAGCAGTTCCATGGCCGAGACGCTGACCGGCGCGCCGACCGACCTCGCCCTGAAGCTGAGCGCCACGCGCGAGGCGGGCTATGGCTATTACAGCCCCTACATCGCCATCGTCCGCGACATCGCGAAGATTTTCGGCGCGTTCAACAATCCCGAATTCGGCTATCTGCCGACACTGAGCGTGCGCAAGGGGGACGAGATGGCGCTGCTGCTCAACACGCCGCCATCCTTCACCAAGCCCAAGTCGGTTCTGGTCGTCGCGCTGCCGGCGATCGAGGCGGACAGTCCGCCGCGCCTGCGCAGCGGAACCAATGCGCCGCTTTGTGTGGCGCAGGGCGGGGCGGTGCTGCCGGTCGACGGGGCGCCGCTCATCTATTCCACCACCTATGCGCGTGACATGACATTGTCGGTGAAGGCGGCGTCGGGCGAGACGATCGACCTCCCCCTTGCGGCGCGGGCGGATCGCGGCGGATATGTCCTGCCTGCCGCGCCCCAGTGGCCGGCGGCTTTCCAGGGTGCGGTGCAGGGGCATCTGCACGGCAAATGGGGTTTCGACCGGTTCGACGGGCCGGATTTCGCGCTCCAGCTTCCCGACGAGAACGGCTGGGCCATTGCGGGCGAAGCGCCGACGCTGGTGGTGGGGCGCGACAATGAACTGCTGCTCAAGGGCGCGGCCCCAGCCTGCGTCGCGCAAGTGACGTTGCGCCAGGGAGAGGGGGCGGCAAAGCCCGTCGCCTGGAAAGCGCACGGGCGCGATCTGCTGAGCGTTACGCTGCCGCTGGCCGACCGCAAGCCCGGGGCGATGACGGTCGAGATCAGTTATCGGGATGTGGCGCAGCCGACCGCGATCACGCTGCGCAGCTATGCGCAGGCGAGCCGGCTGGACGGCTTGCTGCTGCATGGCGGCGACCGGACGGCGATCCTGTCGGGTCAGCGGCTGGATCAGGTCGAAGGCGTCGAGGTGGCCGGTCTGGCGCTGCGGCCGGACGGCCTGACGCGCGACGGGTCGGTGGATCGGCTGCGGCTGGTCGGGCAGGGGGACGGCGTCGCTCCGGCAGCGGGAGGCGAAACGACCATGCGGGTGAAGCTGCGCGACGGGCGCACGGTCAGCCGCGATGTCACGGTCGCCGCGCCGCGCCCGCAAGTCAGCCTGCTGGCGCGCAGCATCACGCCGGGTCCGACGGCAACCGGTCCGGCCATCGGCCTTCAGGGAGACGATGTGCTGCCCGACAACGGCCGGCTGGTGTTTTCGGTTCAGGCAGGGGAGGGCACAAGGCTCAGGCCGACCGACATGATCGAGGTGGCCGTGGTGGACGAGGAGGCCGGCGTACGCCTCGCCGCCGGGGACGCGCTCCGGCTGGAAGGGCCGCAGGTGATGGTCGCGACGCTTGATCCCAGGGCGCTCGGGCCTTCGCTGTTCGGGCCATTGCGGTTCCGCCTGCTGCGTGGCGACGAGGCGAGCGACTGGCAGCCGCTGGTGACGCTGGCGCGCCTGCCGCAGATCGAAGCGGTGGCGTGCGAGGGCGGGTCGGCCGGATGCGTGCTCAAGGGGCGCGACCTGTTCCTGATCGACGCGGTGGGATCGACCCCGGCGCTCGACCAGGCGGCGCAGGTCGCGCACGGCTATACCGGTTCGTCGCTGAAGGTGCCCGCGCCGCAGGACGGCAAACTCTACCTGCGCCTGCGCGACGCGCCGGGCAGCGTGGTGACGCTGCCGGTGACCTGATCGTCCATGACCTGGGCGCACGGCTCGGCGCGTAAGCTCGCAGGAAAATCATTCAAGACTGTCGAATCGTCCAGATATTCGGTTGCTGCCGTTCTGGCGAAGCTGCCCGCCTGACGCCAATCTCTGCGCAAATATCCCGTTGCTGGAGAGGAAGGTCATGAAGACGCAGGTCGCCATCGTGGGTGCAGGCCCCGCCGGATTGCTGCTCGGTCATCTGCTGCGCGCCGAGGGCATCGACGTCGTGATCGTCGAGCGCGCGTCGCCCGACTATGTTCTCGGCCGGATTCGCGCCGGTGTGCTGGAGCGCACGACGACCGACCTGATGGACCAGCTTGGCCTTGGTGCGCGGATGCATGCCGAAGGGTTGCCGCATGACGGGTTCCACCTTGCCGATGGCGAGCGGCTGATCCGCATCGACATTACCGCGCTGACGGGCCGGCAGGTCATGGTCTACGGCCAGACCGAAGTCACCCGCGACCTCATGGACGCCGCACCACAGCGCGGGCTGGAGGTCATCTACGAGGCGGCGGACGTCGCCCTGCATGATGTCGACAGCGACGCGCCATGGCTCACTTATATCAAGGACGGCGCGACCCACCGCATCGACGCGCAGTTCCTGTGCGGCTGCGACGGCTTCCATGGTCCTTCGCGCAAGGCGATCCCGGCTTCGGTGGCGACCGCCTATGAGAAAGTCTATCCGTTCGGCTGGCTCGGCATCCTGGCCGACGTCCCACCCTGCAATCACGAGCTGATCTACGCCAACCATGATCGCGGCTTTGCGCTGGCGTCGATGCGGTCGGAAACGCGCAGCCGCTATTATATCCAGGTGCCGCTCGACGAGAAGATCGAGGAGTGGCCCGACGACCGGCTTTGGGAGGAACTGGCCGTGCGGCTCGGGCCGGAAGCGGCGGCGCATATGACGACCGGACCGGCACTGGAAAAGTCGATCGCGCCGCTGCGCTCCTACGTCTTCGAACCGATGCGGCACGGCCGGCTGATGCTCGCGGGAGACAGCGCGCATATCGTGCCGCCGACCGGGGCGAAGGGCCTCAACCTGGCGGCGTCGGACGTCATTTACCTGTCTCGTTCGTTGATCGCCCATTTCAAACATCATGACAACGACGCGATTGCCGGCTATTCCGACAAGGCGCTGGCCCGCGTCTGGAAGTCCGAACGCTTTTCGTGGCAGTTGACGAAGCTCATGCATCGCTTCCCCGATGGTGACGCATTCGATCGCCGGATGCAGGTGGCCGACCTCGACTATATCGCTTCCTCGGTCGCGGCGCAGACGACGATCGCGGAAAACTATGTAGGATTGCCGCTCTGACCATGACCAGCCTGCCCACGCGCCGCATCGGCCCCTTCACCGTTTCGGCCATCGGCCTTGGCTGTATGAATCTCAGCCACGCCTATCTGCCGCGCCCCGACGCGGCAGAGGCGGAGCGGCTGCTGCGGCATGCGCTGGACGTGGGCGTGACCTTCTTCGACACGGCCGCGCTGTACGGCTTTGGCGCCAATGAGGAGCTGCTCGGGCGCACGCTGATGGACCGGCGCGGCGACTTCACGCTGGCCAGCAAATGCGTGCTGGGCGAGATTGACGGCAAGCGCGGGCTGGATGGTTCGCCGGCGGCGATCGCGCGGGTGCTGGACGATTCGCTGCGCCGGCTGCGGGTCGATCATATCGATCTTTATTATCTCCACCGGCTCGATCCCAAGGTGCCGATCGAGGAGTCGGTCGGCGCGCTGGTGCGCGGTGTCGAAGCGGGCAAGATCGGCGCGATCGGCCTGTCCGAAATGTCGGCGGCGACGCTGCGCCGCGCCCATGCGGTCCATCCGATCGCGGCGATGCAGACCGAATATTCGCCCTGGACGCGCAACGCCGAAGTTGCGGTGCTGGACGCCTGCGCGCAACTGGGCGTGGGTTTCGTCGCGTTCTCGCCGGTCGGGCGCGGCCTGCTGGCGGGCAACGCGACCGCCGCAAACCTGCCGCAGGGCGATATTCGCGCCGCCATGCCCCGCTTCCAGTCCCCGCATCTGGAGGCCAATCTGGCGCTGGTCGACCGACTCAAGGCACTGGCGCACGACGCCGGCGCGACGCCGGCGCAGCTATGCCTCGCCTGGGTGCTGGCAAAGGGCGGCCATGTCGTGCCCATTCCCGGAACGACCAGCATCGCGCATCTGGACGAGGATCTGGCGACCCTGTCGCGCGATTGGCCGGCGGACCTGATGGCGGCGGTGGATGCGCTCTTCCCCTTCGGCGCTGCGTCGGGGCCGCGCTACCCCAGGGACGCGCAGGCGCAGGTCGATACGGAAGTGTGGGACGGCGAGCCGCTGGCTTGAGTCGGTCGGCCTGATTTTCCTGCCTGCTTTTCAAGACATGATTCGGCGGACGAGAGGGGTGAGGAGGCCTCCAAAGGCTGTGGTACGGCAGGGCTGCACCTGGTCTCGAACCATATCGAAGTACGTGCGGGAGCGCAGAAATGCGCGACTTTCCAGCGGCTTTGGCCGGGCCGGCTTCACCCGGTGCAACGGAAAGTTCAAAAAAGGGTTTGACCGAATCAACGCCCCCACCTAGAGGGCTGTTCACCGGACGGGACGCTGCTTCTTGTGAAGCGCTGACGGTTTGGTCGCCAGCATAGACGGACATCGGTCCCCCGGAACGCAAGGAACGGGGTGGATGGTTGTCCGCCATTGATTGTCTGGCAGGTTC